>ULTI01060001.1_pt1 | contig 12799 bp, 13 predicted proteins | sample 1957291 | NCBI WGS metagenome assembly ULTI01 (sample SAMEA4835725, study PRJEB28245) | human gut metagenome | biome: gut microbiome; material: fecal sample | place: Denmark | collected 2008 | reverse complement strand
AGAACAACAGTCTGAATATACTTTACAGTTTAGCATATTAGGAAAATCATACTGGGCGAAGTGGAAAATGAAAACGTAAGAATGTAAGGTGTAAGGTCCAATGAAGTCCCAAATATATGATCTATTGCTTTAAAGAACTGATGATAAACCACTAAATATCAATAGTTTATATGCTATAAAATAGTTCTATCACCCCTTCTCACCCTCACCACTCCTTACATTTTATATTCGTTAACAAATCAAGAAATCCTTCACGCCAACTCTCCCTCACCCCCCAAAAAAACAGGGGGGAAGCGAAGATATTTCAAAGTAAATGCGTAACTTTGTGGGGTCGTTTGACTGCATCGACAAGCCAAACATGCCCTGCGGCGATCATTTGAACTGCAAAAACAACGATTTACCCTCGTTTTCAGCGTCCCAGGAGCCAATATCCTCAACAAGGTGAAAAACAAGCAAAACGAAGCGTAACTTTCTGATATATAACCGCTTCACAGGAAATCACCCCCGTATATTCGGAAATAGCAACGAAGGGTCTTACCTCCACAAAAAAACGGGATTTCTCACGCCAAATGGCGATATTTGCCGTCTTTTTGCCGTCTTTTACCTCGGGATGCTCGAAGACGCTCCCCCAGAATCCCTTGAAGATCCCTCCGAAACGCCCCCCTGCCGACATCATCAAGGGCAGAGAATTTGATTTTGACTCCATCGACAGGGACAGATCTAAGCCCCCGCCTAGAGTTTTATAGGTCATTTTGTAGTAAAATTATATTACACCACAAAACCTAAACGTATATAGTTTACTTCTTATTTTCGCTGCCGTTCTTTTTGGGGGCTCAACAATATTTTTGTGATATATCTTGTCGCTGGTGATATCACTGAGAGCTGTTCTCTGATTTGTTTTGTGCATTTTTGGCAAGTCCCTTGATTACGCGCTTCTGCTTGGTCCCTTCCTCCGACTTGCACTCAAGAAGGCTTCTCAACGACGTAATCTCCACCAAAAGGGCGTCCGCCTTGCGGTTCGCCTCCTGAAGTTGTTGCTGCAAAAAGGAATTCTGTTGTTGCAGCAATGCAATCATCTCTTCTTTTTTCATACTGCAAAGATACAAAATCATTCCGTCAAACCTTAAGTTGAAATTACGAAATTACGAAATTACGAAATTACGTTTTCAATTTTCCACTTTCTCTCTTCGGGCTTCACAGTCAAAACAAAACAAATGTCAGCACAAACATCAAATAACAAACAAGACCTGTCACTTATCAACCGCCAGCAGGTGATCGGCCACCTCGTAAAACGATAGGCCGCCCAGCCCAGACAACTTCCCCTACTCCGCCCCAAACTAATAGACGCACGACTGGATCGGTACATTTCCGCCGCCAAGTCGTGCGTTATTGGTTTGCCACTGGGAGCTATTTCCCGCCCCGCATCATCAGGCGCGACTTCTCCTTGGCCAGCGCCTGCATATCCACGGCCACGTCGTCCTCATCGACAATCTCCACGCCTGTCATGGTCTCGATGATGTCCTCCATCGTCACCAGTCCGCGAAGACCGCCATACTCGTCGATGATGACGGAGATATGCTCGCGCTTCTCCAGCATTTTCTCCCATATCTGAAAGACCGACTCTTCCTCGCGAAAGGTGAGGATCGGGCGCTTCAGGTCGGAGAGTTTGACGTGGAACTGATCCTCCGAAAGCAACTTGAGGACCGCGTCCTTGAGAACGTAGCCCGTGATGTAGTCTTTGTCGCCGGCATAGACCGGGATGCGGGAGAAACTCCAGCTCTGCTTGGCCTGGAAGTCCTTGACGGTGAGGTCCTGGCAGGCCGACTCCACCACGATGGAGGGAGTCATGATCTGACGGGCTTTGACGCCCGAGAGGGCAATGCAACTCTTGATCAGTTTGCTCTCCGACTCGCGAAAGACGCCCTCCGTGGTGCCCACATCGACCATGGCCGACACCTCCTCGCGGCTCATGGAGGCCTGGTTGCCCCTGGGGGTGAAGACCTTGGTGATCAGTTCCGAGAGCAGCACCAGCGGATAGGTGATAAGGATGAGCACGCGGATGATCCTGGTGGAAGGCATGGCCAGGGATCGCCAATAGGAGGCGCCGATGGTCTTGGGGATGATCTCCGAGAGCACGAGGATCAAGAGAGTGAGGATGGCCGATATCAGCCCGAAATATTGCTCGCCGAAGATCTTGATGGACTCCGCTCCCACGCCGGCCGAACCGATGGTGTGGGCGATGGTGTTGAGCGAGAGAATGGCGCCCACGGGGCGATCGACGTTGTTTTTGTACTGCTTCATCAGCGTGGCGGTCTTGCTGCCTTGGTTCTCCCTCATCGAGATGTAGGACATCGGCGTGGAGAGGAGCACCGCTTCGAGGACGGAGCAAAGAAAGGAAAGTGACAATGCACCTAAGAAATACAATAAAATTAGACCCATTTATAATGTTTTGTTGTATGGGTGCAAAATTAATGGTTTGCCTCTAAATCAACACTATAAAAAGTCTTTTATTACAATCTTTTAGTTGGTTTTCACATTTTTGGAAGACAGGGAATCGATGGAAGACAGGAAGGCGCCGCGCTACTCCGAGGTCCAGACGAGGACATAGTCGGCCGTGATCTCGCGCCCGAAGGAGAGGGAGTCGGCGGCCAGGAGGTCGTCGGCCGTGGCGGTGTCGAGGTGGACGCGCATCTGGTCGTAGGCGAGGTGGGAGGCGGACCGGAGCTTATAGACGGCCTCCTTGACGCACCAGCAGGTGAGCAGGTCGTCGGTCGATCCGGCGCACTCGTCGGGCCGGAGAAAGCGGGAGGCGATGCGACGGATGCGGTCGCTGCGGTACTCGATATCGACCCCCACCCTTCGGCTTCGGGAGAGGAGGATGGCGAGGAAGCCCCGCGTGTGGGAGATGCTGATCTGATGGCCCTCGACGCGAGGAGCGCCGTCGGCGTCGTGGAGGATGGCGACAGGGCGCCCCAGCATGGCAGCCAGGAGACTGTGGGCGGCGGCGCGCTCCTGCTGGCGCTTGGCCCCGCGGAGCGTGTCGGCAGGCAGGCGCCAAAGGCCCAAGAGAAGGTCGTCAGAGAGACGCTGCGTCCGTATCAGCATGGTGGGGATGTACCGTCACCTTGACGCGGCTGATGCGCCGTCCGTCGATGCCGACGACGTCGAAGGCGTAGTTTTTATACTCCAGGTGCTCGTGCATGCTGGGGAAGTCGCCCTTGATTTCCAGCAGCAGGCCGGCCAGCGTGTCGGCCTCGCCCGCCACCTCCTCAAACTCGTCGTCATCGACGTGGAGGATCTTGCAGAAGTCGCTCAGCAGCGTCTTGCCCTCGAAACTGTAAGTGTTGTAGTTGAGCTTGACATACTGGCGCTCCTCCTCGTCATACTCGTCGTTGATCTCGCCGACAATCTCCTCCAGGATATCCTCCAGCGTGACCAGTCCGCTCGTGCCGCCATACTCATCGACGACGATGGCCATGTGGACGTGGTTCTCCTGGAAGTCGCGCAGGAGGTCGTCGATCATCTTGGTCTCGGGCACGAAGTAGGGAGGACGGATGAGACTCTGCCAGCGAAAGCTCTTGGGCTTGGAGAGATGGGGCAGCAAGTCCTTGATATAGAGGATGCCACGGATGTTGTCCTGGTTGTCCTGATAGACGGGGATGCGCGAATAGTTGTTGTCAACGATACACTTGAGCACGTCCTCGTAGCTGCTGTTGATCGGGAGATCGACGATATCCTGGCGCGAGGTCATGACCTCCTTGGCCGTCTCGTCGCCGAAGCGGATGATGCCCTGGAGCATGCTCTGCTCGTTCTTGATATCGTTCTTGTCGGTGAGCTCCAGCGCCTGCTCCAACTCATCGACCGAGAGCTGGCGGCTCTCCTTCTGGACCACGCGCTCGGCGAAGGCGCCGCTGCGGATGAGGACCGTCTCCAGGGGCCAGAAGACCTTGCGCAGGAGCAGGATGCCATTGGCGGCGAAGCGGCAGTAGCGCAAGGGAGCCTGGCGGCTGAAGACCTTGGGCATGATCTCGCCGAAGAGCAGGAGGAGGAAGGTGAGCAGGACGGTGATGCAGAGCATCTCGAGCCAAGCGGCCTTGAAGGTGATGAGCCGGCTAAAGAAATAGTTGAGCAACATGATGATCATCACGTTGACGAAGTTGTTGGCTATCAGGATGGTAGCCAGTGTGCGCTCGTTGTCCTCGCGGAGCATCTCGATGCTCTTGTCCTTGGCGCTGCGGTCGGGATCAAGGGCATTGACATCGTTGGGGGAAAGACTAAAGAAGGCTATCTCCGACCCGCTGGCAAAGGCCGAGAGCAGGAGCATGAAGACAGCCAGGAGAGCCGCCAGCCACGCCCCGAAGGGGACTACGTTGATATCAACGAGGCTGGAGGAATAGAGTACTTGTAGAAAATACATCAGAACGGAAGATTGTCTTTATCGTCGGCCTGTTTGTCGCCAGCCGCCTTGTCGGCACCCGGGGCAGCCTGGGCCGCAGCGTCGTGGGCGCTGCGCGGCGTGAGGAGCTCCATGTTGTCGGCATAGATCTCCGTGACGTAGCGGCGCATGCCCTTCTTGTCGTCGTAGCTGCGGTAGCGGAGGCGACCCTCGACGTAGAGTTTGTCGCCCTTGTGGACATATTTCTCCACCACCTTGGCCAGTCCGCGATAGAAGATCACGTTGTGCCAGTCGGTGCGGTCGGGCACTTGCGTGCCGTTCTGCAGCGTGTAGCCGCGCTCGGTGGTAGCCAGGGCGATCTGTGCCACCGCCTGGTCAGCCTCATAATAGCGCACGTCGGGCTCCTTGCCGACGTTGCCAATCAACATCACCTTGTTCATAGTCCTACTTCCACATGCCTAAATAGGAGAACTGAAAATTCTTGCCCTTGGCCGAGGGGAACTGGCTGCGATTGTCGACGTGCTGGCGCAGGTAATCGACGACGCGGTTGTAGCAATCGACGCCGGAGAGGGCCTTGCAGCGCGCCACGAAGCGCGTGTCGCGATACTCATGCTTGCCCGTGGCGGGGATGAGGACGACACGCTTGAAGGTGAGCTGCCCCTCGTACCAGCCCTCGCGCTCCTCGTTGAGGTGGAGGACGGCGGGATTCTCGTGGCGGGAGTTGTCGCCACCAGAGCGGAGCGCCTTCTTCTGCTTGAAGTCGGACATGCTCTTGGCATCAGTCTTGATCATGATAAAATAGATGCGGGGACGAACCTTGTAGCGCTTGGGATAATAGACATCGCCACTGGCATAGGCACGAATGTCTGCTTCCATCTCGGGAGTGATCACAATATCGGGGATAGAGCTAAGAAAAGCCAAAGCCTCATCAACATTTCCAAAGAAGGCCTCGCGCTCAAAGTATCTTACGTATAAATTCATTTCGGAAAAATTATGCTTCTCTTTATAATCAAAATAAAAAAATAGAGCGGCAAACGAGACTCGAACTCGCGACCCCGACCTTGGCAAGGTCGTGCTCTACCAACTGAGCTATTGCCGCCTATTGTGCTTGAAAAGTGAAGAGGAGGAGACTCGAACTCCCACGTCACAATTGACACTACCCCCTCAAAGTAGCGCGTCTACCAATTCCGCCACCTCTCCGACTTGTCCAATCACATCAGAATAAATAAACAAGTGTGTGCCCAGAACAGGACTCGAACCTGCACGTCGTTAAACACACGCACCTGAAACGTGCGCGTCTACCATTCCGCCACCTGGGCTCATTATAGAATATCCTATTCTAAATTACCACTTAGTTTATTTCAAATTTTCAAAGAAAAGAGCGGCAAACGAGACTCGAACTCGCGACCCCGACCTTGGCAAGGTCGTGCTCTACCAACTGAGCTATTGCCGCCTTTAAACACTGTTGTGTTGTGCATTTCTCTAAATGCGGTGCAAAGGTAGGCATTATTTCCGAAACCGCAAGCATTTCCGAAAGAAAAATTCTACGAATTAACCTTTGTTAAGGAAACAAGTCCATTTCTCCTTATTATATATAAGCTAATCCATCCTGGAGCGATAATCTGAGAAGGAATAGTCGCGCAAGTGCTCAAGATCGCCGTCTGTGTGGAGCAGGGCGATGGAGGGATGGTGGATGCCGTTGAACATGGTGGTCTTGACGGTCGTGTAGTGGAGCATGTCCTCGAAGATGACATTCTCGCCCACGGAGAGCGCATGGTCAAACTGCCAGGAGGCCATGAAGTCGCCGCTGAGGCAGGAGCAACCGCCGAGCCGATAGACATGGTCGCCGGGGGCGTCGGCCTCCACCACGCGGGCGCCACGCACGGCGGGATGGTAGGGCATCTCCAGGCAGTCGGGCATGTGGCAGGTGAAACTCACGTTGAGCACGGCGGTGCGGATGCCGCTGTCCTCGACAATATCGACGACCTGGCTCACCAGGGGACCGGTCTGCCAGCCAAAGGCGCTGCCGGGCTCCAGGATGATGCGGAGCCAGGGATAGCGGGCGTGGAAACCGCGGAGCAGGGCCACCAACGCATCGACGTCGTAGTCGGCACGGGTCATGAGGTGGCCGCCGCCGAAATTGATCCACTTGATCTGGGGAAACCATTTGGCAAAATGGTCTTCTATATGTACGAGCGTGCGCGCGAAGACGTCGGCGCCGCTCTCGCAATGGCAATGGCAATGGAAGCCCTCGATGTGGGCGGGCAACTGATCGGGCAACTGCTCGGCACTGACGCCAAAGCGGGTGCCAGGCGCGCAGGGATTGTAGAGGAGCGTCTCGACCTCGGAGTAGCGCGGATTGACGCGCAGGCCGAGGCTCAGGCCGGGATGGGCCGCGAGCATGGCGCGATGGTGGCGCGCATACTGGGAGAGGGAGTTGAAGGAGACGTGGGACGAAAGGCGCGCGATCTCGGGAGCCTCGTCGTCGGAGAGAGCGGGCGTGAAGGTGTGGACCGGCGCGCCAAAGTCCTCGTAGCCCAGGCGGGCCTCATAGAGCGAGGAGGCCGTCGTGGCGTGGATATACTCGCGGAAGATGGGGAACGTCTTCCACAACGCAAAGGCCTTGAAGGCCAAAATAATCTCAACATCAGCCTCGTCGGCCACACGCTTGATAAGGGCGAGATTGCGGCGCAGACGGGCCTCCTCCAGCACGTAAACGGGCTGGTGAACCTCGGAAAAAGTCTCTTTATTCACTTTCATGCTGCAAAAGTAGCAAAAAAAGATTGCAAGTGTCACACTTTTTTTCTAATTTTGCAGCGGAAATAAGTCATCATCACACAATCAACCAAAGACAAATGAGTGATAACAACTCTTTTCTGGTCTTTTCCGGTACAAAGACCCGTTACTTGGCAGAGAAGATTTGCGCAAGTTTAGGAGTGCCTCTTGGCAACCTCGTAAGAACGCAGTTCTCCGACGGAGAGTTTGTGGTAAGCTATGAGCAGAGTATCCGCGGCAAGGATGTATTCCTCGTTCAGAGCACCTTCCCCAACTCCGACAACCTCATGGAGCTGCTGCTCATGATCGACGCAGCCAAGCGTGCGTCCGCACGTCAGATCAACGCCGTCATCCCCTACTTCGGATGGGCTCGCCAGGACCGCAAGGACAAGCCGCGCGTGAGCATCGGCGCCAAGCTCATCGCCGACCTCCTGAGCACGGCAGGCATCGACCGCCTCATCACCATGGACCTCCACGCCGACCAGATCCAGGGTTTCTTCGACATCCCCGTCGATCACCTCTACGCCTCGGGCGTGTTCATCCCCTACATCCAGTCGCTCCGACTGAAGGACATGGTCATCGGTAGCCCCGACGTGGGCGGATCGAAGCGCGCCAACAGCTACGCCAAGTACTTCGGTTGCCCGCTCGTGCTCTGCAACAAGACGCGCGCCCGTGCCAACGTGGTGGACAGCATGCAGATCATCGGCGACGTGAAGGGCAAGGACGTCATCATCGTCGATGACATGGTGGACACTGCCGGCACCATCACCAAGGCTGCCGACATCATGAAGGAGGCAGGCGCCAAGAGCGTGCGCGCCTTCGCCAGCCACTGCGTCATGAGCGGTCCCGCATCGGAGCGCGTGCAGTCTTCGGCCCTGGAGGAGATCGTCTTAACCGACTCGATCCCCTACACCGACCGCTGCTCCAAGGTGAAGCAGCTCTCCGTGGCTGACCTCTTCGCAGAGACCATCCGACGCGTCGTAGACAACAAGAGCATCTCCTCGCAGTATCTTCTGTAGGACGAGGCGACATAGCATCAACACAAAGGCAGACCGTGCGCTCACCAGAGGGCAGGGCCTGCTTTTTTTTGTATTTTCACGCCCCTGCCTGAGGATTTTCCTCTCCATCCAGCTCTCTCTGAGAGGGTTCCACCCTGCCCGGTCTTTGCCCCCCCGCTCCATCCAACTCTGTCTGAGAGGGTTCCACCCCACCCTGCCTGAGGGGATTTCCACCCGGTCTGCGAAAACCATTATTTTTAGGTATTGCCCCATTCGGCAAAAGTCAGTACTTTTGCAACCGTAAACAGTTATCAAAAATCAAAAACCAGCAAACAAGCAAGGAAATGAAAGCAACAGTAGTAGTATATGGATCATCGACGGGCACCTGCGAGAGCATCGCGCAGACCATCGCGGAGAAACTGGGCGTGGAGGCCATCGACGCCGCCAATCTGAGCGCCGACACCATCAAGGCCCACGACAACCTTCTGCTCGGCACGAGCACATGGGGCGCGGGAGAACTGCAGGACGACTGGTACGACGCGCTGAAAACGATCAAGGCCGAGGGCCTGGAAGGCAAGACCGTGGCCGTCTTCGGTTGTGGCGACAGCGAAGCCTACTGCGACACGTTCTGCGGAGGCATGAAGGAGCTCCACGACGCGGCCGAGGCAGCAGGCGCACACGTGATAGGATCGGTCGATGCGGCAGGCTACTCCTATGAGGACTCGGAGGCCGTCGTGGATGGACGCTTCGTGGGACTCGCCCTCGACGACGTCAACGAGGACGACAAGACCGAGCAGCGCATCGAGGCTTGGCTGGAGGAGATCAAGCCGAGCCTGTAGGAGGTCAAGTCCTGTAGGAAGCCAAGTTCGCAGGAGGCCAGGTCCGCTACCCCAAGGGCTGGACAGGACCCTACTTCTAAGAGACCAAAAGCCTGCTCCGTGGGAGACCATGGGTGGCCCGCGGGGCAGGATGACACATAGCAAACAACCCAATAGAAAAAGCGAGGAGACAAAGAGAAATGGAACAGAGAGAGGTGATGCCGCTGGCCGACATGAAGGTGCTCATGAATCATATCTATGAGTATAAGAAGGGAGTGAGACAGATGGTGCTCTACACCTTCAACGAGAAGTATCGCGACTTCGCCGTCAACCGACTGGAGAAGCAAAGCATCGACTACATCATCCAGCCCGTGGGCAACGGAAGGGTCAACCTCTTCTTTGGCAAGAGGGAGTGTATGGCGGCCATCCGGCGCATGGTGACGCGGCCGCTCTGCCAACTCACGCCCGAGGAGGACTTCATCCTCGGCGCCATGCTCGGCTATGACATCTGCGCCCAATGTGAGCGCTACTGCGAGCGCAAGCAGCGCTGCGAGTGCGCTTCTGTCTCCAACTGACACACCTCATCACGCAAGGACAAAAGCACTAATAATCAATTGGTTATTTGTTTTTATCCACACAGGGCGCACCCCGCCTCGACGTATGGCCCAAGGCGCCGCTTTGGGCTGTGGACTGCTGGGCCCACAGCTCGTTCTTGACGACACCACCAGCCCAAGGCAAGGGAACGGACTTTTTCCTCCCTGCCTACCCCACCACAAGCCCAAGGACTATCCCACTACGGCCCGCGCTTGTTTCAAAACAAAAATCTTTCTTAAAATAAAGCAAAGGGGCGGCCTTTTTAATATTATTTAGATACCACCATTCCCCCTTATGGCATAAATTGTGTAATTTTGCGACAAAATAAAAAGTGGTACGCAAAACAAATACAGAATAGCGTCTAAATAGAGACAACAAATACGATTATGTCAGAATCCATTGATATTCGCGAGCTCAACGCCCGCATCGAGCAGCAGAGTGCGTTTGTGACCAACATCACCGCCGGCATGAGCCACGTGATCGTGGGCCAGCAGCACCTCGTAGAATCGCTGCTCATCGGTCTCCTCTCCGACGGCCACGTGCTGCTGGAGGGCGTGCCCGGACTGGCCAAGACGTTGGCCATCAGCACCCTTTCGAAACTGGTCGATGCCGACTTCAACCGCATCCAGTTTACCCCCGACTTGCTCCCCGCCGACGTGGTGGGCACGATGATCTACTCGCAGAAGGAGGAGCGCTTCCTCGTGAAGAAGGGTCCCGTCTTTGCCAACTTCGTGCTGGCCGACGAGATCAACCGCGCACCCGCCAAGGTGCAGAGCGCGCTGCTGGAGGCCATGCAGGAGCACCAGGTGACAATCGGCGAGGAGACCTTCGCCCTCCCCAAGCCCTTCCTCGTCATGGCCACACAGAACCCCATCGAGCAGGAGGGCACCTACCCGCTGCCCGAGGCCCAGGTGGACCGCTTCATGCTCAAGGTCATCATCGACTACCCCACCATCGAGGAGGAGAAGCGCATCATCCGCGGCAACCTCGCCGGAGAGCGCACGGAGGTCTATCCCGTGACCGACGCCCAGCAGATCCTCCACGCACGCAGCGTGGTGGAGGAGGTCTATATCGACGAGAAGATAGAGCAGTACATAGCCGACCTGGTCTTTGCCACACGCTACCCCGACCGCTACAAACTCTCGTCGCTCCACCAGTACATACAGTTTGGAGGAAGCCCCCGAGCAAGCATCAGCCTGGCCAAGGCGGCCAGGGCCTACGCCTTCATCAAGCGCAGGGGATATGTCGTGCCCGAGGACGTGAGAGCCGTGGCCCACGACGTGCTGCGCCACCGCATCGGACTGACCTATGAGGCCGAGGCCGCCAACGTCACCACGGAGGACATCATCTCCCAGGTCATCAACAAAGTGGAGGTGCCCTGATGGACGCGCAAGAGCTTTTGGGCAAGGTGCGCAAGATCGAGATCCGCGCACGCGGACTGAGCCGCAACGTCTTCGCAGGAGAGTATCACTCGGCTTTCCGCGGACGAGGCATGGCCTTCTCGGAAGTGCGCGAATACCAGTACGGCGACGACGTGCGCGACATCGACTGGAACATCACGGCACGCCTGCACCGCCCCTACGTCAAGCTCTTCGAGGAGGAACGCGAACTGACGGTCATGCTGCTCGTCGATGTCAGCGGATCGCTCGACTTCGGAACGACGCAGCAGACGAAGCGAGACATGGCCACGGAGATGGCGGCCACGCTGGCCTTCAGCGCGATACAGAACAACGACAAGATAGGGGTGGTGTTCTTCTCAGACCGTATCGAGAAGTATATCCCGCCACAGAAGGGACGACGCCACATCCTCTACATCATCCGCGAGATGCTCCAGCTCAGGCCGCAGAGCCGCCGAACCAACATCGGACAGGCCATCGAGTTTCTCAACCGCGTCACCAAACGGCGCACGACGGCCTTCCTCATCAGCGACTTCTATGACACCGACGACTACGAGCACACGCTCAACATCGCCAACCGCAAGCACGACGTCGTGGCCATACAGCTCTACGACCCCTTGCTGCGCGAGTTGCCCAACGTGGGACTGCTCAGCGTCAGCGACGCCGAGACGGGCCACGAGATGATCATTGACACGGGCGACAAGCGGCTCAGACGCCGCCACCACGACTACTGGTTGCAGCAGGAGCAACGGCTGCGCGCCATGCTGAGCCGCTGCCAGGTGGACCACATCTCCCTGGCGACCAACAACGACTACGTACAGGCCCTGCTGCGGCTGTTCAAACAGAGAGGAAGAGCATGAGAAAGCAGACGATACTACTATTGGTCCTCGGCGTGCTGACGCCGATCCTGGCCCTTGCGCAGGCCAAGGTGACGGCCCGCCTCGACTCCACCAGCATCCAGGTCGGGTCGCAATGCAGGCTGGTCGTGGAGGTCAGCGCACGACAGGGTGCGCGCATCCTGTGGCCGACGCTCAAGGACCACCAGCTGTCCAAGGAGATAGAGGTGGTGGGACAGCGGACCGAGGGCGATAACGAGGAGGGACAATCCACGATGCGCAAGGTCTATACGCTCACCGCATGGGACGAGGGCAGACAGACGGTGCCGGCGCTCACGGTGGACGTGGACGGCAAGAAATACAAGACGGAGGCCATCGCCCTGGAGGTACTGACCGTGCAGACGGACTCCATCCGCCCGGACGATTCCAAGCCGCCCTACGACATCCAGGAGCTGCCCTTCAGCCAAGAGGAATGGACGCCGATCTACCTATGGAGCCTGCTGGCCCTGCTGCTGACGATCGTGGGCTGGTATCTCTTCTCGCGGCTGCGCAGTGGCAAGTCCATCATCAGCCACAAGCAGATCCTACGCCAGGAGCCGCCCCACCAGAAGGCCCTGCGGCGCATCAACGAGATCAAGGCGGCACGCCTCGAAGGGGGCGACGACCAGAAGGAATACTACACGCTGCTGACGGAGGCGCTGAGAAGGTATATGAGCGAGCGCTTCGGCTTCAACGCCATGGAGATGACCTCGCAGGAGATCGTCCAGCGACTGAAGGCGGACCAGGATCCCACGAAGATCGACGAACTGCGCGAACTCTTCGCCACGGCCGACCTCGTGAAGTTTGCGCGCTTCGCCGCCGACCGCCATATCGGCGAGATGTATCTGGCCAACGTGGTCCGATTCATCGAAGACACGAAACTGGCGGACACGCCGACGGAGATATGCGTGGAGGAGACGCTGAGCGACGAGGACCGCAGCAAGCG
>ULTI01041967.1_pt1 | contig 12940 bp, 8 predicted proteins | sample 1957291 | NCBI WGS metagenome assembly ULTI01 (sample SAMEA4835725, study PRJEB28245) | human gut metagenome | biome: gut microbiome; material: fecal sample | place: Denmark | collected 2008 | reverse complement strand
CTCCTTTTAGGTTTGTGTATAACTTTATACATTATAGTATTGGAAATTTGCCTCGCTGTCAATCACAATTTTTCCGATGCGGCATAGAATGCATCGACCGCAATTGGGGGAATTATATGACTTATGTACTTATTACGGCGGCAGGCATTGCACTTTGCAGCCTTGTCGGCGCTGTGATAGGCTTTCTGTTCGAGAATATACCGCCGGCAGTCGAGGACGCGCTGTCGGGCGCGGCGGCAGGCATAATGCTGTGCGCGGCGATACTCGGCCTTGTCGTGCCGTCGGTGGAGTTTTCCGGCGCGCGGGCGCTGTGGCTCACGCCGCTGGGCATATTCTGCGGCGCATTCTTTTTAAGCGGCATAAACATCGTCGGCCCGCGGCTTGCCGGAGGCATGGGCATGACAAACGGCAATGACGAGGCATGCCGGCACGCGCTTTTGTTCGTCGCGGCCATTGCGATACACCACTTTCCCGAGGGCATCGCCGCCGGGGTGAGCTTCGGAACGGGAAACCTCTCCGACGCCGTGACGGTAACAAGCGGCATCGCATTTCAGAACATTCCGGAGGCCATGATAATCATACCGCCGCTTCTGAAAGCCGGAACGGGCAAAAAGCGTGCGGCGATAGTTGCGTTTATAAGCGGCGCTGTCGAGGTAGCTGGTGTGTTTTTCGGCTACTTTGCCATAACGCTCTCGCGCGGCATACTGCCGTTTGCGCTCGCCTTTGCAGCCGGAACGATGCTGTATGTCATAGTTGACGACATGGTGCCGCAGACCCACATCCGCGGCAGCGGCCGGCTTTCGACCTACTGCATGCTCCTCGGCTTCTGCCTTATGCTGACGGTCGATTGCCTTGTATCGTGAACGCAAAAAAGAGACTGCATTTTGCAGTCTCTTTTTTGTATTCACAGTATCTCTATATCAAACTGCCGCCCGGTCTGCGCATCGACAAGAACGAAAACGCGCTCGCCGCCGCTGCCTGCGCAGTCAAAGCCATAACACAAGACCGCGCTTCTGCCCTCGGTCGGAGCATAGCAAAGCTGCGCATCCGAAACGCTCAGCGTTTCCGGGATCGCGGTGCGTGCCGCAAGCTCGCTCACGGCGGCAGCGGCCTTCGGGTAAGAGCCGTGGTTTTTGATATGCGCCGCCGCGTCGAAGGCATAGATATCGCCGTAGTCTCCGGCGACGGAAATGCGCACGCTGTCGTCAATGCACCTCACGCCGTTTTCGACGCACTCGAATTTCATTGTCTGCACGCTGCCGTATCGCTCGCTCGACGCAAGATACATTTCGCCGAAACCGTGTGCGGTCAGGAAATCACGGGCTATCGACTCAAGCTCGGATGACTCCATGTCTCCTGCCACGCTGCGCTCGGAGCTGAGCGACAGGACATTGCCCTCGGCATCGACGCATACGCTGCCGCCGTTAAATGCAAAGCACACCGTGCCGTTCTCGGCGCTGTATTCCGCCTCGAGCTTATCTTTATCAAGTCCGAAGAACTCGGCGGCAATAGCCTTGGCCTCGCTCTGTGCAATAGGCTTTTTGCCGGTGCTCTGCGCGGTTTTTGCGTATTTTCCGTCGTAGCCGTCAAGCTCGGTCGCGCCGATGCCGTCCTCTATACCGAGCATGGACGCGCTCAGCCTGTCGCCGGAGTCTGCAAACACGTTCTCCGGTTCGTCAATCAGCACATCGCCGTCGTTTATCTCGTCGCGCAGCTCGCTCAGCTCCTGCGTCAGCGCCGCGGCGGTTTTGTAAAGCGAGGCAAAGTTCCGACGCGCCGCATCGTCAAAGCCCGACTGTGCCGAGGTCCGCAGACTGCCGCGCGCATAGTCGCCGGCAATTCCTATAAACGCCGCCGTCTGCTCCAGCTCCTGCGTTGAAAACGGCAGCACCGCCATGGTCATCTCGGCCGCAAGGCAGCTCCCGTAGATATCCGCGCACAATTGGCCCGACAGCTCCGCGCCGCTTGCATACGACGCGCGGTGCAACGAGTCCGAAAGCGCCGACACGGAGCCGACCACCTCCTCGAACGCGTGCGCATAGCCGTACTCGGCCGTGCGGCGATAGCTGCCCTCCATGTCGAAATGCACCGCCGTGTACGCGCCCAGCGCAACGACCGCCGCCGCAAGATATGTGATGATGAGTATAAACGTCTTTTTTCTTATATACATGGAAACACCTCGGTGTAAGTGTTTCCGAAACGCCGCCGATTATACAGTCACTCAAAAAGCCTTCTCCGAAAAAACGGAGAAGGCTTTCATTTAAATTAATCGCCGTCGGGATCGACTTCGGGCGGTTTTTTGACTACGAGGACTTTTTCGACTCGCAGTCCGTCCATTTCAAGAACTGTGATGTGCAGATCTTCATAATCAAAGCTGTCGCCCACCGAGGGGAACGAGCCGAACATCTCTATCGTCCAGCCGCCGACGGTTTCGCTTTCCGCCTCAAAATCACGCTCACGGATGCCGACAAGGTCGATAAAGTCGGAGATGCTCATATCGCCGTCAAGCTCGAACTCGCCGTCGGAGCGTTCGAGGATCTCTTCCTTTATCTCATCCGTATCGTCCCATATCTCGCCGACGAGCTGCTCAAGGACATCCTCCATCGACAGTATGCCCAACGTTCCGCCGTATTCGTCGGTGACGATGGCCAGGTGCTGCTTTGCCTTGCGCAGCTCTGTGAGCACCGCGGGCAGCTTCATGGTTTTATAAACATAGCACGGCGGCATGAGCAGACTGCGTATATCCGGCTTCTCGTCGCCTGCAAGCGCTTTGAGGAAGTGATTGAGATACAAAACTCCGATCACGTTATCCACGCTGTCCTCATAAACCGGGATGCGCGAGAACGGCGCATTCTCGATCGTTTCGATCTGATCGGCCATGTCCTCGTCGATATCCAGCGCAACGACGTCAACACGCGCGGTCATTACCTCGGAGGCCATTATATCCGAAAAGTCTATCGCCGCCTGCACAAGCTCGGAGCGGTCCTCGTCAAGGACATCCTCGTCCTCGGCAGTCTCTATGATTGAGCTCAGCTCCTCGACGGCGGCTTCCTCGTCGGTATCCTCGGCTTCGCCCTTGAGCCCAAGCGTCAGCAGCTTTATAAGCCCGACGACAAGGCGGATAAGCGGCATGAATATGATCGTCAGGCCGCGCACAAAGTATGCGTACGTCAGCGCCAGGCGATTTGCGCTGGCCTTTGCCACGATCTTCGGTATTGTTTCGCCGAAGATGATAACCAGGATCGTTATCGTGAGCGTTGACACCCACGCATAGCTGTCATCGCCGTTGCACAGCTCCAGCACCAGCAGCGAGCCGAGCGAGGAGTTTGCTATGTTCGCGAGGTTATTGCCTATAAGTATTGCCGAGAGCGAATCGTCAAAATTATCGACGATCTTCACCGCGACCTTGGCGCGCTTCGAGCCGTCGTCACGGGCGTTTTCAAGCCTCATGCGGTTGCACGAGGAGTAAGACATCTCGGCCGAGGAGAAGATATGCGAGAAGATGATGCAGACGATTATTCCGCAGACATATGCCCAGGTCATTTCTCCTCACCTCCCTCGTCGATGAGGCTCACCCTCAGCCGCAGTATTCGATTATTGCGCATTTCCGACACGGTGACGGCAACGTTATCATATTCAAAGCTGTCGCCCACCGAGGGGATATTGTCAAACTGCTCATAGGCCCACTCGCCCAGGAGCTTATTCGTAAACTCGTCATCGTCGTCCTCGTCAAGCTCCAGAAGCTCGAAAACGTCGCTGACGGTCATCTCGGCGGTGCAGTCCCACTCGCCGTTATCCAGCGCGACATACGGCTCTTCGACGACGTCGTCCTCGTCCCAGATCTCGCCAACAAGCTCCTCGAGGATATCCTCGACCGTCACTATGCCGAGCGTGCCGCCGTAGTTATCCGTAACCACGGCCATATTGAGCCGCTTTTTGCTCATCACCGGAAGCAGCCCGTCTATGTTCGTGCTGCCGTGGATGAAGTACGGCTCATCCAAAAGCGCGCGAACGTCCATTTTCTCGCCCTCGCGCAGGTATGTTTTTATAAATTTCCGTATCGACAGTATACCTATAATATTATCAATGCTGCCCTCGTACACGGGAAGGCGGCTGTGCGTTTCGCTGCGTATGGTGCCGAGCATCTCATTGACAGGATCGTCGATGTCAAGCGCGACTATGTCCACGCGCGAGGTAAGTATACTCTCGACCGTCGTTTCCGCAAATTGCAGAGCCGAGCTTATAAGCTCGCCTCGCTCCTCATCGAGGCTGCCCTCTTCGGTCATATCCTCAATGATATCGTATATCTCGTCCTCGGTGACGGATATCTGCGGATCGGCCTTGGCAAGCTTTGCGGCGAAATTGCCTATCGCCGTCAGCAGCGTTGCAAGAGGCTTGAGAACGGTCATGAAAAACCACAGCGAACCCGCGACCGCCAGCGACAGCCGCTCGCTGTATTTCTTCGCGATGCTCTTGGGCAGCATCTCGCCGGCAAAGAACACGACCAGCGTCATTACAAACGTGCTGATCGTAACCGCGCCGCTTACGCCCGGGAACATGCGCGTTACCGCAAGCGTAGCTATGCTCGCCGCGGAAAGATGTACGATATTTGTGCATATGAGTATGCTCGTTATCGCAAGGTCAAAGTTGTCGAGCACCTTCAGCGCCCGTATTGCTTTTGCCTCGCCGCGCTCGGCGCGGATCTTTATCCTGACCTTGGAGACCGAGGCAAACGAGGTCTCCGCCACGGCAAAATACGCCGCGCACAGGATAAGCAGAATTACGACTATCAGCGACAATCGACTGGCATCGTCCATTTCGGATCTAACACTCTCCATTCGTGGGCTGCTGCCCGGTAAATTAAAAATCAGTATATCATAGCAAAAACTCACAGTCAATATTTTAGAGACGAATTGCCGCACCTACGGATACGCATATTGCGGTTGCCCGGTGTCGAAGGTGCGGTGGAAACCGTGACGTTTCGCGTAACGTTAGCGCGACGCTGAGTTTTGCACCGCACCCCATTGGCTCACCCGTCAAGGGGAGCAGGCAGCTTTGCCTGCCGAGGGTTTGAATTAAAGCGCGCACAACTGCTATTAAATATCGGCTATTAGCTCTCCGCTGCGGCCAGCGGTCGCCTGTAGGGAACGGGCTTGCCCGTTCCGCTTGTTGTGGTTTTGCCAGTAGCTTCCGGTCGTGCTGACGCAAGAAATGTATTGGTATAGCGTTAATGCGCCACTGAAAAAACGGATTCATCCGTTCCGCTGTGATGGTTTCGTCAGCTGCTACAGGTCGGGCTACCGCAATAAACGTATCGGTACAATGTGAATGCGCCTCTAAAAAAATGTGTTGCCTGACGGCAAAGATTAAAATAACACCTCATCCGTCACCAAAGGTGACACCTTCCCCTCAAGCTACGCAGGGGAAGGCAAAAGGGACGGTCTGTGACCGCCCCTACGATTATAGATTTTTGTGCCGACTAAGCTTCAGCACACGGAACGGATAAATCCGTTCCCTACGACTACAGATTTTAGTACCGACTAAATCGGTACAGGCGGAACGGGCAAGCCCGTTCCCTACAAGGTGCGGCGCAAAACTCAACAGCGCACTACTGGGTTGCGAGGCAAATATGGTTTACACCGCACCCTCGATCCGGGCTACCAGAGATATATGTATCGGTAGGTGCCTCAATTCGCCTCCGAATAAGCTTCGATGCCTTTTTTGAGCAGCTCCATGCAGCGAGTGATGTCCTTTTCGTTTATGACGTAGGCCATGCGGATCTCGTTGACGCCGGTGTGCGGAGTTTTGTAAAAGCTCTCGGCCGGAGTGAACATCAGGGTATCGCCGTTGTCGTCGAACTCTTCGAGCATCCAGATCTGGAACTTCTCTGCATCGTCAACGGGCAGCGCCGCCATGACGTAGAACGCGCCCTTAGGCTCGGAATACACAACGCCGGGGATCTTCTTGAGTCCCTCAACGAGCGTGTCCTTGCGCGCGCAGTATTCCTTGCGCACGGCGTCAAAGTACTCGGGGCCGACCGAATACAGCGCCGCGGACGCGACCTGGTCGATGGTCGATGCGCAAAGGCGGCCCTGGCACCACTTCATTGCGTGGTTATACAGCTCCTTGTTTCTCGTGATGACGCAGCCGATGCGCGCGCCGCAGGCCGAGAAGCGCTTGGAGACCGAGTCGATGACAACTACGTTATCCTCATAGCCCTCAAGCTGGAGAAGGCTCATGAGCTTTTCGCCGCCGTAGACAAACTCGCGATACACCTCGTCGCCGATGATGAACAGGTCGTGCTCCTTGGCAATGTCGGCCATGAGCTTCAGCTCCTCCTCGGTGAGGATGGTGCCGGTCGGGTTGCCGGGGTTTGTGAACAGTATCGCGCGGGTGTGCTCGTTGATGCATGCCTCGATGCGCTCGCGCACGGCGAATTTATATCCCTCCTCGGGCTTTGTGGTCACGGGGCGGATAGTCGCGCCGGTGAGGGTGACAAAGGTCGAGTAGTTGGGGTAAAACGGCTCGGGGATGATGATCTCGTCGCCCTCATCGAGGATGCAGGAGAGCGCTATCTGGAGCGCTTCCGAGCCGCCGGTCGTGATGAGCACCTGCTTATTGGTTATCGGAGCATCTATCTTGCCGTAGTAATTGACAACGGCATCGATCATCTCGGGAACGCCGTCGGACGGAGCATACGCCAGAACCGGCTGCGAGAAATTCTTCACGGCTTCAAAGTACGCCTCGGGAGTCGCTATATCGGGCTGGCCGATGTTCAGATGATAAACCTTTTTACCCTTCTTGACAGCCTCGGCGGCGTAGGGCGCGAACTTTCTCATCGGGGAAAGGCCGCATTTTTCGATCTTGCTTGAAAACTTCATTTTCATTCCATCCTTTCCAAAATTGCAAATTTGCCATTTAATTGCACGTTTTGCCGAGCAAAACTTTCTTTTGCTTTGCGCAAATGTGTTGAAAACGCGGCAGTTTAGAGACGATATTTCCTCACTTTGCTCAAAACTGCACCCACTTTGCAGCAATATTGTATCACCTCGATGTCCCACATTCAACCACTTCCGCCGAAAAATCCTTGACAACATTTCTCCAATTTTTTAGTGGCGCATTGAGGCAGTAACGGATACGGTGATTGCGTGAACCCGGTTCGAGGGTGCGGATGAAACCGTGCGTACCTCGCGCTACGTTATTGCAAGCTACGTTTTGCGGTTGCCCGGTTCGGAATAACGGAGGAAACCGTGGCGTTTCGCGTAACGAAAGTACGATGCTTAATTTTGCACCGCACCCAATTGTCTTCCCCTGCGGAGCTTGAGGGGAAGATGCCGCTTGCGGCAGATGAGGTGTAATTATATCCGCGCCGTAGGCGCTACATTTTTTCTGAGGCGCATTCACATTGTGCCGATACGGTTTTTGCGGTTGCCCGACCGGTGGGTGCCGACGAAACCATCACAGCGGAACGGATTAATCCGTTCCCTACAAGGGTGCACCGTAAATCAAGCACCGCACTACCGGGCTGCGTAGCAACCACGGTTTCGTCTGTATCCTCGACACCGGGATACCAGAGATATATGTACCCGTAGCTGCGTCAATTCGCCACTAAAAATATTGATTGTGCAATGGATTTTGTGATATAATTTCAAAAACGATTGCACGGAGGTGGCATATGCCCTATAAAGCGAAAAGTGACCTTACAAAAGCGGCCATAAAAAAGAGCTTTTTAGCGCTGCTGAACGAAAAGCCGATAAACCAGATCAGCGTCCGTGACATTGCCGAGGGCTGTGGCTTCAACAGAAACACGATCTACTATCACTATGACGACATTCCCTGCCTTGTCGAGGAGATCGTCATCGAAACCGCAGAAAAGATCATCAGCGATTATTCCGACTATCACTCGCTTGAAGCCTGCATTGACAAGATGGCGGAGTTTGCCCTTGAGCACAAGCGCACCGTTCTTAATATATACAACTCGTCAAACCGCAGCGTGTACGAGCTGTATCTTATGAAGGTCTGCGGCAGCGTTGTTGAAAACTATCTGCACACAATGTTCGGCGATGTAAAGGCCGACCCCGAAAGCCGCGAGATACTCGTCTGGTTTTATAAGTGCGAGTGCTTCGGCCAGATCATCGACTGGCTCAACTGCGCAATGAACTACAATATATCCGAGCAGTTTTCAAAGCTGTGCAAGCTGCGCGAGGGCTTCGTGGATATTCTTGTCGAACGCTGCCGAATTGAATAGTCTGCCGTCAATAACCGATGTTTTTCCTGATCCTGTTGAAATGCACAAAATTTCAACAGGATTTTCGTTTATAATAGTGCATTTACAAGAAACTACAGTTTTTTGTAAAATTATTCTCGGCAAGGCAAAAATGCTATTATAAGGGAGATAAACGATGAAAAACCGACTGCTAAGCATACTGCTCGTGCTGCTGATGGCGTTAACTCTTTTACCCCTCGGCGCATTGGCAGACGAAAACAGCAAATGCGGAGAAAGCCTGACATGGGAGCTTACTGCCGGCATACTGACGATCAAGGGAACGGGAGACATGTATGATTACAGCAGTGCCGATCCTGCTCCATGGAGCGCAAAAAACAACGATATTAGCGAAATAACCGTATCGGAAGGAGTTACAAGCATTGGAAATAACGCCTTTCATTCTTGCAAGGCAGAAAGCGTTGATCTACAGTGCACTTCTTTAATATCAATTGGTAAAAATGCATTTTCACGCTGCACAATGCTCACGAGCATTTTTATCCCGGAAAGCGTTCAGTCCATAGGAAGCGAGGCTTTTTCGCTTTGCGAGGGGCTTTCTATGGTAGAGCTGCCGACTACGCTAACCAAAATTCCGAATGGTATATTTACAGACTGCAAGCAGCTTAGCAGCGTAGACATCCCCGACACCGTTACCGAAATCGACGCGAATGCGTTTTCAAAATGTACGGAATTCAGCCTGACGGGATTGCCGGACGGCATAAAAAGCATAGGCGATGCCGCATTTGCAAACTGCGGAAGGATAGAAGAATTGGTTCTCCCGGAAACTTTAGAGCACATCGGCGAAGCCGCGTTCGGCGGCACGGCAATCGACAAAGCAAGCTTTGACGGGACCCTTGAGAAATGGGCGGCTATCGGCGGCGACTGCGGCATTGAATGCGAAGTGACCTTTCCCAATCACACCTGCGATTTCGGCGGCAGCTGGCAGTACGACACACAGAAGCACTGGAAGCAGTGCTCCTGCAATAAAACGCAAAACGAAGGGGAACACACGGGCGACGGCGATACCTGCACCGTTTGCGGCGCTGCGCTGTCGGCAGCTTTGGACAGCGGAAGCATCGACGGCGGTCTGAGCTGGTCGCTTTCGCGCAGCGGCGCTCTCACCATAAGCGGCAGCGGCAAAATGCCCGATTTTTCATCCGTCGCAAACGCGGCGCCATGGGATGAGCAAAAGGACAAAATCCAAAGCGCCGTCATCGAAAGCGGCGTGCAGAGCATATCGGGCGGCGCGTTTTCCGGCTGCACGGCACTTGAAAAAGTCAGCATATCCGAGACGGTCACGCAAATCGACTTGAATGCCTTTGGCGGCTGCACATCCCTTGCGGCGTTTGAGGTCGCGGAGGGAAACAAGGCGTTCTTATCCGTCGGAGGAGTGCTTTTTTCCGCCGATAAAGAGCTTCTGCGCTGTCCGGTCGGCAAGTCGGCAGACTACACCGTTCCGAGCGGCACCGTTGCCATTGCCGGCGGCGCGTTCAAAGATTGCGCAAAGCTCGAAAGCCTTGTCATTCCCGATTCGGTGACGGCGATCGGCAAGAGTGCGTTTGAAAACTGCGCGGCTTTAAAGCGCATCACGCTTCCTAAAAGCATAGCAAAGCTTGAAGCCTCATGCTTTTCAGGCTGTGCCGCGCTTGCGGAGATCGCGCTGCCCGACGGCCTTAAAGCGCTCGGCGAAAAGGTGTTTTCGGGCTGCGCCGCGCTCAAAAGCGTGAAAATTCCGGCCGAGGTGACCGTCATTCCGGCAGAGGCGTTTTCCGGCTGCTCATCGCTTGAGAGCATAACGATACCGAAAAACGTCAGCCACATAAACGAGCGTGCCTTCGACGGCTGCACGGCGCTGAAAAAGGTAGATTATCTCGGCAGCGACACGGACTGGAGCCAGGTCACGAAAGAAACCGGCAACAACGCGCTCGACAATGCCGAAAAGAGCTTTACCCGCACAGATCACGAGCACAAATACACCGACACCGTTATCCCGCCGACATGCACCGAGCGCGGCTGCACCGTGCATCTGTGCTCTTGCGGCGATAAGCGCGAGGACAGCTACACGCCGCCGCTCGGGCACAGCTACAAGGGCGGCATATGCGTCCGCTGCGGCATACTCGATCCGAACAAGGACATCCCGCACAAGCACGATTTTATCCCCATCGTCACAAAGCCCACTTGTCTGACCGAGGGATTTACGACCTACGCCTGCTCCTGCGGCGAGTGCTACACAAAGGATTATGTCAGCGCCGTCGGGCATAAAACGCAGCTGCAAAACGCCAAAGCCGCAGGCTGCATGACCGGCGGCTACACCGGCGACGAGGTATGCACCGTCTGCGGCAAGGTGTTCAAGCAAGGCAGCGTCATATTCGCTCTCGGTCACGATCCTCAGCCTGCGCGCGTCAAAGCGCCGACATGCACCGAAAGCGGCTACACGGGTGATCTTATCTGCATGCGCTGCGGAGACATGACACAGATCGGCAAGACCGTTGCGGCAGCAGGGCACAAATTTTTCGGCGGCGTGTGCTCGGTCTGCGGCGCAAAGGGCGCGGAAGCTGCGCCGAAATTTGACGATGTTAAGTCCGGCGCGTTTTACTTCGACGCCGTGCAGTGGGCGGTGGAAAACGGCATAACAAACGGCACGGGGAAAAATACTTTCTCTCCAAATGACGTCTGCTCACGATATCAGATAGTGATGTTTCTCTGGCGCGCGGCCGGGCAGCCCGAGGCCAAGGCGGCCGTGAGCTTTGCCGACGTAAAGCCCGGCGACATTTTCTATGAAGCGGTGCAATGGGCGGTCGAGCGCGGCATAACAAAGGGAACGAGCAGCACGAGCTTTTCACCATTCGCACCCTGCACGCGCGGACAGATAGTCACGTTCCTGTACCGCTCGGCAGGCTCGCCCAAGGTAAGCGGCGCATGCAATTTTTCCGATGTTTCCTCCGGCTCGTTCTGCCATGACGCTGTTATTTGGGCAAGCTCCGAGGGCATAACCAATGGCACAAGCGCCGGGCGCTTTTCACCGAACGAAGGCTGCACGCGCGCACAGGTCGTGACCTTCCTCTATCGCGCATCCGGAGGCAAATAAACGATCTTATACAAGCACAAGGCTCTCCCGAAAGAGAGCCTTTTTCATATTTTCGTGACAAGCGGCGGCGGATTTGGTATAATATAATGTAAACCAAAAATAAGGACTGATAACAATAGAGACTAACGATATAAAAATCGAACGCGCGGTGCTGGCCGGACTTGCGGCGGCGTCGATGGAGCAGTCGGAGCGCTCAAGCGAGATCTCGATGCAGGAGCTTGCCGCGCTTGTCGAAACGGCAGGCGGTCAGGCCGTCGGCATGATGATACAAAACCGCCCGACTCCCGATCCGCGCAGCTTCATCGGCGACGGTAAGGTTGCCGAGCTGAAGGAATTTATAGAAATGAACAACTGCGACCTTGCCGTTTTCGACAACGAGCTGTCACCGTCGCAGATGCGAGTCCTCGGCGAGGAGCTTGGGGTCAAGGTGCTCGACCGCTCGGGGCTTATCCTCGATATTTTCGCCCAGCGCGCACAGACGCGCGAGGGTCAGCTTCAGGTTGAGCTTGCGCAGTACAAATACCTGCTGCCGCGTCTGACGGGTATGTGGACGCACCTTGTGCGCCAGACGGCCTCCGGCGGCTCATCGCCCATCGGAACGCGCGGCCCCGGCGAAACTCAGCTCGAGACCGACCGCCGGCATATCCGCAGGAAGATACAGAAGCTCGAGGAGGAGCTTGCCGCCGTGCGCAAGGTGCGCTCGACACAGCGCCGCAAGCGCGAGAAAAACGACGTTCCCGTCGTTGCGCTCGTCGGCTACACAAACGCCGGAAAGTCAACGCTTTTAAACTGCCTGACCGATGCCGGCATACCGGCAAACGACCGCCTTTTCGACACACTGGACACCACAACGCGCAAGCTGCGCATCGATGAAGTGACCGAGGTGCTCATATCCGACACCGTCGGCTTTATCCGCAAGCTTCCGCACCATCTGGTCGAGGCGTTCAAGGCAACGCTCGAGGAGCTGAGCTACGCCGATGTTCTGCTGCATGTCATAGACATTTCAAACCCCGACTGGGAGGAGCAGGCGCGCGTCGTTGACGAGCTTATCTGCCAGCTTGGAGCCGAGCAGACGCCGTGCATCCGCGTTTTCAACAAGTGCGACGCCTACCTCGGCATACTGCCGCACGGCGAGGACGTTGTCTGCCTTTCGGCAAAAAGCGGCGAGGGCGTACAGGAGCTGGTGCAGCGCCTGTCGGCTCTGCTCGACCGCGGCAACCACAAGGTCACTCTGCGCATACCGTATTCCGATGCCGGGATCATGGATCTTTTAAACCGCGAGGCCGCGGTGACGAGCCTTGAATATCTCGACGACGGCATCAAGGCCGAGGTCACGGTTCCGCCCGAGGTTTTCGGCAAGGTAAAGCGGTATATACCCAATTACACCGAGCCCAAGGAGGACTGGGAGGATTGAGCGAGTATTTCGTGCCAGCCGGCAGCGGCGAGGCTGAATTTGTCGAAAAGCGTTCAAGCTTTCTCGGCCATGTGCGCTTTGTCGAAACCGAGGACGCCGCGCGCGACTTCATAAACGAGATGAAGAAAAAGCACTATGACGCACGGCACAACTGCTGGTGCTATATAATCCGCGG
>ULTI01014560.1_pt1 | contig 13036 bp, 11 predicted proteins | sample 1957291 | NCBI WGS metagenome assembly ULTI01 (sample SAMEA4835725, study PRJEB28245) | human gut metagenome | biome: gut microbiome; material: fecal sample | place: Denmark | collected 2008 | reverse complement strand
TTTCTGATTTAGTCCTATTATCGCACAATAATCTTTGGTGATGACCATGTTAACCTTTTTGGCCTCGATGTCATCGATCATGCGCCGAAAAGCCGGGCGGTCAAAGCTTGTGCCGCTCCAACCGTCGTCGATATAAGTGTCATAGATCTGCAAATGATGCTCTCTCACAAATTCCTCCAGCAGGGACCGCTGATTGGTCACGCTTTGGGACGGCCCCTCGCTTTCGTCCTCCTTGGACAGCCGGATATACAGCGCTGCGCGGTAACTTGCGGGGCTGCTTATTTCCTGAAGCATACATTCTCCCCCAGGTCAGATCCCTGCTCTGCCTCATCCGGCTTTTGTGCCTGCCCACATGGCGGCAGCTCCTTTTTCAGATAGACCCGAAAGGATTCCCTGACCAGCTCCTCCAGCGCCGGGCCAGTATCCGAGTAGCTGCAATGAACCAGAATACTTTTATTTTTCATATGCCACCTCCCGAATCCTATGGTATGATCGAGAGATTGTCCACTTGCCCAAAAAAGCATCCGCATGGAGTTCCATGCGGATGCTTTCTGCTGCAGCCTGTTGCTGCACTATTTTGTTTAATTGTCGGCCTTATTCTTCCGCTTGCGGCTCACAAACAGGAACACGATCACGGCCAGGCTGGCCACCATCACGATCACCCACAGGGCCGCATTGAAGGAATCACCCGTGGGAGGCGGGGTGGGATCACTGGGCTCTATTGGAAGCTCGTCGACCTTGAACTGCCAATCCAAATAACCCACGGAAGCCTGGAAATCATTCTCCATGGTGATGGGCACATTCAGCGTCACATCCAGGTCGATCTTGCCGCCGGAATAGATGGTACCCAGGCAGACCCAATCGGTCAGCTGCGCGGTCTCATGGGCGGGAGCGGCAAACAGTTTAGAGTTACCGTCCAGCTTCACGGTCAGGTTCATCTGAGACAGGAACTCCTCCGAGCCCTCCACCGCGCCCAAAGCGCGCATATAAACCTTGATCTTGACGTTCTTTTCCACCTTGTTGTCAATGGTGACCTTCTGGGTGATGGAGTCACCGGGCATGACATTCTTGAAATCCGTAAACAGGTCGGTGGGAGAATACTCGCTGCCGGGGGCAAAGATGAACTCCCGGGCGCTGCCGTCATAGGTGACCCGCCCGTCAGCAAAAGCGGTAACGGAGAGTGTCAGCAGCATAACCGCCATCAGAACGATGCAAGACAGCTTTTTCATTGTCTTTTTCATTCTCCCGTCACCTCACTTCCGTTAGCACTTGTGATCTTACCGTCCTCCACGGTCACATGCCACATGCTCTGCACCACCGAGTCCGGCGCAGACTGAATAGCGGAGGCCACGATCTCTACGGAAAGATGATACCCATCCGGAACAGATGCGTTATTCAGCAGCTTACATTCCTCAATCAGCACTCCTGTGCTGACCTGGGGATCCACAGGCAGCTTGTAGTAATAGTAGCCGTCAGCACCCTGGATCCAGTTGTTATTTTCAGCAAGTGTAATGCTGTAATCCGTACCCTTCAAGGGGACCTTTGCCGATACCGTCTGATCGGCAGCATTATACTCTGTACCGGCCTCTGCGTCCTTCATCCAGGTGACGTTGATCGCAGCGCGGATAAAGGCGGTGGTATCGCCGGTATTTTGGACAGCCACACGGCTCTTGACATTGTTTTCGAAGGTCTCCGTCACTTCACAGGTGACCTTAGAGGGGGTGAAGGTATTCACTTTACTGTCCGTGCGGGTGGAGAGGAACGCCACGGTTCCGCCCACAGCCACACCCAGCACCAGAAGCAGGGAAACCAGCAAGGTGGCCAGGCGCTTCGGACGGCGCAGCTGCTTATGCTCGCTCTGCAGATACTTTCCAGCGTATTGTTCATTCTTCATCATGCTGTTCTCCCTCCCTTACTGGTTTTTAGAATCAAAGTGGTTGACGCTGTAGTTGTCGCCGTCGAGCCACTGGGTCTGTGTGCGGATGTTCTCAAATGTGAGGGTTCCACCCGATGGGACGAGCGTAATTGTCTGCAAGCCACTCTTAGGTGTGTACCGCCAGGACCAGTTGGTCTGCTCGGAAACATTGTATCTACCTATGGGCAGGTCAGCAATAGTGGATTTACCGTTGCCGTAGACAGTGACGATCATATCAATGTCCTTGGTTTTCTCGTCGATTCCCTTGACATGGAACAGGAATGCCTGGTTTTCATCGACCTCATCCCAACCGGTCTTTTGGATTGTGAGGGAGGCAGTGGCCTTCTCGAACTTTGCGAAGTAGGAGGCAGCGTGATAGGTCCCATCTTGCTTTTGCGGCGTCAGCTTATTGTTGCTGTCCACCCAATCCGATGGAACGGGGATCGTGCATTGGGTGTCGGTATACCAGCCGACGAAGCGGTAGCCATCCTTGGGGGTGGGGACAGATCCAAGCGACACACCTGTGAAGGCCTTGATAGTCTCTGTGCCGGTGCTCACGGTTCCGGCATCTAATGGAACGGGGATATAGTTTATAGTGACATTCTGCTCCTGATAATAGAACTTAATCACATTTCCGTCCGTGCGGTCATTGATGGTAAGAGTTTTATGGGGTTCACTTACGAGTTTATACCCGGGAATATTGACGGCTTCCTCGGAGACAACCGTTCCATAACGATAGGACGCAGAAGATACCTTTGAGTCGCTAAGCTCTTTATCAGTGCCGGCCTCCAAATACTTAACGGTGTAGGAATACATATTCCGATCATAGTACAGGTTCAGCACCAAGCCTTCTGCTGTGATTGTGCCGCTGGCAGTACTCCTCCCCTCGTTATAGGTAAATCCTGCGATGGACAAGGGCTCTTCAGTTATTATATTGCCAATCTTTCCGGGGCTTTGGATGGTGCGGTATTCGGTGTAGCCATCGCCCTCCAGATTCTGGACCCAGTGAACAATCATGTAGTAGGCATTCTCCGAGTCCTTTGTGTACAAGAACTCCAGCACGTTCTCCTCGCTGTTGGCAGAGAGGACGAGACGCTTCTGATAAGCATCAGGCATATAGCCGGTAATGGGCACAAAGGTCTCGGTAACAACTGACTTTTTGTTGTTTTCTACGCGCTTTTCCTCATGGAGTACATTCCCAGTGCTCTTTTCCAGATAGCGGACGGTATAGGGGACATTCTCCATCTGTTTATAAACGAAGGTAAACTCGTTTTTACCATCAATATCCATCAAGATGGTGTGGCTGTTGGTATTGGGGAAATAGCCCTCTTGATAGTCTGCATAGAGCTGGTTGCCGGCCTTGGCGGTAAAGGTTTTGGAGGTACCGGCCAGGGTAGAGCCGACGGTGTCGTCGGCAATCAGGGTGCCGTTTGCAAGCGTATAGTGAATGGTATACTTCACAGCTGTTTTAGAACTCCACTCGGCAAAGATGTCCAGGTCACGATTGACCGGCATATTGTTGAAGTCGAAGGCTTTTTTCTCCGTGCCGTCCATATAGAACCAGCCGGCGAACACATAGTTGCCATTGGATGGCTCCTCGGGCGCCTTGCCAAGGCTGCCGTGAGGGACGGACTGGGAGTCACCTATCTGCTCGGTCATGTCTACGGTTTTGAAAACACGGACCGTGTGGGTCTTGGGAGCCCACTTGGCGTAGAGGGTTACATCGGAAGCGGGCATGGTCTTCGTAGTAAAGTCAACCTTGGAGCCCTCAAAGCACTGGGGCGTGGTGTACCAGCCAGCAAACTCGTAACCGTTGGGCTCCATGTCGTTGGGGTAATCCGGTGTGAAGTTGTAGCCGTTCAGTGGCGCTTCGTACTGAACACTGGCCTGCTTGTTATCAACAAATGTATTATAGTTGTAGAATTTTAGATTGTAGCTGTTGCGGGTGTAGTACAGGTAGTTGTTTCTGTTCATACGCACGCTTCCGCCCACCGGAAGATAGGGGTTGGAATCACCCTGGGTGAAGCCGGTGATGGGATGGAACTCCTCGGCGTAGGTCAAGCTGGTTCTCGAGCTGTAATTCAAATCGATCACCTTGTATTGCTTGTAGTTCTTACCGTTGTAAGTGGTATCCCCCGCCGCGCCGTTCAGCGTCTCCACATAGTAGTAGATCTTCGCGCCGGATTCGGAGTCATATTTATCAAAACTGATATCTTCTCCCGGCATGGTATCAATACTGCCGAGATAGCGCTGCTCGTCTGAATTGCCATACGTTTCGGTTCCCTGCGGTACATTCCACCAAATGGTGTCGTTTCCATCCTTGATGGGGAAATTTCCGTGAATGTCTGCCTGATATTTCGCTGTGATGGTCAAATCGGAAGTTTTGTAGCAACTGTTGCTGTGGGTATGTTCCGACAAGCCAAGTTTGCAACATGAATCACTGTGAGCCCAATGAAAGATACCAGTGCCACCATGCTTGCAGCAGGAATTACTATGTTTATGCTCCGTTTTCGTGCAGGTCAGTGTTTTCTGGCCATCCTTGAACGTCAGCGTGTAGGTGTTTCTCGTATAGTACACATTGACAACGGTGGAGCCGTCGCCTTCCACGATGACGTTCTTATCGGTCTTATCGGCATTGAAGGTGAAATGCGGGATGGTCTCCGCCTGACCGAAGGTACTTCCGTTTACGATTTCAGCGGATGTGGCATTTACTTTTCTGGAGTCATAGTAGCTATAGTTATCGTCATTGGCGTTTTCGGTCCAATAAACGACGGTATAGGTAGTGTCGGAGGTCTTCCACTGCGCCTGGTACTTTAGGTTCATAAACGGAACGGTGATGCTGTTTACAAGGGAATATGCTGCCTCCTGGTCTGCACTGGGTGTTTCACCGCCGCAGGACACCAGCTTCCAGCCGTCAAACACGTAACCGGGGCGGGTGGGCTTGCCTACCGAGACGGTGGCTCCGTAGCGGGTATAGATGGGGTCTACGCCGTAGCCGCCGTTCAAATCAAAGGAAACCAAATAATAATTGCGGTCGTAATAGACCTCGACCTCGGTGGAGCCGTCGGCTGCGATCTTTACGTCCTTATCATAATACAGGGCGGAAAAACCATCGATATCTATAGCGCAATCAGCAATCAAGCTGCCGTTGAGGCCCTGTTTTTCGGTGGTCGTATACAGGGTGTAGTTGTCATCCAAGATGTTTTGGATGAGGTGATGCACCTGGTATTTTACAATGGTGGGCTTATATGTGACGGTGTAAGTATAATCCTGGTCTATGGCAGGGAATGTGAGCATACGCTCAGTGGTGCTCTGCTCGTCACTCTCCCAATAGGGAAGATAGCCGACGGACTCGGGGAATTTGACGGTGGTAGTGAAGGCACCGCCAGCCTCAATGGTGGCTACATAGGGATCGGCAACCAAGGTGCCGTCTGCATACACGAATTTCACCGTGATGGTGTAGGTTGTCAAATCGGCGCCGATGGGTGCATTGTAGCGAACAGCGGCTTTGCGCGGTGCGGAGACGGAGGGCGCAGACGAGGCAGCCGCATCCGGAACCACATAGGACACGCGGACGGCGACGGGCTGGCTGACGCTGGCGCCGGCGCTGCCGGTGATGACAGAGCGGACGTAGGTGACGCCGCGGCTATTCAAAAGGCTTGCGACCATGGCATAGCTGAGGGTGAGGAAGTCTTGCTTCTGTCCAGAAATGGTTACCCACTGGTCGGCGTCTTTATCAGCACAAAGCTGCCATGCATAGGTGGCGTCCTTTTTTTCCTCCACGGTGAGGGTGAGCTTGTCATCCTGGGGAAGGGTGACGCTCGTGGTGGCCTTTCCGGCGTAAAGCACGGAATGCTCCCCCTCCGCCGCCTCCGCGATCAGGGCAAGCCCGCCCAGCTGGGCCGAAGAAAAGAGCGTGGCAAGGCAGAGCAGCAGCACAATCCCCTTGGTAAGGCCGCTGCGCAGCTTCATTGCCTGGCGCTTCAGATATTGCAGCATTTCTCATTTCCTCCCTTCTCAGGCTTCAGGCCAGCCAGCGGCCTCCAGGGCAGAGGCACCGTTGTGCGCGGTCTGCGTGGCGAAGGCGTTCACCTGCAGAATGGCACGGCTCTCCTGGTACATATTGCTCATGGTCTCGGCGAAGTGGACCGCAGTGAACAGCGGCTCGGTGGTCTGGCCCGGCTCCAGGGCGGCGTTATAATAGTAATAGCCGTCCTTTTCCGTCCAGCTCTCCGTGTTCAGGTCGCAGGTGACCAGGGAAAGGTCCGCCTCCCCCTCCACGCCCCGGGCCAGCTCAATGGCCTTGTCCAGGGAGACACGCACCCAGGCGGGCTGGCCGCCGGTGTTGGTCACCGTGACGATCTTAGACACGTCCGTGCCGGGCATAACGCCCAGCTGATCCTCAAAGGGCACGGTCTTTTCACCGTCCGGAGTGAGCATCCGCTCCTCCAAGGCGATTTTCACATCGCCGGCGGTGATGACGTTCCGGGCGGTGCCCTGGGCCGTGAAATAGGCCAGGGTGCCGTAGACCGACAGCGCCGCCAGGATCAGCACCACGGACAGCGCCAGCAGCTTGGTTTTCAGGCTTCTTTTCTTCATAATTACACTCCTCATTCTCCAGTATTGAGGTCATAGGAGAATATCCGGCGCACTGTGCCGGGTACTCTCCTATGGCCTGCACCCCCGAAGGGGTGCAGGGCCATATTATGCAGCGCTGCAGATGTGCGATGGGGTAAATCACATACCGCAGGTGGTAAACCATGCAGCGATCTCCTCAACGGTCATAGCCTGAACAGCCGTGAAAGAAGGCTTGGCGCCCTGTGCCTGAACGGCCTGAGCGGTAACAGTAATGGGCTGAGTGTCCTCATTACCGGTAAGGCCGGTGGGCATCACGATCTGATCAAACAGAGCAGGGGTAGCTTCGTTGACCGCAAGAACCTTGGTGTAGTAGAAATAACCATCGGTGTGCAGCACCCAGTTGGTGCCAAGAGCGCCGGTAACATAACCTGTACGATAGGTAATATCGCCCTTGTCGTCGAACTGCTTCAGGTTTGCAACACTAATGCGGACGAAGCAGGGATTGCTGCCAACGTTGGTGACAGTGGGATCCTTGGCAAGGGGCTCACCGGGGTATACTTCGGGAGCATCCTCCTTACCGCTGCCTTCCCAGTTGGGCTCAGTCAGGGTAATATCAACGTTGCCAACGGTGAAGGTGTTGTCCTTAGCATCAGTATCCGTGAAATACGCCACGGTGGCGCCGGCGATGGCCATAACGACCAGCACAGCCGCCAGACACAGGGATACAATTTTCTTCTTAGTCATGACTCTTTTTTCCTTTCATTTATGTATTTAAATAAACTGGGGAAACAAAGGGGGGTTAGGCATTTGCCTTCGCCCAGGCATCTGCTGCAGTGGCGACGTTATCATGCTGCACAGCATAGGCAGTGAAGGTCAGGGTAGGAGCAGCAATGGTGTTGTCCTTGATGCCTTCCATCTGAGCCTTGGTGACAGTGTCTTTGACCGTAACCTGGTTATTATTCAAAACTTCGAAAACCTGGTTCGCCGTAGATGCATCTACTACCTGGTAATAAACACCATCCTGGCCATCAAGTGCAGTCCAACCTGCAGCCATTTGGTAGACTTCTAGGAAGTCACCATAATTAGAGGACTTATCGACTTTCACAAAAAGCCAGCATTTTTCAGAATTAGCCTTAACAGTGACCTTAGGATCCTTGGAAATGGTGTTGCCGGGCACCATCTTGTAATTGGTAGTGGTCTCTTTCAGCTCGATGTTGATGTCGCCCACGGTAAAGGTGTTCACCACAGGGTCAGTCTTATCCGTCAGCCAGGCCAGGGTCCCTCCGATGGCGCAGCAGAGCACCAGGACTACTGCCACGATTGAAAGAACTTTCTTCTTCATGTTTTTTCTTCCTTTCCTTGTATTTGGTTTTGAATTTTATTTCAACAGGCGCCGGGGCCCCTCGCCCCCTTTGCCTGTCGGAAACGAAGTCAGCCGGGGTTTATTACTTATACATCTGAGCAGCAAAAGCAGTCCAGGCAGCATCGGCACTGGGGTCGCCGTTGGCATCAACAAAGCCGTCCGCCTGGATGGCCTCGGCCACTGCGGTGATCTGGAAGCCGTCCAGCTTGGCAAGCTGATCGCCGGTCACCCACTGGGGAACGGTGATGCTGTCAAACAGGGTGTCCAACTTCACATCAGCGTCGGGAGCAGCAACGGTCTCGGTGTAATAGAAATAGTAGGTCAGGGTGTCATTCTTAGCATCAAAGTACTTGGGATTGTCCAGCATGTCTTCTGTCTCAACATCATTATCGGGAATGATGCCGTCCCACTTGGCAGCATTGGCCTCAACAAAGTTGACCATACGGATCAGGGGGAATGCATTCTCGACACCGGTAACTTCATCAGCATACTCGGGATCCGTGCACATAGCAATGATCTGAGAAGCATTGTTGAAGGTGACCTTCATGCGGACATAGGACGCCACGCTGGGCTTCAGCACCGTGACGGTAGGATCCTTCACATAGGTGTGGCCGGGGAGCAGCTTGTACTCGTTCTCGGTAACACGGGCAACCGGGTTGCCATCCTTATCCACCACCTGAGTGCCTTTCTCATCCACCTTGGCCTCGTCCAGCTTGATAGCAACGTTACCGACAGTAAAGGTGTTCTTGACATCCTTGCTGTCCGTCAAATATGCCATGGTGCCCAGCACGGAAGCGGCCACGAGCAACACCGCGCACAGAGACATCAGCAACGCCTTTGTCTTTGTTTTTGCTTTCATCACAAAAACCTCCTGATAAAGAATAATATATATGGGAGCCTTGCGGCGTTACCCCCTCAGTTGTGGGCCGCGGGATCCTCCCCGGCGCCCTTGCCCTTGCCCTTTTTGCCGCTGTCATCCAGCAGGTCGGGCAAAAACACCAGCAGCACCAGCACCACAGCAAAGCCGATGGCAAAATACAGCCCCGGCGGGTTCTGCACGAAGTTGGCGAAATACCCCAGATAGGGAACGGAAAACACAGGCTTGCCAATGACGTTTTTATAATGCACGGGCGTACCGTCCGGGGCGTCGTTGGCGTCCCCCTGGGTGCGGAAGCGGAGGACGGAGCTGTCCTCCTCGTCGGGCAGGATCTCAATGATCCGGTGGGTGGCCACGGTATCCTCATTGAGCATGAAGGTGATGGGATCCCCCACCCGGAGGTCCTGCGGGTCCACGCTCTTGACATAGAGCAGGGAGCCGGTGTGATAAGTAGGCTCCATAGAGCCGGAAAGGACGACATATGTATTCAGCCCCACCAGCCGGACGCCCACCAGGGCCACAGCCAGCAGCACCACCAGCACCACCAGCACCGTGCTGACTACATTCCAAACCTTTTTAAACGAATGACTCATTATAATATGTACTCCCGGGGATTATTCTGCGTTGGCCGGACGGAGCAGCCGTAAAAACCGCAAAAAGCTTATCTCCTGTGTGATAAGCCCAATACGCAATTCAATGTCAAGACAAAATACAGCACAATGCACATCAAAATGCAATAGCTAAAAACGAAATTTTGAATAAAAATTTGAAATAAATTTCTCTTGCAGCACAAAAGAGAAATTTTTTCGTAAAATTTTGTAGGATAACGGAATTTTTTGTAGTCAGAACAGGGGCAGGCAGAATGCATTGTCGGCCAATCGTTTTTTGCTGCAGAAACGATTTTCAGCATCAAGCCGGGTCTCTCCGGGCGCTTACAGTAAGCGCGGCGGGATACATAGCTGCGGCTGATGCCGAAGGCCGCAGCCACCTGGCGCTGGGTTTGCGACAGGTGGCCGGATAGTCCGTACCGGCGGCGGATCACCTCCGCCTCCCGGTCCGTAAGGCAGCGGCCCACCAGCTCCCGAATGCGCAGGCGCTCCTCCCGGTCGGCCATATCCGAGAGCATGGTGTCATCGCAGCCCACCACATCCATGAGGCTGAGGGCGCCCCCGGCGGCGTCAGGCTCGATGGTATCGGACAGGGACACCTCCCCCTGCAGCTTTTTGCGGCTGCGAAAATACATGAGCACCTCATTCTCCACACAGCGGGAGGCGTAGGTGGCCAGGCGGATCTTCCGCTCCGGGCGGAAGGTATCCACGGCCTTGATAAGCCCGATGGTGCCGATGGAAATCAGATCCTCCTGCTCCGCCGCCTGGGTGTAGTATTTTTTGATAATGTGCGCCACCAGGCGCAGATTATGCTCCACCAGGATGTTCCGGGCCTCCAGATCCCCGGCCAGGCTGCGCTCTAAGTACATTCGCTCCTCTCCGGCGCTCAGCGGCTTGGGAAAGGACCCGGTATCCCCCGTAAGGCGCAGAGTCAGGAACAGGCTGTTAGCCAGCAGAAGCAGCGCTGCAGACAGCATATGCATCTCCCCTTTCCCTGCCATCCTATGCCCCCATGGGCAGTCCCTATACAGATAAAAAAGTACGCCCGGCGGCCCGGGCAAAAACCGCCTTTTGCCGCGGCATCCGGGTCCGTGGTAGATATTTTATCCGCCAGGCCCATTTAAGCGCTAAATTTTTTGCCTTTTCTGTTGACATTTCTCTCTTATGCTGATAAAATATTTTTGCAAAAAACGGCAAATAAATAGATTTTTTAGTAAGCAGGTGATCGTATGCTGCATAAGGAATCCAAATCGGATAGAAACAAGCGCTTCGCGCGGATCTGGAGCCTGTCCCGCTCTGACGCGGGCAAAACCCAGGAGTTCATGGCCAACGGCCTGGGCGTCAGCAAAAAAACCATTCAAAACTGGGAAAAGGGCGCCAGCGCCCCGGATCTGTACGAGGGATCGGAGTGGTTTCGCGTATTGGGCACCAATCCCATGCCCTACTACCTGGCGTTTTTGTACCCCTGGCTGTTCGACGGCATCAAGCCCGAGGACGATGACCAGGAGATCGAGCAGGCCCTGCTGTTTTTGGTGAAGAACATGACCTCAGTAGAAAAGCGGGAAATGCTGTATCTCATGGCCGGCCGCCACGGCAGCCCCTGGTACTCCCTGCTGCAGATGTTCACCGCCCACTGCCACTGCTCCCTGCGCTCCCGGGTCACCGCCGCCCGTACTATTTTGGAGAATTACGAGATGGACATGGCCTGCGGCTCCCTGGTGTGCCAGGATAACGTGCAGCCGGATATGAAGATGCTGCACCACGCCGTGGAGGAGGGCAAGCTGTCCGTTTTCAACCAGCTCTCCGGCTATACCAACGTGGACTTTCCCACGGAGGATTGATCCATCCTTCCCCGTCCCTCTCCGCTCCGGCGGAGGGGGACGTTCTACTGTCGAAAATTCCTTTGGGTTTTCCGACAAAAGCCCCGTAATCTGCTGCAGGCAGCAAACTCTGCGAGGCTTTTTTGATGCATCAACTCCTTCTTATGCCAAAGCGGAGGGAGCAGTTTTTTTACCGCCATCGACCACGGCTCTTGTTATCAGCGGCCGGCTTTGGTATAATGGAAGCAGATTGAAAGGGGGCAGGACCATGCGTTCATTGGCGGCTATCGCATTTTCCTTTGCGGCGGCCATCCTGTCCCTGTGCCTGCTGCCGGTGGGGCATTGGGTCTTTTGGGCGGCGGGTATTCTGGCAGCGGCCGGCGGACTCGTCTTACTGCTGCCCAGACTGCGGGCCCTCGGTCGGCTTCGGGTCTACCTGGCCCTCATCACCCTATCCCTGGCGGCGGGGCTGCTGTATGGCCGTGGCTGGAGCGCCCTGGTGGCGCAGCCTGTGCAGGATAAGTGCGGCAGCAGCCATCTGTTTTCCGCCACGGTGTGTGATTGGCCGGAGCAGCGGGATTTTGGCTGGCGGGTCACGGTGCGCCTGGCAGATGCCCGGGGCGCCAAGGCCGCGTGCTATCTCAGCGATGAAGCGGCCGCCCTTTTGGAGCCGGGGCAGACCCTTTTGGGAAGCGCCTACTGGCAGGATGCCTCCGTTATCAAGGGCACAGAGCTGTCCACCTTCACCTCCCGGGGTATCTTTGTCCTGTTGTACTGCGAGGAGATGCCCACGGTGGCCCAAGGCCAGGTGGGCTCCCTGCGGTATCTGCCCCAGCGGATGGAAAAGGCATTCCGGGACAAAATCGCCCGGATATGGGAGCGTGACGGCACTGTGGCCGGTCTCCTGCAGGCGGAGCTTCTGGGAGAGCGCAGCGGCATCTCCGAAGAACTGTCCGTCCGCTTTTCCGAGGCGGGTGTGAGCCATCTGTTTGCCGTTTCCGGGCTGCACTGCGCCTTTTTGCTGACACTGCTGAGTCTGCTTGTAGGGCATCGGCGCCGGCTTTTGGCGGCAGTGGGCACGGCAGTGCTGATATTTTATATGTTTATGGTGGGGCTGACGCCCTCGGTGGTTCGGGCGTGTATCATGCAGTTTTTCCTGCTGCTGGCGCCCCTGCTCAAGCGGGATGCCGATCCCATCACCTCCCTGGCGGCGGCTCTGGGACTCATTCTGCTGGTCAACCCCTATGCCGCAGCCAGCGTGAGCCTGCAGCTCAGCTTTGGCGCCATGCTGGGGCTGATCCTGGTCACGCCCCGGGTCTACGGGTTCTTCCGGGCAAGGAAACAGCCCCGGGCAAGGCTTGCGGCCAAGGCATGCGCTTTTTTGACCGGTACACTCTCCTCCACCCTGGGGGCTATGGTGTTCACCGTACCGCTGACGGCCTACTATTTCGGCGTATTTTCCGCAGTGTCGCCGCTGACAAGCTTGGTGTGTATCCCCTTGGCCTCCAGTAATTTCATGGCCGGCTTTTTGACGGTTCTGGCGGGCTTTGTTTGGCTGCCCGCCGCCCGAATTCTGGGATATGTCAGCTGGGCCCTGAGCAAGCTGTTTCTGCTGGCGGTGGACCTGGCCGTCTCTATTCCCCACCACGCGCTCTACACGGATACCAATCCATTCTTGGTTTGCTGGCTGGTGTTTGTATACGCTCTTTTCATTTTGTGCGTCCTGACCCGAGACCGGCCCCGGAAATATGCCCTGGCTGCCGTGCTGTCCCTCCTGGCCCTGGTGCTGTGCGTCAACCTGCGCGCAGCAGAGTTTCACAGCGGTGCGCTGACAGCGGTCGCCGTGGATGTGGGGCAAGGGGCCAGCACCCTGCT
>ULTI01067999.1_pt1 | contig 13037 bp, 9 predicted proteins | sample 1957291 | NCBI WGS metagenome assembly ULTI01 (sample SAMEA4835725, study PRJEB28245) | human gut metagenome | biome: gut microbiome; material: fecal sample | place: Denmark | collected 2008 | reverse complement strand
AGAATCGTCTGCGACGCGGCTGATGAGAACGCCTTTTGGAATGCCGGTTTTATCGGAAAGTTCTTCTGTGACATCCTGTCCGCGGATGCCGATATACGCGCGGCTCACGTTGTTGGAAAGATTTTCGATCAGCTTTTTGATCTGGGAAATCGCAATGCCCGTCACCACGTTATTTCCCTTGGCGCTGTAACTCTGCGCAATAATACCGACGATTTCGCCGTCGAGATTTACCAGAATGCCGCTGCCGTCCGTACTGCCGAGGATGTCGGTGGTCAGCAGATTGTACTCATTGTCCAGCGCGGAAATCTTGTTCGTAACCGAAGTCACCACGCCGTACGCAATCGAATCGCTGTAGCCGACTGGACTTCCGACCGCAACGACCGGGTCACCCTGGCTGACAAGATATGAACTGCCGAGCGGCGCAACTGCAAGACCGTTCCGTGTTCCCTCATCCAGCTTCGATTCGTCCACCTTCACAATCGTAAGGCCGGTGCTCGGATCGTGGCGCTGGTATGTGGCATCCACCATCGTCTCATCCCAGAAGGTGACCTGAATCCGCTCTACATTTTCCACGATGCGGTATTCCGTCAGAATGAAGAGATCCTGTCCATTGTCCGCAACAATCAGACCGGAAATCTGCTGCTGATTTTCGTAGTTCTGGTTAAAATAGTCCATCTGATTGGTAATGCCGATGACGGTGACCAGCGCTTGTTTTGGTTTTTCCGTTACTCCCAGCATATCCTGATAGAGCGCTTCATAATTTTTCAGGCTGCTTTCCGTTCCCTCTGCCGCTCCGTTCTCCTCTGTGCTTTCGGAAACCGTACTTTCGGATACACTGCTTTCTGAAGTACTGCTATCCACTGTAGAACTGCTGATTTCCGAACCGGAGCCGCTGCTGTCTACCGACGCACTCGCCGAAGATGCGGTAATTGTCTCATCCGGCTCCTGTCCGCTGTTTGGATCCTCATCTCCCGGGATATCCACTTTCGCCGGCGGCTCTTCCCTGGTAACTGCTTCTGCAATCTTTGGCTCTGTCACCGCAAATACTGCGGCCGCAACCAGACCGCCAAGCGCCGCAAGTGCCAGCCATCCGGCAATCAGAAGAACAATTTTTTTCCAGTCGGGCGGCTGCTTTTTGATGCTCTCTTTCATGAATTTGTAAGGTTTTGGGTCATTTTCCATACATTTCTTTCTCCATACATCTGTATTCCATACCGAACTGCTCTGCGCATATGCGCTTCCGCAATCTTCACATATATAAAAACTTTACCAGATAGATATGAACATTTTATGAAGACTGTTACATTTTTTTCTCATTTGCGCAACATCCTTGATTTTCTCGTTCTTGGGGTTTCTTTCTTTTCTTTTTTAAGGTATAATTGGTGGAGTGGAAAAACCTGTGACCCACATTCCACTTCCGGTCTGTACTTCCCGTGCAGATATATGATCAGATCGCTACTGTTCACTCAGCAGTGAAACACTTGCTATTTCGCTGCGTAAGAAAGTGATTCAGGTGTGAGCAGCCCTCCTTTTGCGAAGCAAAACTTTAAATAAGGGCTGCGAATGTTACAGTTCGCAGGGTACCTGTAAACTGTAACATCAGATCCGTGCGGTATTGCATCAAAAATACCGCGTTATCTGTAGACAATGACTGAATTATGAATTACGAAAAGGTAAGTATTATGAATCAGAAAGCATTAAAAACGCTCGAATACGACAAAATTACCGAACAACTGGCTTCGTATGCCAGTTCTCCGCTGGGCCGGAAGAAATGTCTGGAGCTCGTTCCTTCTTCTTCCCTCTCCCAGATTACGCGGATGCAGCACGAGACACACGACGCGCTCACCCGGCTCTTTAAAAAAGGCCACATTTCCTTTGGTGATGCCAAAGATATCCGCGGCGCATTAAAGCGTCTCGAAATCGGCAGCTCCATGAACATCACGGAGCTTCTGCAGACCGCCGCACTTCTGGAAAACACGGCACGCGTCAAAGCGTACGGCCGCCGCGAAAATGCGGACCAGACGCCGGACAGCCTCGAAGATCTCTTCGAAACACTGGAGCCTCTGACGCTGCTTTCCACGGAAATCCGCCGCTGTATTCTCTCCGAGGATGAAATCAGCGATGATGCAAGCCCGAATCTACGCCGTATCCGTCGTTCCATCAAATCGTGTGAGGAAAAAATCCACAGCCAGTTAATCTCGCTCGTCAACGGTTCCTACCGCACGTATCTGCAGGATGCCGTCATCACGATGCGCGACGGCCGCTACTGTATCCCGATCAAATCCGAGTACAAAGGCCAGGTTCCTGGCATGGTACATGACCAGTCCTCGACCGGTTCCACCTTCTTTGTCGAGCCGATGGCCGTTGTCAAACTGAACAACGATATCCGTGAGCTGGAAATTGAAGAAGCAAAAGAAATCGAGGTCATCCTCTCTACGTTGAGTGCCCAGGCAGACCTGCACCGCGATGAGATCCGTTACGACCTCGAAAACATGGTAGAGCTTGACTTCATCTTCGCGCGCGCCGCTCTTGCAATGGAGCAGAACGCCAATGAGCCGATCTTCAACACCGAAGGTAAAATCCACCTGCGCAAGGCACGCCACCCGCTGATCAATACGAAAAAAGTCGTTCCGATTGATCTGTCGCTCGGCGAAGATTTCGACCTTCTGATCGTCACCGGACCGAATACCGGCGGTAAGACGGTTTCCTTAAAGACGGTCGGACTCTTAACACTGATGGGCCAGTCCGGACTTCACATTCCGGCACTCGACCGCTCCTCCCTTTCCGTTTTCGACGAGGTTTACGCCGATATCGGTGATGAGCAGAGCATCGAGCAGTCGTTGAGTACCTTCTCCTCCCACATGACGAATGTGGTTTCCTTCCTCGACAAGGCAGACCGCAATTCCCTCGTCCTGTTCGATGAGCTCGGCGCCGGTACCGACCCGACAGAGGGCGCGGCGCTTGCCATCGCGATCCTCTCTACGCTCCACGAGCGCGGCATCCGCACCATGGCAACGACACACTACAGTGAACTGAAAATCTATGCCTTATCCACACCGGGCGTGGAGAATGCCTGCTGTGAATTCGATGTCGAGACTTTAAGCCCGACATACCGCCTGCTCGTCGGCGTTCCTGGAAAGAGTAATGCGTTTGCGATTTCCAGCAAACTCGGCCTGCCGGACTACATCATCAACAAGGCAAAAGACGAAATCAGCGAGCAGGATGAATCGTTTGAAGACGTTCTGACCACTCTCGAGCAGAACCGGATCACGCTGGAACGCGAAAAAGAAGAGCTTGCCCGCACCCGCGCGGAAGTCGAATCCCTGAAGCAGAGCCTTGCCAAGAATCAGGAACAGATCGACGCAAGAAAAGAAAAGATGATCTCCAATGCAACCGAGGAGGCACAGAGAATTCTCCGCGAGGCGAAGGAATACGCCGACCAGACGATGCGCGATTTCCAGAAATTTGGAAAAGAGAATGTTTCCGTCCGCGAAATGGAGCAGAAACGTACCGCTCTGCGTGAAAAAATGAACAAGCTCGATAAGAAAAAGGCGAAGGAAGTGCCGAAGCGCACCGGAAATCTCCGCCCGCAGGATCTTCATCTCGGCGATGCCGTCAAAGTCTTAAGCATGAATCTCAAAGGTACTGTCAGCACCCGCCCGGATTCGAAGGGAAATCTCTTCGTCCAGATGGGTATCATGCGGACCAAAGTGCATATCTCCGACCTTGTGCTGATCGACGAGGCTGTCATCACCGGCCCGTCCATCTCCCGCACAAGCAGCGGAAAATCGAAGCTTTCCAAGGCTGCCACGATTTCTACCGAGATCAATCTGCTCGGAAAAACGGTGGATGAAGCGGTTGCCGAACTCGACAAATATCTCGATGACGCTTATCTCTCCCATCTGCCGAGTGTCCGCGTTGTCCACGGAAAAGGAACGGGCGCACTGCGGAAAGGCATTCACAATTATCTGCGTCGCCAGAAACACGTAGCGGACTTCCATTTAGCGGAATTTGGCGAGGGCGATGCCGGCGTTACGATTGTTACGTTTAAGAAATAAAAACTCAGGAAAATATGGGACGGAACGCATACTGTATGCGGTTCCGTCCTGTCCCCAGTGAAGGAGAATCTTTTATGGCTTCCAAACAGAAAATTCTGATCGTCGATGACGATAACAATATCGCAGAACTGATTTCTCTCTATCTGACCAAGGAATGCTATGACACAAAAATTGTAAACGATGGAGAAGAGGCTGTCCGGGAGTTTCACTCCTTCCAGCCGAACCTGATTCTGCTCGACCTGATGCTGCCCGGCATGGACGGCTACCAGGTCTGCCGCGAAATCCGGCACGATTCCGATGTTCCGATCATCATGCTCTCGGCAAAGGGCGAGGTGTTCGACAAAGTCCTCGGCCTGGAACTCGGCGCGGATGACTACATCATCAAACCATTTGATTCCAAGGAGCTCGTTGCCCGTGTGAAAGCAGTGCTGCGGAGATTTCAGCCATCACGCACGATCCCGGTGTCCGCGACCGCAGGAAAATGTGTCGAGTACCCGGATCTTATCATCAACCAGACGAACTATTCCGTCATTTACCAGGGCCGCACCGTCGATATGCCGCCGAAGGAACTGGAGCTTCTCTACTTCCTTGCTTCCTCACCAAACCAGGTCTTTACGCGAGAACAGCTCCTCGACCATATCTGGGGCTATGAGTACATCGGCGATACCCGCACGGTAGACGTTCATATCAAACGTCTCCGCGAAAAAATCAAGGACCATTCCTCCTGGGCCATCACGACGGTCTGGGGCATCGGTTACAAGTTTGAGGTTAAAAAATAATGCGACGCACGCTTTACCGGAAATTAATTCTCATTTATGTCATTCTCGCCATTGCCGGCTTTACGCTGATCTCAACGGTCGGCTCCCGCATGGTGGAGGACAGTCTGGTCTCCAGCGCGAGCACCAGTCTGTACCGGGAGGCCACGCAGATCGCTTCCAAACAGGGCGACCTTTATTACCACAGTGAGCGTTCCCTGACGGATCTTTACAATTCGCTCAGTGCACTGGCTTCCTATCACAATTCCCAGATCTGGCTCATCAGCGCAGACGGGGAAATTCTGCTGAACACGGCAGCTGCACTCGATGAGGAAAACCCGGAGATCATCGACGGTTTTGATCCAGTTGCGCTCGGCAGCGAGTATTACAGCACGGGAACGTTTTTCGGCTATTTCGAAGACAAAATGCTGAGCGTCATGGTTCCCGTCACCTCCGATTTCCGGATCAATGGCTATGTCGCCATCCACCTTCCGCTGCAGGACGTCTATCAGCAGAGGGAAAGTCTGCTGGCACGGATTGATTTTCTGTTCCTGCTCATGTTCGGACTCTCGTTTGTGATTCTGATCTTTTTCTCCCTCGTCGTGTACCGGCCGCTGAAAAAGATCATCAACGGTGCAAAGGAGTATGCCTCCGGCAACCTGACCCACAAAATTGATGTTAAATCTCACGATGAGATGGGGTATCTCGCTTCCACGCTGAACTACATGTCCGGCGAGCTGAACAAGACCGGCGAATACCAGCGGAAATTTGTGGCGAACGTCTCTCACGACTTCCGCTCACCGCTGACCTCGATCAAAGGCTATGTGGAGGCAATCCTCGACGGAACGATTCCGCCGGAAATGCAGGAAAAATATCTGAAAATCGTTCTGTTTGAGACAGAACGGCTGCACAAGCTGACGCAGAGCCTGCTGACGCTGAACGACATCGACGATAAAGGGAATATGCTCGATCTGACCTCGTTTGACATCAACGCCGTCATCAAGGATACCGCCGCTTCGTTTGAGGGAACCTGCACAAAAAAACGGATTTCCATTTCACTGATCCTCGCATCGCGCACCTTATACGTCTGCGCCGATATGGGAAAAATCCAGCAGGTGCTGTACAATCTCATTGATAATGCAATCAAATTCAGCAACAACGATTCCACCATCACAGTTGAGACAACGGAGAAGCACGGTAAAGTCTTCGTCTCCGTCAAGGACACCGGCTGCGGCATTCCAAAGGCAAGCATCACGAAAATCTGGGAGCGCTTCTACAAGCTCGACGCCTCCCGCGGCAAGGACCGCAAAGGAACGGGACTTGGGCTTTCAATCGTCAAAGAGATCATCACTGCGCATAACCAGAATATCAATGTCATCAGTACAGAGGGCGTTGGTACCGAATTTATCTTTACACTCGCCAAAGGCGAAGCACCAAAATAAGCCCCTCCGCCGAGGGGCTTTTTTGCCAGACATATCAAACTAACTCTGGAGGTAATTTTCACTATGAACCCAAACACCATTGATTCCATCATCAAACAGCTCATTGCATCCCACACCACCATTTCCACCATGGAAAGCTGCACTTCCGGCCTGATCGCCTCCCTGATCACCGACACCGAAGGCGCCTCCGCCATTTTCCCCGGCGGCTACGTCACGTATCTGAACGAAACCAAAGTCCTCGTCGGCGTCGACCCTTCCGTCATCGAAATCCACGGCGTCTACTCCCCCGAATGCGCCGAAGCCATGGCCCGCACAGTACAAGAAAACCTGCACACCGCCATCGCCATCGGAATCACCGGCACAACCGGAAATCTCGACCCCAACAACGCTGACAGTGTACAGGGCGTCGTCTACTTCTGTATTTTATACAAAGCCCAAGCCCACACCTTCACCTTCCAGACCAACGTCTCCGGCATGACCCGCCACGAAATCAAACAGCTTTACGCCGAGCAGGTCTTCGCCGAATTGGAAATGATCTTAACTTCTTCCTTATAAAAAGAATGCAGCTCCGTCTACGATCACCAGAGTCCCGTCCGTCTACCTCCACTCATGCGTCCGCAAATGCCCCGCGAGCTGCATATGGTCAAAGTTATTCTGCCGCAGTGCCTCGTACAGTACGATCGCCACGGAATTTGAAAGGTTCAGCGACCGAATATCATTAATCATCGGAATCCGCACCGCCGTCTCCTGATTATCGTACAGAATATCCTCTGGAATCCCCGCGCTTTCCTTTCCGAACATGATAAAGCAGTCCTCTTCATACTGCACATCCACATACGTCTGCGGCCCCTTCGTCGTCGCATAGTAAATCTTCGCCCCCGGATTTTTCTCCAGAAAATCCTCGTAACTCTCATACACTGTCACATCCAGCTTCGACCAGTAATCCAGCCCCGCGCGCCTGACCGCCTTGTCCGAAATATCAAACCCCAGCGGCTTAATCAGATGCAGCCTCGTCCCCGTCGCCACACACGTCCGTCCGATATTACCTGTATTTGCTGGAATCTCCGGCTCATGAAGAACAATATTCAAATGTGCCATTTTACCAATCACTCCTGTCGTATATTTAAGCCTTATCTGCCAACCCGGTACATCTCATCCATCTGCGGCTTATCCAGATACCTGACCTCTTCCCCGTTCCGGAGAATCCTCTCCTTCCCGGATGTCGTCCGCCCAATCACCGCCGATGGAATCCCTTCGAGTGCCATTTTCTGCACCAGCCCCTCGCCGTCCGCCGCCGCAACCAGCAGCGCCCCCGTCGAAAGCATCTGATACGGATTCACCCCGAAAAATTCACAGATCTCCACCGTCTCCTGCTGGATCGGAATCCTCTTCAGCGCCACATCAAGCCCGATACCCGCGCCGTCCGCCATCTCCCAGAGCGCCCCGAAAATCCCGCCCTCCGAGAGATCCTGCATCGCAGCCGCACCGTGCTCGATCGCAATCTCCGCCTCACGGCAGACAGAGTAATCCTCCGAAAAATCCGCCGCCCCATGGATAAATCCCGGAGAAAATCTCGTCAGAAGCTCATCCCTTCTTGTCTTTGCCAGATAAGACACCGCGCCAAGCGCAATCCCCTTCGTCACGACAAGATCCAAATCCGCTGTCACACACGACGGATCAAACAGCCCCGCACGCGTTGTCCCGCCTGCCGCCGTCACGGTAAGCACCGGATACAAAACCCCGTCCGTCACCTCCGTATGCCCGCCGATCACCGCAGTTCCATACCGCACACACGCACCGTCAACCGCCCGCATCAGCTCCTTTAAATCCTTTTCTTCCATCGCCTCCGGCAGCATCAGCGACACCAGCACTCCTTTTGCCGATGCCCCCGCCGCGGCCACACTGTTGCACACCCTGCAGACCGCGAGCACCGCGTCCTCCGGATCCTTCACCAGCACCGGCGCACACGAAAACACCTGCGTCTCCTTTTCTCCTGCAAATGCCGATACCCCACGTCCGACCGCCGGCCCTGCTGCGTCCTCTCTTTTCTGCCCCAGCATCTTAAACACCGAGCGCACCAGCACGCTCTGCTGTAATTTACCCTTTCGCATCCCTTGTCCTCCTCGAACTTCCTGTTTCAAACGAAAAAGCAGACGGAATCCGTACTCCTTTTCCCTCTGCTTTCCCATTTTTCACGGAAAATGTTACAGTTCACTGGTTCCCAGCGAATTTTAACCAGAAAACGCCTAGTCCTCATCGTCCTCCGTTTTCTCTGTATCGCTGCTGTCGTCCGTCTTTTCCGTACCATCCGAATCCGAATCATCGCTGCTGTCTTCCTTCTTCTCCGAAGAACTCGATGACGAACTGCTCTGGCTGTATTTCGCTGCAACTTCCTTTGCTTTTGCAAGATCATTTGCCGCAATCGCCGCCTGCATTTCCGCACGCGCCGCTGCATTGTCCGTCTTTGTTCCCACGGTATAGACATCCGATGTCATGCGGTAAGTGCTGGAATTCACCTGCTCCTTCGTCTCATTTCCATTGTCATTCACAATCTTCCACAGCCGCGCCGTCGAACCCTGATAGCCGTACGATGTCTGTTCAATTGTTCCAAACGATGCATTCGCATCTTCCGTCAGGCTCGACGTCGGATCCTCCGTGCTTGTCGTCTCACTCTCATAGCGGACCGTGCGGTTCGGATCTCTCGTCTCATGGCCGTAGATGGCAAAATGCAGGGTGCTTCCGTCCGCGCTCGCCTCAATATAAATCGGCGCATCCGTATTGTTGATGAATTTCAGGTCTTTCAATCCCTCTGCAATCGCCGCATCCATCGACGGATCCACATAGTGGACAATCATGGAATGGCTGTACCGCTCCGTCACCTCAAGCTCTGCTTTTAAGACAGCAACATAGAGCGTTGTGGAAACCTGGCAGATACCGCCGCCGTACGAATCGACGACCTTGCCCATCTCATACGATGCTGCCAGTGCATAACCATTTTCCGCATCAAACGGCACAACGACCGCCTCTACGGAAAATTCCTCGCCCGGCTGTACCAGCGTTCCGTTAATCTTCTCTGCGCCGACTGCGACATTCTGTTTTCTGCCGCTCGTACCGTTGCCATACTCCGTCATACCCTCGCCGAGCAGATCTTTGACAAGTGCAAGCTGCTCCGGATTGCCGCCTGCCGGTGTTTCTTCTGTTACCAGTTCTACGCCGCCGATGCCGCCCCGCCAGCTTGTCGTCAGGTAATTGACAACCTTCGCCGTGGACTCATCCACGTTGACGCTGCATCCGGTCTGGCCCGGATTGACGATAAATTCGCCGTTTTCGCGGGTCAGCGTTGCATCTGTTGCCTCGCGGTTCAGCACGGCCGTGTTGTTTTCTACCGCCTGGCGCGCTGCCTCGCCATCGACTGTATATTTCAGGGAAAACGTCACCGTCTCTCCATTTTTGAGCCGGTTCTGTGTCAGGAACCGCTTCAGTACATTGCCTTCCTGCCCGATTGTGACGGCTTCTCTTGCCACCTCCGGGTTGGCGCAGGAAAGTCCGAGATTCCCTGCTGTCACCTGTGCATTCTGCTCTCCGGCAGACAGGTTGATAACCGAGGGTTTTAACTGTTCAATTTTGTCGTTTACTGCCTGTGTGATCTGCTCTTCGGTCATACCGCCGACGGAAATGTCTTCTACATAGATTCCGTCCAGCGCTGTCCGGTCATCCGCTTTGACTGGTTCTGCCAGAAAGCAGAATGCGAATGCGATAAGCATCACCAGCAGGCCTCTCATTTTTCTGCTGTTTTTCATACTGTGCCTCTTCTTGATCCGTTTCCCATTTCAATCTGTCTTTTACAGAATCTCTTTACACCAGCCATAAAAGTGCTGGAAGAACCATACCAAGCACCATAACCACTGCAAGAATCAATGCCAGCATCTTTGCTGCATTTCTCTTCTTTGCCAGCGGATCTTTCTTCTTTTTCTGTGCCTCTGTCGGGGCTTTTCGATTGACTTTATTACTCATCGTTCCATCCTTTCTTTTTCTCTTCTATTTTTTCTCAGTTCTCTGTCGTTTTTCCATTCTCCCATGTGCCAGAATAATCTGATCGATCATGCGGGATGCACGGCTTTTTGTGAGTGCTCCCCACTCCGGTTCGCGATCCAGCTCATGGTACCGGATCAGATCTGCCAGATATTTTTTCTGTGCCTCCGTCGCCGGAACCTCGCGTTTCATTTTGGCCTTCAGAGGCGCTGCGGCAAACCATTCCGGGTGATCTTCCGAAAATCCTTCTTCCAGTTTTCGGAACAGTGCCAGCGTTTCCAGCACATCGTCCATTGCACGGTGTGCGTGTTCCCGCGGGATCTGATAGTAGCCGCAGAGTGCTTCAAGGCTTCTGCTCTCCAGATCCGGGAGGGCTTTCCGTGCAATTTTCAACGTATCCCACGCTTCTTTTTCAAAGTCCAGACGGGCATTTATCGCTGCCTGCTTGATGAAGCTGTAATCGAACAGAATATTGTGCCCCAGAAGCGGCAGGCCGCCGCAGAAATCCAGAAAGCCGCGGACAGCAGTCTCCACATCGGGCGCATCCGCAATCATCTCATCCCGGATTCCGGTGAGTTCCGTGATCCGCTCCGGCACTTTTCTGCCCGGATTGACAAAAGTCTCATACGATGCCGTGACCTCTCCGCCCTGCACTTTTACTGCACCGATCTCCAGAATCTGGTCTTCCTTTACAGAAAGACCCGTTGTCTCAAGATCGAGCACTACAAAATCTTGTATTTTCATCTTTTATTACCTTTTCTAGTATCTCATGTTCTTTTGAAATGTCAAGCGTAAAAAAACTCACTGCAGTCAATCAGCTCCGCATTTCCCGTCAGCGGATCGCGCTTCTGATAATCAAACAGGAGTACCGTACGCGCCTTTTCCCCGTTTCCGAGCACATCGTAATCAAAAACTTCCACATGCGTCATGCGCTGCAGCTGCTTCCAATCGTATGTCGTATACGATGGCAGAAGTGTTCTCGTTTCGGCTTCTTTCTGATAAAAGTCACGCGACTCGTTTTTCCATTCGGACGGATCTTTTGCAAAGTGCGGCCGTGTCTTCATATTTTCACGCGCATACAGATCGAGCACCATCATCTGACGGAAGAATGCTTCGTCCTGCTGTTTTTCGTCCTGCAAAAACTCGAGCAGAATTTCATACCGCTGAATCCGGTTATGTGCCGCCTCACTGTAGCCCTTTGCCCGGTAGAAATCGCCGAGCTCCTGGAAGAAATCGAACGGGTTCTCATACAGACGCTCGATCATCGGCAGTGTGTGGACGAACTGGCCGCTGTTGTAGTAGACTTCCACCATCTCCTCCACGTCTTTGAGCTTCAGCACATCGTCGTACGGCAGCCATTTCGTGTACAGTACCTCATATGGTTCGCGCTCCTGATAATGACAGTCATATTCCTCGGTATGCTCATACATGAAAGAACCGCGCAGCACTTTCAAAAATCCCAGCTGTAACTGCTGCGGACGCAGTGCATAGACATCCGCAAACGAACGGCGGAAACTGTCATAATCCTCATACGGCAGGCCCGCGATCAGGTCGAGATGCTGATGGATGTTTCTTCCCTTCGCAATCCGGTTTACAATCTCTGTGACTCTTCCAAAATCCATCTTCCGGTGGATCGCCTCGATCGTCTGCGGATTCGTAGACTGAACGCCGATCTCAAGCTGTACCAGCCCCGGACGCAGGGTATTTAAGAGTTCCAGTTCCTCCTCAGTAATCAGATCAGCGGCGATCTCAAAGTGGAAATTCGTCACGCCGTTGTCATGCTCTGCAATGAATTTCCAGACCGCCATTGCATGGCCTTTCCTGCAGTTGAACGTACGGTCCACAAATTTGACCTGCGGTACTTTCTGTTCCAGGAAAAAGGCGAGTTCCTTTTTGACCAGATCCAGATTTCGGAACCGAAGCCGCTTATCAATAGAAGAAAGACAGTAACTGCATGAAAACGGGCAACCGCGGCTTGACTCATAATAAATGATGCGGTTCTCGAATTTTTTCAGATTCGCATACGGAAAATCCACCTCGGACAGATCCATGGCCGGACGCCACGGGTTGCTTTTGATGGCTCCTTCTGCATCACGGTATGTAATGCCGTGGATCTCTTCAAGCGTTTTCCCCTCCGTGCCGTTCTCCTGATTCTGGTAATACACTGCCAGTTCACGGAAGGTAATTTCGCCCTCACCCTTCATGATTCCGTCAAGGAACGGATACTGCTCCAGCATCTCCTCCGCGTGGTACGACACCTCCGGCCCGCCAAGCCAGATCTTCGTTTCCGGGCTGATTTTGTGATATTCCGTAATCAAATCTTCCACAATAGATATGTTCCAGATATAACACGACACACAGACGACATCCGCATACGCCAGAAACAGACTCCGCAGCATGGAATCTTTTGACTGGTTGATCGTAAACTCACGGATCTCCGGGAACACACCGGCTTTCTCCGCGCTCGCCTGCAGCGTGTAAACTGCAAGATTGGAATGAATATATTTTGCGTTGACCGCAGTCAGAATAATTTTCATAATCTTTTTAATACTTCTCCTTGCTTCCTCTTTGCATACCTTTTATACTACCACATTCTCGAACGAAAATACACCGCCATTCCCCAAAAAGCACAATTTTTTCACGATTTTCAACAAAACAGTTGCAATTTTCGTGAATTCATGTTATATTAACAAAGGTTTCCAACAGGAAATCCAAATGCCCAGATAGCTCAGTTGGTAGAGCAGAGGACT
>ULTI01024149.1_pt1 | contig 13039 bp, 10 predicted proteins | sample 1957291 | NCBI WGS metagenome assembly ULTI01 (sample SAMEA4835725, study PRJEB28245) | human gut metagenome | biome: gut microbiome; material: fecal sample | place: Denmark | collected 2008 | reverse complement strand
TTTGCCGCCTGCGGGCGGCAAACTCTGCGAGGCTTTTTGCACACCGAGAAGTTTTAGCTGTTTTAAGCGAGAAAATAGCGTATAATTATAATATCTGTTTTTCCACGGAGGGTTACCCATGAAGCTGATGGTTATTGACGGAAACAGCATCATCAACCGTTCCTTTTACGGCATCCGGCCGCTGAGTACCCGGGAGGGACTTTTTACCCACGCGGTGTACGGCTTTGTGACCACGATGCAGCGGCTGCTGGACGAGGAGCAGCCGGAAGCCCTGTGTGTGGCCTTTGACCGGCGGGAGCCTACCTTCCGCCACCAGGCAGACGAAAATTATAAGGCTACCCGCCACGCCATGCCCGAGGAGCTGGCCATGCAGATGCCGGTGCTAAAAGAGGTCCTGGACGCCATGGATATTCCCCGCTATGAGCTGGTGGGCTGGGAGGCGGATGACCTTATCGGGACTATCAGCCGCAGGTGTGAGGCGGTGGGTTGGGATTGCGTGGCTGTGACCGGAGATAAGGATAGCCTGCAGCTTATCACCGACCACACCAAGGTAAAGCTGGTGTCTACCCGCATGGGGCAGACCACCACTAAGGACATGACTCCGGAGACCTTCCGGGCGGCCTACGGCTTTGACCCCATTCACATGATCGACCTGAAGGCCCTCATGGGCGACTCCTCTGACAACATCCCGGGTGTGCCGGGAGTGGGGGAGAAAACCGCCATGGCCTTGGTACAGGAGTATGGCTCCATCGACGAGATCTATCGGCGCCTGCCGGATATAAACGCCAAGCCTGCGGCCATCCGCCGTCTGACCGAGGGGGAGGAGAGTGCTCGCCATAGCTACTGGCTGGCCACCATCGTCACGGATGTGCCCCTGGAATTTGCACCGGAGGACAATCTACGCCGACCCTTTAAACAGGAGCTTTACGATCTGTTTTTAAAGCTGGAGTTTTCCAAGCTCATTGAAAAATACGGCTTGTCCCCGACCCGCCAGACGGAGAAAAAAGCAGAATGTACTGTGACGGTGGAGCCGATCACTGGTGAAGCGCAGGCGGCGCAGCTGCTGGAAATGTGGCGGCAGGCGGACCATGTGACGGTTTATGCTCTGCCGGATCTGGCGGCTCTATCCGTCCAGTGGGACACGGGAGCGGACACCGCCCGGGCGGCGGAGCTGCAGGAGAACACCTATGGCGGCGACTGGCAGGCGCTGCTGACGGCGCTGTTTGCTGCGGACATCCGTAAGGTGGGCCACCACATTAAGGACACCATGCGCGCCCTGCTGGAGCGGGGAGTGGACCCGAAGGGGTATATATTCGACACGGCCCTGGCGGCCTATCTGCTGGACGCAACAGCTGGGAGCTACGACCTGCAGCGGCTGTTTGTGGCGTATTTCAACGAGGAGCTGCCAAGGCCCGCACAGCTGGAAAAGGACGCCTTCGCGCCCTTGGGAGACACCTCCGCCGCTTGGGCAGCTATGCATAGCTACAGTTCCGCTGTGGCTGCGCTGTATGACATTCTGCCGGGAAGGCTGCAGGAGATGGACATGACGGAGCTTTACGAGACCGTGGAGCTGCCACTGTGCGCCGTGCTGGCCCGGATGGAGCAGCGGGGCTTTTTGGTGGACGGAAAGGCCCTGGCGGCCTTTGGCCGGGATATGGCCGACAGGATCGCGGACCTGGAGGGCCGCATCTACGACCGGGCCGGGGAGAGCTTCAACATCAACTCCCCCAAGCAGCTGGGGACGGTGCTGTTTGAAAAAATGCAGCTGCCCCACGGGAAAAAGACCAAAACCGGGTGGTCCACCAACGCGGACGTGCTGGAAAAGCTTCGCTGGCAGGCCCCCATTGTGGCGGATGTGCTGGAGTACCGGCAGTATGCCAAGCTGAAAAGCACCTATGCCGACGGGCTGCTGAAGGTGGTGGACCCGGATGGCCGCATCCGCACCAGCTTTCAGATGACGGTGACGGCCACAGGCCGCCTGTCCTCCACGGAGCCGAATCTGCAGAACATCCCCGCCCGCACAGAGGTGGGCAGCCGCATAAGGGGCATGTTTGTGGCCGCCCCGGGGAACGTACTGGTGGATGCGGACTATTCCCAGGTGGAGCTGCGGCTCCTGGCTCATATCTCCGGGGACGAGGCTATGCAGCAGGCGTTCCTGTCCGGCCAGGATTTCCATACCCTCACGGCGGCCAAGGTGTTCCATGTGGCTCCGGAGGAGGTAACGAGCCGGATGCGCTCCTCGGCCAAGGCGGTGAACTTCGGCATTGTGTACGGCATCTCCGCCTTTTCCCTGGCCCAGGACATCGGCGTGTCCGTTGCTGAGGCCAAGGAGTATATGGAGCGGTATTTTGACACCTACCGGGGCGTGAAGCGCTACATGGAGCAGGTGGTGGAGACGGCCCGGGAAAAGGGCTATGTGGAGACACTCATGCATCGGCGCCGGGCACTGCCGGAGCTGAAAAGCTCCAATTTCAACATGCGCTCCTTCGGCGAGCGGGTGGCGCTGAATATGCCCATCCAGGGCACGGCAGCAGACATTATGAAGCTGGCGATGGTCCGGGTGGAGCATCGCCTAAAGGGGGAGGGCCTGGCGGCAAAGCTCATCATGCAGGTGCACGACGAGCTGATCGTGGAGTGCCCGGAGGAAGAAAAGGAGACTGTGGAGCGGCTGCTGGAGGAGGAAATGAGCGGCGTGGTACGCCTGTCCGTGCCTCTGCCTGCCCAGGCCCACAGCGGCAAAACCTGGCTGGAAGCGAAAGGATAAGAAAATGCATATAAAGATCGTACCCATGAACGCGGATCACCTGGAGGAGCTGGAAAAGCTGGAGAGACTCTGCTTTTCCAGGCCATGGAGCCGCAAAATGCTGGCGGAGGAGCTGGAAAATCAGTGCGCCGCCTTTTTGGTGGCCCAGGACGGAGAAACGGGCCAAGTGATTGGCTATGCGGGCCTTTTAGTAGTGGCCGACGAGGGCTATATCACTAATGTGGCGGTGTTCCCGGAGTACCGCCAACAGGGTGTGGCGGCAAAGCTTCTGGCCGTGTTTGAAAACTTCGCTCGGGGCAATCATCTGGCCTTTCTCACCCTGGAGGTGCGGCCCTCCAACGCAGCGGCCATTGCCCTGTACGAGAGCTTTGGCTTTAAGCAGGCGGGCCGGCGGAAGAACTACTACGACCTGCCCAAGGAGGATGCGCTGATCCTGACGAAAACCTATGGGGAGGCGGAAGCATGAATATTTTGGCCTTTGAATCTTCTTGCGATGAGACCGCCGTGGCGGTGGTGCGGGACGGGCGCACGGTGCTGTCCGACGCCATCCTCTCCCAGGCGGACATGCACGCCCTCTACGGCGGCGTGGTGCCGGAGATCGCCTCGCGCAAGCACGTGGAGGCCATTTCCGGCCTGACGGATCAGGCCCTCTGCGATGCGGGCCTGACCAAAAGGGATATTGACGCGGTGGCCGTGACCTACGCCCCGGGGCTTATCGGGGCGGTGCTGGTGGCAGTGAGCTTTGCCAAAAGTGTGGCCTACAGCCTGGGGGTGCCGCTGATCCCGGTGCACCACATCCGGGGGCACATCGCCGCCAATTACCTGGCATTTCCGGCCTTGGAGCCGCCATTTTTGGCACTGGCCATCTCCGGGGGCAATACCCTTATCGTGGATGTGAAGGATTATACGGACATGGAAATTCTCGGGGCCACCCGGGACGACGCCGCCGGGGAGTGCTTTGACAAGGCCGCCCGGGTCCTGGGCCTGCCCTATCCCGGCGGTAAGCCCATGGATGAGCTGGCCCGGCAGTCCCAGGGGGGCGTATACGACCTGCCCCGGGCCCATGTAGACGGCGCGGACCTGGACATGAGCTTCTCGGGCCTGAAAACCGCCGTGGTGAACCTGGCTCACAACGCCCAGCAGAAGGGTGAACCCTTGGACCGGGCTGCCCTGGCCCGTGACTTCACCCGGGCCGTCAGCGACGAGCTGGTGCCCCGAGCTATAGAGGCCGCCCGGCGCTGCGGGCGCAGGACCATCGTGGCCGCTGGGGGCGTGGCCGCCAACTCCATCATCCGGGCAGACCTGAAGGCTGCCTGCGAAAAGGAAGGCTGCACCCTATATGTGCCGCCCCTGCGCCTATGCGGTGACAACGGCGCCATGATCGGCGCCCAGGGCTACTATGAATACCTGGCCGGAAGGCGGGGCGGGCTGGATCTGAACGCCTACGCCACCATGGACCTGGATGAAAAGGAATAAAGGGCGCATAGCAAAATAGCGCGCAGAAAAAAGCGGGGAGGCTTCCCCAGAAGGGGCTGCTTTCTCGCCTTTTTTCTTATGATTCAGGCAGCGGAGGGTTCATTTGGTATGCTGTGCCGGAAAAACCGGGCGCAAATGCGGAAAAGGTCCTGGCATGGTAGGCGGCAAGCTCTGAGCGGCCCTGTTTTTGGCAAATTAAAATCCATACTGTTCAGAAACCGTTTTGTATGATATAATACTTGTAAAATGGCTGTATGCCTGCCCTATGTCATATTTTCCCCGGTGCTGCTGGAAAGTGAAAATATGGCCGCAGGATAAAGTCCATTAAAGGCCGGCGAGGCACAGATTGTCGGCCGCCGAAAAAACGGGAAGGAAATTTTTATAACATGCTGGGTGTTTACAATTATACGGTGTTACTGACCTACATAGGGATGCTCACGGGCCTCACAGGTATCGGCTGCGCCATGGGCGGACGGATCCCATGGGCGCTGCTGTGCCTGCTTTTGGCGGGCCTATGCGATATGTTCGATGGGAAGATTGCCTCCACAAAAAAAGACCGGACTCCACAGGAGAAACGCTTCGGCGTGCAGATCGATTCTCTCAGCGACCTCATCTGCTTCGGCGTACTGCCCGGTGTCACGGTTTACGCTGCGGCTCGCGGCGCACTTTATGCCGCCCTTGCAGCGGGACTATATGTACTGGCGGCGCTGATTCGCCTGGCTTGGTTCAATGTAGATGAGGAGGAACGGCAGGATGCCGACAACGGCCAGCGGGAGATGTATTTGGGACTACCCGTTACCACCGCTGCGCTGTTTTTGGCCACGGTTCTGGGCCTGGCCCGGCTGCTGCATGGCCCCCTGCCCATCCTCGGCACCGCGCTGCTGGTGGTGATGGCTTTGGCCTTTCTGAGTCCCTTCAAGCTGGCGAAGCCTCGCCTGCCGGGCATGATCCTCATGATCCTCATGGGCTGCGCCGAGCTGGTCATCGTGTTTCTGGGGGTGAAGCCGTGAGCGGAAATTCCGGCTTCGTCCACTTCCTGTACGGGACCGCAATGGGCCGACTGCTGCTCAAGGGTATTCTTGCCACCCATGCTGACCGCCTGGCAGTGGCATTCCTTTGCTCCCGCCTGTCCCGGCCCCTGATCGGCCCCTATGCCCGGCGCAATGGAATCCAGCTGAAAGAGACGCAGAAAAAGGACTTCCGGACCTATCGGGATCTCTTTCTCCGTACCCGGACACCTGCGGACTTTGACACCGAGCCCTCTCACCTCATTAGTCCCTGTGACGGCTGGCTCAGTGCCTATCCCATTCGAGAAGACAGCAGCTTTGCCATCAAGGGCTCCCACTACAGCCTCCACGACCTGCTCCAGGATGCGGACCTGGCCGCCCGCTACACCGGCGGGGATTGCCTGGTGCTGCGCCTGTGCCCGTCGGATTACCATCACTACTGCTATATTGACGATGGATTTCAGGGAGAAAATCACTTTATCCCCGGTGTGCTGCACAGCGTGCAGCCCATCGCCTGTGAGAAATACCCCGTCTTCTTCCTCAACCGCCGCAGCTGGACGCTGCTCCATACGAATCACTTTGGCCCTGTGGTGCAAACGGAGATCGGCGCCCTGGTGGTGGGAGGTATTGTGAATCTCCGGGAAAATCAGCCCATGCGCCGGGGCCAGGAAAAGGGCTACTTTGAGCTGGCCGGCTCCACCATTACCCTGCTGTTTCAAAAGGACTGTATTCGGCTAAAGCCGGAGCTTTTGACCGCCCTGGAGCGTGGGGAGGTACAGGTGCGCCAGGGCCAGTGGATCGCCACTGCACCGGGGGAAAACTGAATTTGGATCATCTCCAGCCCCGCACCCGGTGCGGGGCTGCGTATTTCTGCTCTGTCTGTTGACATCCCAAGCCGATTCTTATAGAATGGGGGCAGAAAAAACAGACCCGGAGGAGGTTATTTTATGAACATTGGATTGCTGGGCTGCGGTGTGGTAGGCGGCGGCATTTTGGACTTCTGCGCGGAGCGGGCGGACCTCACCGTCGCCAAGGTGCTGGTGCGCCGTCCCCGGCCAGAGCTGGGCACTCTTGCGGTGACGGATATTGCCGACATCACGGGCGATCCTACCATCGGCATCGTCATCGAGGTCATGGGTGGCCTGCACCCGGCCTATGAGTATATCTGCGCCGCTCTGCGCTCGGGTAAGCATGTGGTGACGGCCAATAAGGCGGTCATCAGCGCCTTTTACAGCCAGCTGACGCAGCTGGCGGCAGAAAACGGCGTGTCCCTGCGCTGCACTGCCGCCGTGGGCGGCGGCATTCCCTGGCTTGTAAATTTGGAACGCTGTAAGCGGCTGGATGCCATTTCCGAGCTGGGCGGCATCATGAACGGCACTACCAATTTCATCATGGACGCCATGCACGCCGCCCCTGTGTCCTTCCCGGAGATTTTAAAGCAGGCCCAGGAGCTGGGCTACGCCGAGGCAGATCCATCCGCCGACATCGATGGCGATGATGTGCGCCGTAAGCTGACTATCTCCGCCAACATCGCTTTTGATACCCTCCTCCGGGAGGAGGATATCCCCATGTTCGGGATTCGCACCGTCACGGATGAGGATATCCGGACATTCCAGGCCCACGGCTTTGTATGCAAGCTCCTGGCCACCGCTAAGGCGGCCGAGGGCGGCGTCTGCGCCTTCATCGAGCCCACTCTGGTTGCCAGCCATGACCTGGAGGCTGCCGTGCCCAAAAACTTCAACCTCATCACCTACTATGGGGAGAAAATCGGCCGGCACAGCTTCTTTGGCCAAGGCGCCGGGCGCTATCCTACCGCCTTCAACGCTGTGGAGGATTGCCTGGACATCCTGGCGGGCAAGCGCGGCTTTTACACGGATGCCATGCGCCCTACCGCTGTTACCAACACGGAGGAGGCCCACCCCTACTATGTCCGCACCGCTTGCCCGGACGAATTCTTACAATCCGTTACGGCGGAATGCTGGGAAAGCGGCATCGTCACCGCCTGCGTAAGCGTAGCGGATATGCTCCGCTGGGGCCGGGAGCAGCTGAAAAAAGACCCCACCTGCTTCCTGGCAGGCATCCGCTGATGGATCACCTCAGCCGCAGCAGGCAAAATGCCTGCTGCGGTTTTTTTTTACAAATAACACAAATTATTCATACATTTATCCCTTGGTTATGGTATAATATGCTTCGAGGATAGAATTTTGCCCGCAGGGCAAGGAGGAGCAACAGCCATGATGGTCGAAAAACCCAACCGCCCGTCCCTGAAAAACGTACATTTGCCCAACTCTACCCCACAGCAGGAGATGGAGCTGGCTCAAGGCATGGTGCGGGTGAACCACCTGTACCGCAGCGCATTAAAGGTGGCTGTGGCACAGATGGAGATCCTGGACGAGGAGTTTGCCACGCTCAATGACCGCTCTCCCATCCATCACATCGAGTACCGCATCAAGACTCTGGACTCTATTGTGGAGAAGCTTCAGCGCCGGGGACATGCCGTTACTATAGACAATATCTACGCCTATGTCCAAGATGTGGCAGGCATCCGCATTATCTGCAACTATTTGGATGACATCTATTATCTGCGCAGCCTGCTCACCCGGAACGAGTCCTTTCGGGTGATCCAGGAGGTGGATTACATAAAGACACCCAAGCCCTCTGGCTATCGCAGTCTGCATCTGATCGTGGAGGTTCCCATTGTTATCTCTGAGGGGACATTGCACCTGCCGGTGGAGATCCAGCTGCGCACCATCGCCATGGATATGTGGGCCAGCCTGGAGCACGAGCTGCGGTATAAATCCACCCGGGCCTTCTCCCAGGAGGACGCCAACCGGCTGCGCCTGTGCTCCGAGGCGGTATTCGAGGTGGACCGGGAGATGCAGAACATCTATAAGGGAAAGCCCGCAGAATACGAAGAAGGCGAAGCGGAATCCGCCCCCTGATTCATAAGCAGAAAAATCACGCACCCGATGTATAATCCGGTGCGTGATTTCATTATAGGCAGAGACTGTTTATCCGCCGGACGCATGCGCTGGTGTACGTCCGTGACATTGCCGCGCCTTAGGCCCGGCTGCGCCGCAGCTTTAGCTGCAGCCGGTCTGCAATCATGGCAATAAATTCCGAATTTGTAGGCTTCCCCTTCGCCGAGTTCACGGTGTATCCGAAATACTTCTGCAGGGTCTCCAGATCCCCGCGGTCCCACGCCACTTCAATGGCATGGCGGATCGCCCGCTCCACTCGGGATGGCGTGGTAGAGAATCGGCTGGCTACCTCAGGATACAGCACCTTGGTCACCGCGTTGATGACATCCATGTCCTGCACGGCAATCAGAATGGCCTCCCGCAGGTACTGATAGCCCTTAATATGCGCCGGCACACCGATCTCATGGATGATCGCTGTCACCTGCCCTTCCAGAGCTGGAGAAAAATCCCCCATTTCCTGCTGGGATTGGGCTGCCTGACGCATCAGCTCCAGTAAGGATTCTTCGCTGCAGGGCTTGGATAAAAAGTACCACACGCCCATTTGCACCGCTTGGCTCACGGTGCGCTGCACACAGAACGCAGACACCACGATAATCTTCGGTGCCCGGTCCCCCATGCTTTGCAGCTGCTTGAGCAGGCCGAATCCGTCCAGCTCCGGTAAAACCAGGTCCATAATCAGCAGCTGCGGATACAGCTGCTGCACCAACCGTAGCGCCTCCACCCCGGAGCCGGCGCTTCCGACCACCTGGAATTCCCCTGTACTCTCCATGGTCTTCTTCAGTATCGTTCGATACTCCTCGCTTGCGTCTGCTATAACAACGCTTGCCTTGATTTCCATATTCTCCCTCGTCCTTACATATTAAATTTTCAGCGCATAATCCATTCTTCCTCAACAGCCCTCCCTTGCCTTGCGGATAATATACCATATTTCAGTGTCGTTTTCAAGTAAATTTTAGCGATTTCATACGATTACGTGTGGGATTTTCCGACAGAATTCGACAAATATCTCTACCGGCGGCTGAAAACCTCGGGAGTATCCTTTGGAAAAAAGCTGAATATGTATGTTGTTTTTCTGAAATTTTTTTCTTTTTCTGCAAGGAATTCCCAAAACTTTTTTCCGGTGATTTTCTGGGTATTCTAATAAAAAAAATACATATTAAGAACTTCTTTGAATTAATTGACATTCCCGGCGGTTTGTGCCATTCTAATATCATATCATCAGAAAAGGAGTTGATCGCGAATGAGTAGATTGGATATCAAGTCTCCCAGCAAGGCCGAGACTGTGGTGGAGAATCTCTATCGTGATGTAGAACGGCGGATTGCCGCCAGCCCTCCGGGGCTTTGCCCGGTAGATATGTCGCTGAGCTTCCTGCGGCTCTGCCATGCCCAGAGCTGCGGCAAGTGTGTGCCCTGCCGCATCGGCCTGGGGCAGCTGGCCCTGCTCCTGGAGCAGGTTCTTTCCGGCACAGCCACCATGAGCACCCTGGTTACCATTGAGAAGACAGCTCGAACCATTGTCAACACGGCAGATTGTGCCATCGGCCGGGACGCGGCACGCCTGGTGGTGGACGGGCTGGAGGGCTTCCGGGATGATTATGAGGAGCACATCCTTCACCAGCGCTGCCTGGCAGGGCTGAAGAACCCCGTTCCCTGTGTGGCCTTGTGCCCCGCCGGGGTGGATATTCCCGGCTACATGGCCCTGGTAGGTGAGGATCGCTGCGCCGACGCCGTGCGCCTGATCCGCAAGGATAACCCCTTCCCCGTTGCCTGCGCCTATATATGCGAGCATCCCTGCGAGGCTCGCTGCCGCCGAAATATGATCGACGATGCCATCAATATCCGCGGGCTCAAGCGCTATGCCGTGGATCATGCCGGGGATGTGCCCCAGCCTGCGTGCGCCCCGGCCACGGGTAAGACCGTTGCCATTGTGGGCGGCGGCCCCAGCGGCCTTAGCTGTGCCTACTATTTGGCCCTCATGGGCCACAAGGTCACCGTTTTTGAGGAGGCCAAGCAGCTGGGCGGGATGCTCCGCTACGGCATCCCCAGCTACCGATTCCCCCGGCATCTGTTGGATGCCGAGATCGCATCCATCCTGTCTCTGGGGATCGAGGTACATACCGGCGTCACTGTGGGCAAGGATATCTGGATGGAGGACCTGCAAAAGCAGTATGACTGCCTGTATATTGCTATCGGTGCCCACCAGGATAAAAAGACCGGCATTCCCGGGGAGGACAGTGAAAACGTCATGTCTGCCGTGGAGATGCTCCGCGCCATTGGCGATGATATCATGCCTGATTTCACCGGCAAGAAGGTGGTGGTCATCGGTGGCGGCAACGTGGCCATGGATGTTACCCGCAGCTCTATCCGCTTGGGGGCCGAAAAGGTTACCTGCGTGTATCGCCGCCGTATCGAGGATATGACGGCCCTGCCCGATGAGGTTACCGGCGCCATGGCTGAGGGGGCCGAGATCATGGCGCTGGCCGCTCCGGTCCGCATCGAGGCGGACGAGGACGGCGTGGCCAAGGCCCTGTGGGTCCAGCCCCAGCTCATTGGCGAGGCGGATAAGGCCGGCCGGCCCCGGCCCCACAACGCTGATTTGGACGAGGTCCGCATCGAGGCGGACATTGTCGTGGTGGCCATTGGCCAGGGCGTTGAAATCAGCGGCTTTGACTCCGCCGGCGTGCCCATTAAGCGCGGCGCCTTTGTGGCCGGCCTTTCCGGCCAGGTGGGTGACATGGATAACGTCTTTGCCGGGGGCGATTGCGTTACCGGCCCCGCCACTGCCATCCGCGCCATTGCCGCCGGCAAGGTGGCCGCCGCCAATATTGACGAGCACCTGGGCTATCGCCATGAGATCACCGTGGACATTGACATCCCCAGCCCCATGCTGAATAACCGGCCGCCCCACGGCCGTATCAACACCACGGAGCGGGAAGCCTGCCAGCGCAAGTGCGATTTTGAGGACATCGAGTGCGGCCTGACCCACGAGGGCGCCGTTACCGAGGCCTCTCGCTGCCTGCGGTGCGATCATTACGGCTATGGTATCTTCAAAGGAGGTCGAGTTGACAGATGGTAAAGCTTATCATTGACAGAAAGCCGGTCTCCGTGCCGGAGGGTACCACCATTTTGGAGGCGGCCCGCTCTGTGAACATCGAAATCCCCACCCTCTGCTACCTCAAGGGCGTCAACGAAATTGCTGCTTGCCGGCTGTGCATGGTGGAGATCGAGGGGTATCCGCGCCTGGTCCCCTCCTGTGATAACGTGGTGGCCGAGGGCATGGTGGTGCATACCAATTCTCCCCGGGCCCGGGAGGCCCGGCGGGTGAATATGCGCCTGCTGCTCAGCCAGCACGACACCCACTGCACCAAGTGTACCCGCAGCGGCAATTGCAAGCTGCAAAAGCTTACCAACGACTATAACCTCCTGGGTGACCACTACATCAAGGATCTGAAAACGACGGAGGACGATTTTTCCAACCCCGTGGTGCGCATTGAGAATCGCTGCGTGCGCTGTATGCGCTGCGTGCAGGTGTGCGACAAGATCCAGAGCATGAACATCTGGGATCTGATGGGCACCGGCTCCCGCACCACCATCGGCGTGGGCAAGACCCGCCGCCTGGGGGATTCCGATTGCACCTTCTGCGGACAGTGCATCATCCACTGCCCGGTGGGCGCCCTGCAGGAGCGGGACGACACCGGCAGGGTTTTCGACGCTCTGGCCGATCCCAAGAAGATCACCGTGGTGCAGATTGCCCCGGCGGTTCGGGCTGCCTGGGCGGAGTATTATCACCTGGACCCCAAATTTGCCACGGCCCAGCGCATGGTTACGGCCTTGAAGCAGATCGGCTTTGACTATGTGTTTGATACAGATTTTACCGCAGACCTGACCATTATGGAGGAGGGTACCGAGTTTATCGACCGCTTCACCCATCGGGATCGCTACACCTGGCCCATGTTCACCTCCTGCTGCCCCGGATGGGTGCGGTTTGTGAAGAGCCAGTTCCCGCGGTTTGTGAACAACCTCTCCACGGCCAAGAGTCCCCAGCAAATGTTCGGCGCTGTAGCCAAGAGCTACTTTGCCCAAAGCATCGGTGCAGACCCACACGACATTTTCGTGGTGTCCATCATGCCCTGTGTATCCAAAAAGAGCGAGTGCGCCCTGCCCAATATGACGGATGCCTGCGGTGATCCGGATGTGGATGTGGTGCTTACTACCCGGGAGATGGTGCGCATGTTCCGGGGCGAGCAGATCGTCCCCGCCACTTTGGAGGAGACGCCCTTTGACAGCCCCTTGGGTACCGGCACCGGCGCAGCCGTAGTTTTCGGCTCCACCGGCGGCGTGATGGATGCCGCCCTGCGCACGGCCTACCGCATGGTCACAGGCAGCAATCCGGACCCCGATGCGTTCCACGCTATCCGCGGTATGGACGGCTGGAAGGAGGCTGTATTCGAGATTCCCGGCGCCGGTGCCGTTCGCATTGCGGTGGTCAGCGGCCTGGGCAATACCCGCAAGCTTATGCGGGCCCTGGAGCAGGGCGATGTTTCCTATGACTTTGTAGAGGTTATGGCTTGCCCCGGCGGCTGCGCCGGCGGCGGCGGTCAGCCTATTCACGACGGCGTTGAGATGGCTGAGAGCCGCGGCAGCGTACTGTGGGCTCTGGATCGGGCGGAGCCCGTCCGCTTCTCCCATGAGAACCCGGATGTCATGGCCCTGTATCGGGATTTCCTGGGCGCACCTATGAGCGCCAAATCGCACCACCTGCTTCACACGGATCATCATGCCTGGAAAATGCCCTCCGGTAACTGATCCCC
>ULTI01045757.1_pt1 | contig 13212 bp, 9 predicted proteins | sample 1957291 | NCBI WGS metagenome assembly ULTI01 (sample SAMEA4835725, study PRJEB28245) | human gut metagenome | biome: gut microbiome; material: fecal sample | place: Denmark | collected 2008 | reverse complement strand
TGCAAAAATTGATGAAGATATTTAAAAGTAAAGGTACGATAGATTTCGTGAGCTTCCACATAATTATATCTCGTTTCAGAAAATAGATAGAAAGGGTAGAAGATATACCTATCAAAAGAAGCCCATAAATACGGTTTATTCTTATGTATTGCTACCCAAATGCCTCGTGATATTCCATTAGGGACATATTAAGCCAAATGGTAACTTTTCTGGTTCATAGGTTAATTAATGAGCAAAATAAAAAGGCAGTTAAAAGTGCTGCATCTGCCGCATCAGAGTGAAATTTTCTCTTTTTTCTTTCAATATAGGAAGAAGGTGATGTTTTAATTGTTGGAGTTGATTTTCCAATACTTCTCATCGTGAAAATCAATACTCCAACAAAGAAACCAGATTCGAGAACCCCTAAGCTCACAAAACGATAAAATTAAAATCTCAATATTGGCAAAGTGTTTACTATATCTACTGTTTGGCAAGAGAGCATAATAATCGATAGAAGAAGGTCGAGGATATAACGGGGTTGTTCGTGTTCTCTTGACCAGTCGTTTGGATCATTTTTGATTTGGGACGCTTTATCGATTGTGATGGCATAGCGTTCCATTATCCACTCAATTGCGGATTTACCATTAACGACATATTCGTATGCTTTGTGTGGGATGTTCTCAATGGCAATATGGTCATTATAGATGATGCGTGCCTTATCAGCAACGAGTTTTCCATTTTCGTCACGGACTTTGGCAAACCTCATTTTATCAACGGCAAAGTATTGGTAGGTTTCATCTGTCTGCTCTCCTTGCCAAATATCCATATCGCCATTTACTCTGACACCACAAGCTCGATGAGCTAACATAGGCATTGCAGCGAAAAACATATAATCTCTATCTTGTCCAACAGCCTGTTCGTTAATGCCTTGTTCGTAATTCAGATGCAGGTCTGCAAGTTCTTTTCCGGCTTTATAAAAGGACATGAAGTCCTGTACATTATCCACAATGGGGATGCGTGGCAATGACTTCTTCAAGTCATCGGCAAATCGTTCACGGTATTGCTTGGAATGAAGCAGCCCATACACATAGTAGAATATATGTTCTTTGGTAATGGCTTTTGAACCTCCGAAACGGCTACGGACTTCTTTCAGAATCCAGTCGGTTATTCCGTCTCGGCGAATATATTTATCTGTTTCCGCATCATCAAAAAGTGTAGCTTGCGGATTCTTATTTTCTTCATACCAATAAAGAGGGAGACATTGGCTATTAAACAATAGTTGATAATCAGACAAGTTGATGGAAATACTGCATGAAAAATCCTTTTCTCCAATGCCTTTGACACAAATGATGATATTATTTGAATTAAAAGCAGTTAATTGAATACCCGGTCGTTCTATCAAGTCCTTTTCATAGTACAAGTTTTGTTTACAAAAAGGTCGGTACATACTTTGATTTATTACATTAGAGGTATATTCAATTTCTTGATGTTTTGTCGCCTTTAAGCGTAATCCCGCAGTCCAACTTATTTTTGTTGGGTCATTCGTAATGTCATTTACAGGAAGTTTTATCTCTGAATTGTAATTTTGTATAAGTCTTTTTATATTTTCCTTTAATATTCTCGAAGAAAAATTGTAAGTCCAATTATCTCTACCTGTAGCGATATTAGGTCCATTTACAATAAAAACAGAATACGAGTTCAAGTTTAATTTCTTATCAGGATTCAATGGAATCAAATTGTCAAATAACCCATCACGTTGGTTTATCCAATCAGCCTTTTCATTAGGTGTGATAATCTTCCATTCCAATTTTTGCGAAGAAATGGAACGGAACTCTTTTACCATTTTGAGTTTCTGCTCACGAGTAAGGTAATCACCTATATCGTGATAATGGATAACTGCCTTCTGACCTTTCTTTGCCGGATTTTTGACAAGGAAAGTAATCGTAATGGGAGTACGAGAACCGCTTCCAAAGATTTTTCCTCCTTCTTTACGCGATAGTTCACCGGACGTGCGTTGATTGCCACGTAAATTCAGAACATAAATGGAAGTAAATTCATCTTCAAAGCATCTACGCATGCCGTCTTGCCCAGCTCCGTCAATCCATGCGCCATTACTTATGAATGCAACAATGCCCCCTTCATTCTGCGGAATGCGGTCGGAAGCCCAACGAAACGCCTTTACATAGCTGTCGTAAAGAGATTTGTTCAAAGTAGCCGAACTCTTCACAGCATATGTTTCCGACACACGTTTATCAAGATATGGATAAGACAAATTCTGAGCATTGTCATTAGCGGACTTTTGCCCAATGGAATACGGTGGATTTCCAACAATCACCCTCACGTGTGTAGCCATCTGCTTCTTTACCCGTTTGGAATTGTCTTGAAAGAATTCCGTGAAAAGTTCGTTATGTTTCTTCTCTGCTAACTGGAACGTATCGGTCAGGCAGATACCACTGTATGGTAGGTAAGTTTTTCGATGGGTAATGTCATGGAATACCGATTCAATATTCACATCGGCAATATAATAGGCCAGCAGCACAATTTCATTGCAATGGATTTCATTCTGATACTTACGCTCCATATCCTCAGGACGGATAAGGCCGGATTGCAACAAACGAGTAATGAAGGTACCGGTTCCAGTAAAAGGGTCGAGGATATGTACATTCTGTTCGGTTAGAGATGTCTTGAACTCTGCTTTAAGAATGTCGTCCACTGAACGAATGATGAAATCCACACATTCCACCGGTGTATAAACAATTCCCAATTTCTCCACTGTAAGCGGAAATGCACCTTTGAAAAACTTTTCATAGAGGTTCTTTATGATTGTCTGCTTACCCTCCAAATTATCAATACCGCCCACATTGGTCTTTACCGAACGATAGAATCTTTCCAGCACCTCGGTATCTTTTTCAAAAGCCTGTTCTTGCAATAGGTCTATCATACGCTGCATGGAACGGCTTACGGTGTTATTATTGACAAACTGGTAATCTGAAAACAGTGCATCAAATACAGGTCGGGTAATAATGTGCTGTGCCAGCATTTCAATAGCTTGGGCAACATCCACCGATGGATTCAGGTCTCGTTGCAATCCCTTCAGGTATTCATTAAAAGCCTTTTTGTGTACGCCTGATTGAATAAGTTTGGAAATACGCTCAATAAATTTGTGCGCAATAAGACCGACCTCTTTTGCCCAATTTTCCCAGTAAAGACGGTCACCGCATTTTTCTACCAGTTTGGCATACATACCATCCTGTATCTCCCCGAAACGAAGTTCCAACTGTCTGGCAATTTCTGCATTCTCAATTTGTTGTGCTTCCGTTTCTCCATCATTTGCGCCCAATCCCGGTCTGCCTATGGTAACAGACGGTGTACCTGTCTGCTTGTTTGGCTTCTGCTTGTTGAGAGCTATTTTGTTTACCATTGCGTTGAAACGGTCATCGTGTGAACGGAGCGCGTTCAAAATAGCCCACACCACATCGAATGTCTTGTTGTTGTCAAGAGCTTCCTCCGCCGAAATATCGGATGGCACTACAATAGGGATGATGATATATCCATACTTCTTTTCATCGGATTGCCCTTTGTGAAATGTACGCATCACACGGCCAACCGACTGCACCACATCCACCTGCGAATTACGGGCAGAAAGAAACAATACGGCATCGAGAGACGGCACATCCACACCCTCGGACAGACAACGCACGTTGGTTACAACACGACATTCACGTTCATTGTCAGATTCTTCCGCCAGCCATTGCAGGATTCCATTACGCTCCTGTGAGTTCATAGAACCATCTATATGCCGTGTCGTTACTGAAACGGTATGCGAAAGGCTTTCTGAATCAAGATTTTCTTCGTATTTCCCGGATATTCTTGGAAGCACCGAAGCTACATATTTTGACGTTCCAGCTTTTGTTTCGTTGCCTATGGCTGAACAGAACGCCACGGCACGGCGCATCATGCGTGGGTCGGCATCCCATGTGCGATGGTCATCGCCATGTATCATTTTTGACAATCCGTTTATTACCCCAATGAGCTTTGATGTGTCGTCAAAATTCAGTTCGGTGGTAGAATTGGTGATGTCTTGTTTTATGTTGGCAGGTACATCATCTTCGCTAACAGTAAGGACAAGCACCTTGTAATCAATCAATAAGCCATTTTGAACGGCGTATGAGAAATTTACACGATAAAATTCCTCTCCATAAATGGCTTTATCATCCATCGAGCAGAGAATGCAATCCTTTTCCGATGCCTTTATCTTGGCAGATTCCCCATACAAACGCGGCGTGGCAGTCATATAAAGGCGTTTCCGACCTTGTACATTCTCATTGGAATGTATCTTGATAAAGTTGCTCTCATCCTTTTCGGCTATTTTTACACCGGTAGTGCGGTGTGCTTCGTCACAGATGATGAAGTCAAACACGCCGTATTCTCCGTTTGTCTTGGATAATATCTCTTGCTGCGCAGCAGAAACGGCATCTATGGATTGGTAGGTGGAGAACACGACTACCAAGCCGTCATGATTCCGATATTTCTTTAATTGGGATGCAATGGATTGTGGATTGGTGGATGCAGGTACGGCAAGGTCAACCACGCTGTCATCCGTATCATCAGATTCCTTGGTGGTCTTGCGTGAGGCTTTGGAATCGGAACAGATGCAGACAGCCTTAATGGGTTTCTTCGCATCTGCCGACCATGCGTTGAGCGACTGCCCCAACAAGGCGATGGACGGAACCATGAACAGCACCAAGCCTTTGTTGCCAAACAACTGTTCCGCAATGAGCAGCGAAGTGTAGGTTTTACCTGTACCGCAAGCCATAATGAGTTTGCCCCTATCGTTGTTATCTGACATATAATGAACGTATGCTTTTGATATGGCATTCAATTGGTGTTCACGAGGCTTCTTGCCCTCCACCAATGCAGAATTGCCGGTTAGACCGTCCATCAGCTTTTGCCAGTCCACAGGCGATGAATCAAGGTCCGCCATACCGATGCGCGTAACAGGTGGTTCCTGGTTTCGGATAGCCTCTTCTGCATTTGCTCCCCAATGGTTTGTGGTTGAAATCCAAATACGATTTGAAAACCGGGCAGTTTGGAATGTTACCTCGTTTGTGAACGTGCGGCTGGAAGTGGCGAGAAATGAATCTACAGCAGGTTTATCTATGATTGTATTCTCAGCATAGCATTTACACTGGATAGCCCAATAGTCACCCAATTCAGTTTTGGCCACAAGGTCGATACCTGTGTCTGTACCTCCGAAATCTTTCCGTCCCGGAAAATCTTCCCATAGCCAGACCGATTCAAGTTCATTGTAGCGTGGGTCTGTTAATAACCATGAGCGCATCAGTCGCTCGAACTTTGTACCTTTTTCCCTTTCCGTGAATGATTCGGTACGAAATTTATGTAGTATTTCCTTGAAATTCATCTCTTGATAAGAGATATATTTCAAAGGAGCGGGCTCTAATAATCAGTGCTATACTGGCAAAATCTGACGGATTTGCAAAACAAATTCTCACAAAATGCCTCTCATATATCATTATAAATGAGGAATGAACACGGTATTTGAAATATTATGCGTACCTTTGCAATATCAACTATAACTCTTATCAAGAGATCAGTCTTTTCGCTCAACACATTTCACCATAAATATCCGGTCAAAAATCTTTCAGGATAAGGCTGTTTGCCTTGTCCACCACACTTGTGTCAAGCGATGCGAGATAGATGCGCGTGGTCTCTTCCGAATCATGTCCCATGCCTTCGCTGATGACTGAAAGAGGGATGTTCTTGCTCTTAGCAACGCTCGCCCAACAATGCCGGGCAACGTGCATGGTCAGCGGTATGTCCAATCCTGCCAGACCGGCAACGTCCTTCAACGCCACATTGATGCGACAGATAGCGTTACGGTATTGTGTCCGTTCATCGGAACATGGGTTGGTGATTATAGGCAAGAGGTAACGGGTAGCCGTATTCTCACCGTACTTGGCTATAATGTCTTCCATACACTTCTCCCACTTGACGGTGAGCTGCTGCCCGGTCTTTCTTCTCCGGTACGTGATGATTCCGTTCTTCAAATCCGATTTTTTCAGATAGGCCATATCAATGAATGACATTCCACGGGTATAAAAGGAGAAGAGGAACATATCCCTTGCATAATCCAGATGCGGTTTCAGAGTCAAATCAAGTTCCTTAATGTGCTTGATGGACTTCAATGGGATGGCGCGTTTTACCGTCTTCCTGATGCCAGTGTAAACGTGCTTGAAAGGATGCTTCTGTTCCGTCAGTTCCTTTTCCACAGCACGGTTGTAAACGGCACGGAGTATGCGCATATAAAAGGAAACCGTGTTGGGGCAGATGCCCTTGCCTTTGAGCCAGGCCTCGTAAAGCATCATGGTGTTGCCGTCTATCTCGCACAAGAGTATGTCCTGCCCCTCACGGAACTTCATAAAACTGGCCAATGCCGCCGTATAGGTTTCGGATGTACGGACTTTGCCAAGCTGCTTCAACTGTCCTATGATGCCCTGCATGAAGCGGAACAGCGATTGTTCGCCCGTTTGCCTGTTGAATTTCTCGATGATACTGTCAGCGGAATAAATTCCTCCCTGCCTGTCGCATTGGGCGACTATGGCTTTCAACCGTCTGGTGTCCCAGTCGATACGTTCCGCCACCTCACGGAGGTACCGTTTCCTGTTTTCGCCGATTTCGGGCAGAATTTTCAGAGAGGAAGTTCTCTTGTCCCATTCCGTATCAAATATGCGGTAGTCCGTCTTGACTTGGCGGACTACGCGCCCGTGGATTACCTGATAATATATGCTGCCCTCCTTGCCGCTTGCGGTGGAAGGACGGTACTTTACTTTGATGGATGCCATTCACTTTATTTTTGTCGTTTGGATTGATTATCTTCTTCTCTCACTGTCTTGACCTGCCTGTTGAATATGACTAAAGTGGAATCCGCACCGACAACATCCACCAGTTTCTCGTATGCTCCGACGGTCACGGCCAGTTCCGGGTGCAACTCGTTAAGCATGATTGTTGTCACATGATGTTTGTCTGCAACCGTTCTCAACCGCCTGTTTTCTTCCCGATACTCATGCCATTGTACCCAACTGACGGCAAACAGGGCAAAGAATACGAGCATACAGCCTATGCCAGTCCATACATATGGGTTCTTGTGCCAGTCATCGGGGACTTTACTCCATAATCGTCTTGTTGTGTTTATCACCTTGTCCGGCCGGATTGCCTGCCACACTCCAGATATGAAGCCTTGTCTGTGCTGTGTTTTTCCCGAAACCGGCTTATCATTCTCTATATGACTTGTCAGCAGCCCCAGTATCTTGTTAAGTTGTTCCTTGATAGTGGGAATTCCATGATTGTGCATATCCTTTTCGTTGGCTTCAGTGTATAACCGTAAACTTGCTACCGCTTCATCACCTATTGATTGCTTATATTCCTCAATGGCTTCCTTGCTTCCGAAAATGGCATTGACATTTTCCGGTGCATTGCCATTGAAGAACCGTATAACAGGCTCCAGCTTCGCTTCCAGCCTTTTCAATGCCTCGTTCTTGTCCGAGCTATCCTTTGCATCCAGTTTTTTCTTGACATCCTCAATGTCCACTGCCAATGCCCCGATAAGGTCGGTTAAGTTCTGCTTGTTGTCCTTCATCTTTTTCTCCTCCTTGGTTTATGTTTGTCCTTTTCATTGTCATTCTCACCCCAGCCGTTTTCGTTTCCTCCACCTCCGCCGCCGGATGACACCTTGGCTTGGTGCGGTTGAACGCACAATTCCATGAGTGTGCCGATGGTCACTTGAACGATGTTTGAACCGGATTCAGTAGAAGTACTGCCGTTGCCGTCCGCTTCCGTTTTAGTCGGTGATGGCTCTCTTATAAAAGTATCTGTCGTATTGTTGTGAGATTCCACATCCTGCCGGATTGGTTGTGGCTGTTCTTGCACACGAGGCCTCCATTCCATGCCCTCGGCGATTTGGTTCCCGAAGAGCCTGTCCAACTTATAAAAGCTCATGCTCCGGTCTATCCGTGAACCACTGAATGAAATTTCATTCTTCGTGAACGACACGCCAACGATGTTACCATTGCGCCTGTCTAATTTGAAGTGTACCCCGATACCCTGTTTTGCCAGTTTCTCGCACAAATCCGCCCAGCAGTTACAATGGGGTAATGCCGCTTTAATGGCATCATAGATTTGGTATTTCACCTTGTCTTTGCCACGCAGACGGTCACGCTTTACGTTCATCTTACCCTTGGAGAAGTGCAGTCCGTATTCCCTCGTGAGAGTCTTGCATACTTTTACATTACGCACATTATCGTTGCTGTCACTGATGGTGTTCCCGTCATTGTCCACCCTGTTCGCCACAATATGCAGATGCTGGTGTTCCCTGTCGGTATGGCGACACACGATGTACTGGGTGTTCGTTATGCCCATGCGCCGCATATACTCACGGGCTATTTCGACCATCAGCTCATCCGTCAACTTGGGTGCGTCCTCGTGTGCGAAGTCCAGCGAGATATGGTACACCGGATTTTTCAGCTTGCGTCCCGGTTTGTCGTCCGCCTGTCCCTGCATACTTCTTGCGATGGTGGCGTTGTCATCAAGCCTCACGTCCTTGCTGTCGATGAGCCTTGCCTTTTTCGGGTTGTTCACGTAGTTCACCACTCTGGCAAAACTCGCCCGTTTTTTCAAATCGCCCATCATATCTTCCCGATGATTTTGTTGAACTCGTCCAGCAAGTCCATGATTTTGCCTTTCAAAAGAGAAAAGCCCTGCTGGTGCGCCATCTTCGCCAGTTGGTTCAGGTTGTTGCATCCTCCCTCCAGCATCCTTATCTGTTGCCTGTCTTCCTGTGTCCGAGCAGACACGACCTTGCCGTATAGTAATAAATCGCGCAGAAAGTGCGACGGTTTCTTGCCTGCATCTGTAATCCGTTTCATGACCGTTTTCCATTCGGCAAGCGTGAGCCGTGCGGATATGGTCTTTGTCCGCGCCTTGCCTTTCACCGCTTTGGGGCGGCCTCCCTTGTTCCTGTTCTCCTGATATGTCATATCCGTTTTCTTTTATCCGTTAAACCGTTCTGTTTTTTAGGGCTGTAATCCGGACTTGCCGTTTCTCGTGTGGCTGGGTCGCCATTGGTGGCGTGGTTTTCGTGGACGAAAACATAAACTTGCCAGCCCTAAAACATTCCCCTGTTAAAATGCCCTTCTCTCTCATGTCTGCCATTTATATACAAGAGGTATTACCGCCAAATAAGGTGTGTTCATCCTGTATGGTCGGCGGCTTGACTTCCTGTTGCGTCGTGCCGCCATTGACCTCTGATACTGGCGAATTGGCCGGATTTTCTAATGAACACGCTGTTAGGGTCAAGTTCTCGTTTTCCAATATCGGCTGTTGTTGAAGTGATATTGGGTTTGGCTCTTCCTCGCTTACGGCTTTTGTATTTTTCTTCCTTGCCGAACTGCGGCGCAAGGTCTCTAATCGTTGCCCGTTGAAAAGGAATATACGTACCCCTTCGTATGCTTTGACCGTCTGGCGGTATGTCGGATTCTCGATGAGCCGCCCTGCTATCATCCACGACTTCACGCACACCATGTCCATGATGGAGGTCACGGGGTTGGAATCAACACGGATTAGCCCTCGTTCCGAGAAATCCTCCAACAGACGGGACACCGCCTTGCGCCCGATATCCCATTCCTTGGCCAGTACCAGCATGGAGCTGTCCACCTGTCCGGGATGGACGGCATAGCCCAATCCCCGTTTGGTGTTCAGCACTTCCGATACTGTCATCTTCGACAAAAGGGAAAGAAGATAGGTAAGGTTGCATATCCCGTCCGTACTCCCGTGCAGGAAGTACCATGCCTCCACGGACATTGCCATCTCCAATTTGTAGCACGGCAAAACAAGTTGTTTCAAATTCTTCATAAGCCTTGACATTTTTTTGTTGTGCGTCTTACAAATTATCCCTTGGCGTTCTTGTCGGCCTTCCTGTTGGTGGCTTTCAGGCTCTTGATGCGGTCTATCTGTTCCTTGGGAAACAGAACACGCCGTCCTATCCGCTGTCCTTTGATGTGTCCCAGCTTCTCATGCCGCCAGATGGTCGCTATGCTCACGCCCCATTTCTCCGCCAGTTGCCGGATGGTGTAATACTCCGATGTGTCCTGTGGTGCCTGTTCCTGCCGGTATTCCTCAAACGCGCACCTCACGCTTGCGCCGATAAGCAGTTGAAGCTCGTCGCGCGATACCAGTACCATTTCTGTCTTATCTGTCATAATTCACTGATTTTAAGTTCGTGGCGGCAAAGGTAGGGCAATAATAAAACCTGTGAATTTGTGGTGTTCTGTGAAATGACACCGCATGAAAAAAGCCGTCAAACAACTGGTGCTTAACGGCTTGTGGAAGTCTGTGGGTTGTGGTGAATTGTAGCCACCTATGGGTTATGTCACTATTTTATCATGGGAAGCAGTTCTTTGAGTTTCGTTATAAAGGTTTTCTCCACATTATACTTGGCGAGGCTTTCGGGTGTCAGCCCCATGGAACGGGCTGCGGCTTCCCTATAACCTTTCCAGTCCTTGAAGTAGGCTTTGGACAGCAGGATGGCGACACAGCGCATCTTGCCTTTCACGCAACTGCCGTATATCGTGGAATAGTCGGCACGCATGACGGCACGGAGGAAGTCCCGGTCGGAAACGGCATTGCCGTCCAATAGAGGTTTGCCCTTGTCGGGGCCGCTCTGCACGGTAAATGAGGTAAGGAAACGGTACAGCCTTAAAACGGGAACCTGCGCGGTCGTGCTGAACGCACCGCCTTGCATTGTATCTGTGGCGGTAAAACCGGATGATACTTCTTCGATACAAGGGGATATTGCCTTGGATGCGCTTTCATGCAGTACGTTCCTCTTGACATATCCCATCGTCATGGCGATATGGAACATCTTTATTCCGGCAGACTGTGCTTTTACATCATCATTTTGGGGCAGCATGGAAAGGTGGACGGCTTCTGCAAAATATTCCGTGAAGAGTTGTGCCAAATCCTTGTCGTTGGCATTGACAATATATTCCTTGACGGCTTGGATTTTCGCCTTGTCCACTTTGGCAAGCATGGCATACATTTCTTTCCCTCTGTTCCCGTCTGAATCCTTTGCACACTTCCGTATTGCGGCACGGATGGTGTCGATGCAGTCGGTGGCTTCGGTACGTGTCATTGGTTTGGTAGAAATATCAGAACCTTCCGGCGATACTTGCTCCTGTTCTTTTTCGGAAAAGAAGTATTGCCTTATGACTTCCATGCTCAGGTAAGCCACCCCTGTACGGAAAGCCGCCTTGTTCAAGTCCGCATATTTGGAGCAGATGCCGTGAAGCCTTTTCGTGTCATCGTGAAGTTCGACAAACTTCCGTGCCAGCTCCTTGTCCTCGTGTTCGGTAACATATTCCCTGATGCCGGCCAAAAGAAAAGGCAGGGACTTCAGGCTGTATCTGATGTTCCGGCAAATATCCTTGCAATCCGTTTCGCCACTGCCGGAAGACTTGCCGACAAGCGATTCCGCAAGTTTCAGGCTCTCACTGATTACATTTGACAGCTTGAACAGGTCATTGACGGCGTTGAACCTTGACTTTTCCATAAACACCTCCTTATATTTCGATGATACCCTTGAAGTCCTTTAACGCTATGACGGCCTTTTCCTCCGCGTCCAGTTTCAGGTAGCGGCGTAGCTGCGCCTCGCTGCTGTGTCCTGTGATGGCTTGGATGGAAGGAAGAGGAACGCCAGCCTTGTATGCGTTGGTGGCGAAACTTCTTCGGGCTGTATGGGAAAGGAGCATGTCGCAGAACCTCCTTCCACGTTTGGGGTTGAGACGCTTCTCGTCAAAGCCGCAGTCATGTGTCCAGCCGAGCAACAGGCCGATGGTCTTCACCAGCTTGTTCATTTCATTGGGATGAACCGGGGGCAGCTTGCCGTCATACTTGGCAAGCATGGCTCTTACTCGCCTGTCAACGGGGATATAGACTTTCTTTTCCGTCTTCTGCTGTGTGATGAGTATGAACTCCGTGCCGCCTATTTCCGTTATCATGTCCTCGCATATCCGTGAATAGTCGGAAACACGCTGCCCGGTCAGGCAGCCCACAATGAAAATGTCCCTCACGTGCTCCAGTGTCCTGATATGGGTGATGCGGCATTTGGAGATTTGCGCTTGCTTCTCATCTTCATCTATATCCAAAGCCTTCCACCTGCTGATGACAGCCTCCTTGGTGGAAAGGTCGAGGTCGAGCATTTCCTGTATCTGTTCCGGAGTGAGGTAGATGTTGTCCACCTCCTCCTTTTTCGGCACGAAGTCGGAATGACGGAAATCATCGCATTTGGTCAGTTTGTCCTCGTAGGCCGCCTTTGCCACTGTGCGGACATCGGTCATGTACGAGTTGATGGCGTTGGGCATCAAGCCCCGTTCTTTCCAGTAACCGACAAGGCTGTTGCGTGTCTCCATCGTCATGTCATCCAGTCCGAGTTTGCGGTGTGTTTCCTTTTGGTAGTTTCGGATTTGACCTTGAATGATGCGCAGACCTTTTATATAGGCAGGTGATACCTTCACGGTACGGCCTTTCTTGGTACGCCGTCCGGTTTCCATGTCTTCTATATAAGAGGTTAGGAAATCATCGAACAACATCCTGCCTTTGGGTTTTACCTCCACAATCTGCATCATACCGTTGAGCACGTCGTGTTTCACGCTCTCGATGATGTTCTTTGCCTCTTTGGGATTGAAGCCGTCAGCCTCAAATGCTGCCTTTATCCTCGCGAGGACTTGGGCGAACTGCCCGTACTTTATCCCGATGCTCGACATCAGGGCTGACGAGGTGTATTGCAGGCTGCGGTACTTTTCCCATTCAAGCTGCTTGATGGTGAAGCCCGTCACGACTTTCATGTTCGCCTTTCCGGTGCGTACACGGGCATAGATGGAACCGTAGTCCTCCTTTCCTGCCTTGGATGATTTGATGAAGATGAAATCCATACGCGATATATCTTGGTTACTGTGGTGCAAAGGTACAAAATATATCCTGAAATATGGTATCAAATAGTACCAATATTTTCTAAAACCGTGAAATTTCGTGAGTATTCAAACCAAATGAAAACATCTGCAAATATCTGATATACAAAGATAAAATATAAAATGGAATTTCACTGGATATATTTAGTGGATAGTGGGCTACGATTTACTGCCAACAAATCCTGTTGGGAAT
>ULTI01023444.1_pt1 | contig 13284 bp, 18 predicted proteins | sample 1957291 | NCBI WGS metagenome assembly ULTI01 (sample SAMEA4835725, study PRJEB28245) | human gut metagenome | biome: gut microbiome; material: fecal sample | place: Denmark | collected 2008 | reverse complement strand
ACCGTTTTTTACGAGGTGGTTTTGACCCTCAAATCATATTATATTGGTGGAAAATACTATGCACTGGGGTCTTATGTTTGTTCTGAGTGCGATTCAAAAAGCGCGACATTAGAGCACCGATATAAGGAATACGAAGATAGCATAGATGAAAATCTTTCAACACAAGAAGCGTGGAAAATATTTCATCACTTGATTTTTAAAGCAGAGTGTGTAAGAGATGAAGTTGGGTATTGCAATGAACCCCAAAAAGAGTTACTGAAATTTCAATTCGATGAAGAGGAACTGAAAGAGTTGAAATCGCAGGTAGAAAGATATGTGGCATATTGGAAAAAACATTCGTTTGCATCATTTCTACATTAAATTCCATAAAAATAACACTTACCAACCGTCGAATAAGATGGTTGGTATTTTTTTACGCAAAAATTGAAAGGGGGAATGCCTGTGGATGAAAAGGAAGTATTCGAGATCTGCAACCAAGTAGACAGCTTCATTGCTGCGGAACTGACAGAATCTATCGTAAAGGGAACTTCGTATGACTTATTGGAAGCGCACCACGGCATTCTCCTGACTAGCCGGACGCAGTTCTACCGGAAAAAGCAGAAGGTAAAAAATATTTTAGAAAAAAAGTATGGACAGATCGTGGAAGAACAGAACGGACAGTTGAGGATGGTGTGGTGAGATCGGAAGAAGAGTTATTTATTTGACTTTCGATCATCCATATAAAGCGTGGTTGTTCCGTATGGCTCTCTATATAAAGTTTTATCTATGCGGCGTACATAATTTTCATGTCCATCATTACGGATTTGAAATTGATAGGAGATAGTTGAATTATTATTGTTAAAGGACAAGTCTCCTTTTTTCCATTTTCCGTTTTGATCAAAGTAAAGTGTGTAAAGAAACATATACCCATGATTGTCAAAATTATGTAACCATAGATAAAATGGATATTTGCATTTACGCATGGTTGAAGTATATGGGGTAAGCCGAAGGTGAGATGTTGGCAGTTTACCTTCATATACGGTGTCTGTTCGGAGTGTGTTGGGTAAAATCGAATCTCTGTAGTATTTCTGAAATGGTTTGATTAGATTATTGGCTGCATGAAGATAGTTATATGCAAGGTCCAGATTGTGATCGGACAGGGCAATACATACAAAATTTCCATCTGAAATAAACGGCGATTTTAAATCAAAGGGGTTCATATCATAAATAGCCACGTCTTGATAGGTTATGTTTAAGTTATTTTCTTTTTTATGTGATTCACGTCTATAGTATTGTTCCATTTTAGGGTTTGGAGTATATGTGGATGCGGCCGTTGACTGAACAGTTGTGGCAGAACTTGCAGTGTCTGGTAGTTTGAATAAATTGAGTATTTTTTGCATTATTGACATTGGCGGATACTCCTTTCTGCTATGAGATAAGTGTATTTTAGCATACAAAGAGCAAATCAAAAAACCCGCTTACATGAAGTAGGCGGGTTTTCAAAATGGTATTCCATCTATGGGATGGGCTTTGTATTGAGATAATTCACCTTCAAGCCATTGGTTATATATGTCAGTGTTAATTACATTCTCTTGAAGAAGAGTATACATTTTTTGCCAATTTGTAAAAAATGTATTAAAGACAGCATCACCTTTAACAATAAAATGGATGTTATAAGACGAGTCGACAATAGATGGAGTGACAAGGTTTCGAGTTTCGCCTTTATATTTTGTGGAGCATAGCTTCACAAACATGTTTAAAACATCATAGTAGGTGTTAAAATCAAAAGATAAATCTTTTATCTTACTTCTGCCAAGAAGCCAATCAACTGATACATTGAATTTTCTTGAAATACTGTACAGAATATCTAAGGATGGAGTTCTGTCACCCCGTTCATATCCTGACAAGGCAGCTTGTGTTGTATTTACAGATTCGGCGAATTCTGCTTGAGTGAGTCGGAGAGAAGTTCGCAATTCTTTTATTTTTGAAGCTATTATATCATTTGTCATATAGCAAACCTCCTTCGTGTTTTGATATTACAATTATAACAGTTAGCACAATAAATAGCAACAAAAATAACTATATGAAATAAATATACTGTTGACAGTATAAATACAACGTGATAACATTAGATTGTCAATAAGGAAGGAGGACAGATAGATGAAAAGAGTTGTGATTGAACTTGATGATGATTTTCATAAGAAGATAAAGATTCGAGCAATAACATCTGACAGATCAATTAAAGGCTATATTAAAGAGTTGCTTGAGCAAGATTTGTGCAAAGAAAAAGAGCAAACACAGTAACTTTGGCGAGTGAGTGTTTGCTCAAAAGTGAAACCTATAAACTTAGGAATCTTTTTGTATTGTAAGGGATTCTACTATTTTTTGCAAGGAGGAATTGCAAAATGCAGAATTTAACAGTAATCGAAAATGAGTTAGTACCAGTGTATGAGACAAGTGCTGGAGAGAAAGTAGTATATGGATCGGAACTTCATGACGTTCTTGGTATAAGAACACCATATAAGGATTGGTCATCTAGAAGATTATCGGATGTGGATGCACTTGAAGGAGAAGATTTTGAAGCCGCTCAAATTTGCGCACCTTCCGGACAGACTAAGAAGGATCATATTATTAAACTTGACACAGCCAAGGAGATGGCGATGTTGGAGCGCAATGAGAAAGGCAAGCAGGTGCGTCGGTATTTCATCCAGGTAGAGAAGAAGTACAAAGAGAACACGCTGAATGATCTTTCTCCTGAACTTAAAGCGGTGATTATCGTTGACAAACGAATCACCAAGGTTGAAAAGAAAGTGGAACACTTAGAGCATGACATGCCTTTGTACGGTGCGGAAGCAGATGAGCTATGCAGCCATGTAAAGAGAAGAGGATCGGCTATACTTGGCGGAAAGCAGAGTAATGCATATAAAGATTCTAAGATTCGATCTGCAGTATATACAGATATTTATAACCAGATCAAGCGGGAATTCGGTTTATACGATGAGAACGGACGATATAAGTCATACAAGGCTCTTAAGCGTCGCTATTTATATGAAGCGCATGAGCTGATTGATACATACGAACTGCCGAAATACTTGCAGGAACGTGTAAATGATTGCAATGCACAAATGAGCATGGAGGTAGCTTAGGATGGGAAAAGCATTAACTAGGGATCGCAAGGCGATTATTGACATTATGTATGATGAATTGGAAAATCAGCCAATGGCGAGTCAGAAGGTAAAAGATAAATACTCATCCTTGAGTGATATTTTTGATGAATATGTGAATGCAGTACAAGAAGATGCATTCTATTTTGGATATTTGACTGCTTTGAAACAATATGAGAAAGCGTAGGTGCCGGTATGAAGAATGAGATTGATGCATTATCGATGGAAATATTACACGCATTTGAAGGAATGAGTCCGGAAGAAATAGATAAGATCAGGAAGGATTGGCTTGCAGAAGTGCAGGGCAGAAAAACGGAGCTCGTGGGTCCAGACAGGGTTGTTGATTATGTCAATGCCATATGTGATGTGGCTATTGAGCGGGCAAAAAGAAGAATGAAAGTGGCATAAAATTATTAGAGAGCTTAGAAATAGGCTCTCTTTTTTCTTGGTAAATCATTCTTTTTGAAAGACTGCATTTCTGGCAGTAATATTTGCCAGCATGTCACTCAGTACCACCAGATCGGCGGCGAGAAGGGCAATTTCATCGTCAGACATGCAGTTGGCAAGCTGGCAGGCGAGTGTTGAAAGAAAATAAGGGTTTGAACAGTTTTGCATGGAATCACCTCGTGAAGCTAGATGAAGAATCATTGAATTTTAGAATCAGAAAACAAAGCCAAGCAATCATATAGCACCTCCTGATATCTAGTGTATGTGGATGGAGCAATAATTATTCGTTTGGAATGTAATTTGGTGGCGAATACAATACATTTGTCGAAAAATTTGAACATTGACAATTGAATATTGACGATTGACATAGTATAATGTTTCCATTACAAAGGAAGAGGTATTTGCTATGTATGACAAGGTAGTAGAAGTAAAAAAAGATATGATAAGAACCATCAAGAAAAAAGGGCTTACAAGAACGGAAAAATACGATTTGGTTAAGCAAAAGAGTAGGACGTTATCTGATTATGAGAGAGAAATTTTGATTAAAGAATGTTATAGAGATTATGACTCCCATGATAGAATCCAGGACATAAAAAGTTTGATCACGGTATGGATGGCCGGAATGAGCATGTTTCTCTCGGTTATTAGTATTTATACAGATGGGAAAAACGTCGATTATGAATTTTTTTATAATTTGTTATTTTGTGTTTTGGTTGTAATTGTATTATCAATACTACCATTATCTTGGCTCCAGACATATAGGAGCATAAATATGAACATAACAAAATATATGTTAGATATTTTAAACGACGATAAGTAATTGATTTATAATAAATTTGAATAATGCAGCAAAAGCCAAGTGCCAATCGAAGTACTTGGTTTTTTGTTACTCAAAATTGAAAGGGGGAATGCCTGTGGACGAAAAGGAAGTATTCGAAATCTGCAACCAGATAGACAGCTTCATCGCTGCGGAGTTGACAGAATCCATCGTGATCGGGACAAGCTACGACATGCTGGAAGCGCACCACGGCATTCTCCCAATTAGCCGGAATTGCTTTTACAGGAAGCGCCGGATCGTGCAAAGAATCATAAAGCAGAGGTTGGGGCGGATTGTGGAAGATCCAAACGGGCAGTTGAAAATGGTGTGGTAGATAGTAGATGTTTGAATTGAATATTCATAAAAATAAGCGTATACTGAGTCTAATAAAGGAGGTATGAATATGGATATGAAAAAATTTAAAGAAATTGCAGAAAAGGGGGAAGAAGATAAAAAAGAAATTTTGTCTTTAAAAGTGGAAGCAAAACAAAAATTTAAAGATTTTTTTCAAGTAATGAGTGAAAGTGATAATATATACAGGAAAAAGAAAGAAAAATTTGTAAATCAATTTATAGAGGATTTTATAAAAACTATGGAAAAAGAAGGACTTTCCATAAAGAAAGAATTTGATATTGGCATAGTTTCAGCAGAGTATAACGATCGAATTATAGAAATCAGAGACATCAATTATGAACGTGATAAATTTTATTTATGCATAGACGGAGAGTGTAATACAGAATTTTGGGTTACGCTTCCGCCTACAAGTCCAGATTATGAGGTGTGGAAAGACAACATTGTTATTTGTGGAAAAGAACTTTCTGATTTTTCTAATAATTTATTTGATGCATATGAAAACTTTGTTGATTATTTTCAAACAAAAGAAGAAATAAAGGAAATTATTAAAAAAGTTCAAATTAATATTGACCACTTTTCTGAGTCTATAAAAGATGCCGATAAATGTGATTATTGTATTCAAAAATGGGGAACCGAAGAAATTTATAAGAATTTTAATGGCTTTTTTGAAAGTATAAAAGAGTAAATATTAAACGTTGATGATGCTGTTTTTGATACTTTAAATTGGTACAAATCCACTAAATCCTCATGTTAAAATTACTATAGAGTAGTAATTGAACAGGGAGGGAGAAGAGTGGAGAATGAAAACGAATCGAAAAAGGAGTACCTGCGATCCTATACACCAGCGGTTAGTGCCGCGCGTCGGATAGAGGAAGAAATAGAACGGTTGAGAGCAGACAAGATTGCTCCGGTGCTTGTCATGGATGATATGCCACATGCACATAACCAGAAAGATCTCTCTGACTATGCTGCAAAGTTGGATGAGTTGGAGCGCAAGTTGGTCAAGGCAAGATATAAGCGTATTGATGTGTATGCAGAGATATTCACTGATATTGAACGCTTGGAGGATGAGACAGAAAAGGCGGTATTGACATACCGATACATTCGGAGACAAAGCTGGGAAGAAATCTGTGTAAAGTTGGGATATCAGTGGGCACAGGTTCACCGGATACATGCCAAGGCCTTGCAGAATTTCAAACCAACCGGAAGATATTACGAGGTTTTGGTAAAGAAAATGAAAGATGATACACAATGATACACTTATCTGTGTTATGATTGTAACGTGAAAGAGCGTAAGAGGAAATATTCCCCTTGCGCTTTTTTCGTCTTATGCTTACGGGGCACCATGAAATGCGGGGGTGTCTCTTCTCCCTATTGAGAGCAGGAAGGAAGTGAACTGGATGGCAAAAGGAAAATATGAATATTGGCTGACACCGGAAGGTTTGCTGAAATTGGAAGGATGGGCGAGAGATGGATTGACCGATGAGCAGATTGCCCACAATATGGGAATCTCACGTAGCACATTAAACAAATGGAAAAATGAGCATTCGGACATTTCGGACACCTTAAAAAGAGGGAAAGAGATTGTTGATATTCAAGTCGAGAATGCCTTGCTTAAGCGTGCTCTCGGATATGAGTATGAGGAAAAAACGGAAAAATATGAACATGGTGAATTGACAGAGGAAAAGATAGTAAAGAAACGGGTGGTGCCAGATACCACCGCTCAGATTTTCTGGTTAAAGAACCGTTGTCCGGAAAAATGGAAAGATAAACAGGATGTTCGGGTATCTGGAACATTGGAAGCAGAGCAAAACAAACTGGATGACCTGATCAGACAAATGCGTGGTGATGGATAATGAGTGATCAGAAATTGATCCTGTCGGATAAATACAAAGATTTTATTCGGCACAATGCCCAGGTGGAGATGTTGGAGGGTGTGACAGCAGCCGGAAAAACGACTGTAGGTATATTCAAATTTATGCTTAAAGTAGCAGAATCCACGAAGAAATATCACATCATCGCATCCAAAGATACCGGAACGGCAGAGAAAAACATCATCAACAAAGATCTTGGAATCATTGATGATTTTGGAATCCTTACAACCTACAACGGCAACGGAACCAAGGATGAGAAAATACCTCATATCCTTTATCGAACCAGCAATGGTGAGAAGGTTGTATATGTGATGGGCTATGGGGATAAAAAGAAATGGCAGAAAGCGCTTGGTGGTCAGTATGGATGTCTGTATATTGATGAGATCAACACCGCGGACATTGATTTTGTCCGTGAAGCAGTCATGCGAGCTGATTATACAATGGGTACACTCAATCCGGATGATCCAAGTCTTCCAGTGTATAAAGAATATATTAATTGTTGTCGCCCATTGGAACGGTATAAGAATGATGCGCCAAGAGAAATCAATGAGTTACTGACAGAGCCACAAAAGGCTGGATGGACGCATTGGTTTTTTAATTTTAGAGATAACTGGGGACTTCCTCCGGAAAAGATCAAACAAATCAAGATGAATGTACCGGAGGGAACAAAGCTTTGGAAAAACAAGATCCTTGGATTGCGGGGCAGGGCAACAGGTCTTGTATTCAGCAACTTTAACAGGAAAAAGCATGTCATAACCAAGGAATATGCTAAACAGTTTGTGAAAGACAGGCATCGGACCGATCAGAAAGAATGGTTCGAATGGTTTACCGCCGGACTTGATACGGCATATTCAACAGAAAGCCCAGATACCATAGCGATGAGTTATATAGGAATCACGAACAACGGAAGGTTGTTTGTCCTGGATGAAAAGGTATACAACAATGCAAGTATAGAAAATCCGATAGCACCATCGGATACCGTAAAGAATTATATTGATTTTCTGGAACGGAACAGAAAAGAATGGGGATTTGCAAAGAATGTGTTTGTAGATTCTGCAGATCAGGCTACTTTGACAGAATTTGCAAAGTACAAAAGATTACATAATGATTGCCTGTATTTGTTTAATAATGCATACAAAAAGGTCGAGATCATTGACCGAATCAATTTACAGCTTGGCTGGCTTTCCTACAATGACAAAGGGAAAGAGCCAAGCTATTTTGTTGTAGATACATGTACCAATTATATACATGAATTGGAAGTCTATAGTTGGAAAGAGGATAAAGATAATGAGCCGGAGGACGGCAATGACCATATGATTAACAGTACGCAGTACGGATGGATTCCGTATCGCGATAAGATCGGAGTGAAACGAAATGAAGGTGGTAGATAAAATGGCAGACAGTATCAGAAGAGGCATCCGAAGCTTTTTGCAGATTGAACCAGCACAGCAAAATACGATCATGATCACGGAATCGCTGGATTTTAATGCAAACGCTGCGAAGAACCGTATCTGGTATCGTGGCAATGCAGATGAATTGAGCCAGATGTACAAGAATCTTCCCGGGGAAGGAAACAGAACACGTTTTTGGGCAGCAGTACCGACTATCGGCATGGAGATTGAAAAGAACCATACGGGAATTCCGGGAAACATCGTTGATACACTGGCGGCTATTGTGGTTGCAGATATGAATAGCGTGAAGGTGCAGGACAAGTATCAAGAGATTTGGAATGATATCGCTGAAGACAACCAGTTTGAAAGTCTGGTAGAGGATGCAGTTGCGGAAACACTTGTGGTTGGTGATGGAGCATTCCGAATCAGTTTTGATCCACAGTTGTCACAGTTCCCGATTATGGAATTTGTCCCAGGGGATCAGGTGGAATATGTATACAGTCGAAGCCGGCTGAAAGAGATAGTCTTTCGGACGGAATATTTTTACAATAGTCAGAAGTATGTTTTGGAAGAAACATATGGAAGAGGATACATACGTAGTGCATTGCTGCGCGGAGAAAAGGAACTTCCGCTTAATTACATTCCTGATACCGTAAATTTAAAGCCACTGATTACATGGCAGGATGGATTTATGATGGCGGTATCTTTTAAAGTTTTTAAGAGCAGCCGGTACAAAAATCGTGGCGGCTCAGTTTTTGATAAAAAGGCAGACAGCTTTGACAATCTGGATGAGTGTTGGTCACAGTGGATGGATGCACTCAGAAGGGCGAGAAGTAAGGAATATATACCGGAGGGGTTATTGCCAAGAGATCCGAATACTGGTGAGGTATTAAAGCCAAATGCATTTGATAACGCATATATACAGAGGGACACAAATATGACCGAGGGAGCTGTGGCGAAAATCGATCTGGTGCAGCCGACAATTCCAACAGAAAGTTATCTGAGTACTTATACCACTGCGTTGGATCTATGCTTGCAAGGTGTGATCAGCCCGTCAACACTTGGAATTGATGTGAAAAAGCTGGACAACGCGGAAGCGCAGAGAGAGAAGGAAAAAGCAACGCTGTATACCCGAAACAAAATTGTAGATGCGCTGCAGAATGTTTTGCCCAAACTGGTAAATTCTGTGTTGAAAGCATATGCAACATGGAATCAGCAGACGGTTGAGGATATCAAAGCGGATATTCCATTTGGAGAATATGCAAACCCATCCTTTGAAAGTCAGGTTGAGACAGTTTCCAAGGCCAGAACCGGACAGATTATGTCTATTGAGGCATCTGTGGAAGAATTGTATGGTGATTCCAGAAACAAACAATGGAAAAAGGAAGAGGTTGCCAGATTAAAGGCAGAACAAGGTATACAGGATCTGGATGAGCCAGGGATTAATATGGATGTTTTGGAGATCGAGGATAGGAAAGGAGATCTGATGGATGCAGGTAAAAGTAGGGAATCGGCTGTACCGGATGAACCAAAAGGAGTATCAGGGGCTGTTAAAGATAGCAAGCCAACAGGTAAAGATGGGGATCTACGCAGTGGAAAAGAATAATTACGCAGAACTACGGTGTGATAAATGCAACAGTGTTACTAAAATAAAAGAATTGACAAGGAAGTATCGGAAACAAGGATTTAAAGTACATGCGAATGGCAGGTAGTTAAATGGCAAGGATTAATGATACATATGATATAGGGGCTGCATTTGAAGCGGTTGAAGATGAACTTATGGCATCCATGATTCGGAATATGAAGAGACACCGGATCGAGGAAGTAGATGAGGAAAAAGAATGGGAAATGTGGCAGACCTTGCAGTTAAAAGCATTGGAGAAATACAAGAAGAGTAACGCAGAGAGATTTCAGGGGAAGTTTAAAGACATCAACGGAAAAATCGAAGCCCTGTTATATGCGGCCAAAGAACAGGGTGGCATGGAACAGGAAATGAAGATACTTAGGGCAATAAAAAAGGGATTCAGACCGCCAAAACAGAGAACTGGATCTGCCACGACAGTAGCAGAGTTCTTTAAGGTGAATGACCGTAAACTGGATGCCTTAATCAAAGCCACACAGAATGACTTTCGGAAAGCAGAAACAGCAGTTCTTCGAATGGCGAATGACCAGTATCGCAAGATTATATATAATGCGCAGGTATATGCCAATACAGGAGCAGGAACCTATGAAAAAGCAGTGGATATGGCAACGAAGGATTTTTTAAGCCGTGGTATCAACAGTATTGAGTATGCAAACGGAGCGAGGCATACTATAAAAGATTATGCAGCGATGGCAATTCAGACAGCAAGTAAGCGTGCTTATCTTCAAGGTGAAGGGGAAATGCGTAAGGAATGGGGAATCACCACGGTTATTATGAATAAGCGTGGGAATGCCTGCCCTAAATGCCTTCCTTTTGTCGGCAAGGTGCTGATTGATGATGTGTGGAGCGGTGGCAAGGCTTCTGATGGTCCTTATCCATTGATGTCATCGGCAATTGCGGCGGGATTATATCATCCACGGTGTAAGGACAGCCACACAACTTATTTTGGGGGAATCAGCACACCGCCGGACAGTAAGTTTACCAGACAAGAGATCCAAGAGATCGAGGACGGTTATCGCACAGAGCAGAAGCAGCAGTACGCAAAACGTCAGGCAGACAGGTTTGGAAGACTGGCGGAGTACTCACTGGATGAGGAAAATCAAGAGAAGTACCGGAGAAAGGAAAGAACATGGAAAAATGTAAAATTTAGGACTGGAACAGAAAATATACAGGAGTATGTTGACGAAAAACGGGAGCAGAATTTCTTTGGAATTCCAGTTGATGAAACTGCATCCTGGATTGGAAAAGGTAATAAAATTGGTAAAGTTGAGGATTTACAGGAGTATTTTGTAAATGGAGTAGCTTTCAAAGTTGATGGAAAGAGAGTACTGTTGGATTATTCGGAACATGAAAAAGAAATTGCGAATATTATTGCAAAAGGAACCGGGAAAGATATAAAGATGGTTCCAAGAATAACGTTTCCTCAAAATATACAGACACCGGATTATCTGATAGATGGAATAAAATTTGATTTGAAAACTCCTCTTGGAAATGGAAAAAATACGTTGTATGGGATGGTAAAATCCAAAAAGAAACAAGCAAATAATTTTGTTATATGTGCTGACAAAACAGCATTAAGTATGGATGAGATAGAGCAACAGCTACAAGGAATTTATAGCTCGAGAAATACGGCATTTGTTGATACAATTATTTTGGTAAAGAATCAGGAGATTGTGAAAATCTATAAAAGAAATAAATAAGAGCCATTTTCGCTCCCGGCAACTCTGTATAACACAGAGGCAAAGGGGGAACAAAATGACTCCTATTAAGATATCTTATGTATATATTACAACAATATCCGTAAAAAAGCAATAAAAATCAATAATTGCACCGGTGCAACCCGGAGCAAAGATGAGGTAAACAGGCAGCCGTAAGGCTGTTATTTTTATGCCCGAAGGCAATAAACTACGCGGAGACACCGGAGTACACAACTGAGTGAGACACACGTAAAACTGAACAGGGAGACACCCTAACAACTGAAAGGAGACACTATGAAACAGAACACATTACCGTTTAATCTGCAGTTCTTTGCAGAAAGTGCAGGAGATGCAGGTGCAGACACAGGTGCTGGAGAAGGCACAAAACAGCAGACCGGACAGCAGACTCAACCGTTTGAGTTCGACTATGAAAAGCTGGCTTCTATTGTGAATGGAAAGCAGAGCGTCACAGAAGATACGGTGCTGAAGAATTATTTTAAGCAGCAGGGGTTATCTCAGGAAGAGGCAACGCAGGCAATGCAGCAGTTTAAGGAACAGAAAGCAAAGAATACACCGAATGTCAGTGCAATGCAGACACAGTTGGCACAAGCACAAACACTTGCACAGAAAGCAGAGGTGGAAAAAGCAGCAATTTTGGAAGCAGTTGGACTTGGGCTGGATGAAAAAACCATTCCTTATGTCCTTAAAATGGCAGATCTGTCAAATGTAACTGAGCAGGATGGAAAAGTGAATGCCGAGAACTTAAAGAATGCCATCAACAAGGTGTTAGAAGATGTGCCTCAGTTAAAACCGGTGCAGGAGTTGCAGAGAGGCTTCCAGATTGGTGGTAGTGGTGGAGAACAGCAGACCGCACAGAGCGATCAGCTGGCTTCAATTTTTGGTAACAAAAAATAGGAAGAGAGGTAGAAAAGTATGGCAGTATATGATTACGCAGAAGTATTTACGCAGCAGTTAGCGCAGAAGTACAGTAGAGAGATGGTGTCAAATGATCTGACATTATCAAATCCGGGAATTAAGTTTATGAATGCACAGACAATCAAAATTCCGAGATTAACCGTTTCCGGTTATAAGGATCACAATCGTGGAGGTATGGGATTTAACACTGGAACTGTAGCGAACGACTGGGAACCGAAGAAATTATCTCATGACAGAGATATCGAGATCCCGATTGATCCGATGGATATTGATGAGACAAATCTTGTGGTGGAGATGGCAAATATCCAGAATGTATTTGAGGAAGAGCAGGCAATCCCAGAAAAGGACAGCTACCGTTTCTCGAAATTATTTGCAGAAGCAAAGACTTATGTGTCGGCTGGTGCAGTTATTGATCATACTGTGCTTACAGTAGCAAATATTCTTGAATGGTTCGATGAGCAGATGGCAATCATGGATGATAAATCTGTGCCACAGGAAGGAAGAATCCTGTATGTGACATCTACGGTCAATAAATTGTTAAAGAATGCAGAAGGCATCACAAGAACCATCAACGCAGGTGCAGCAGGTGTCATCGATCGTCGGGTGCATGGATTGGATGATGTTGCGATAAAGACAGTACCATCTGCAAGATTTAAGACGAAATACGATTTTACAGATGGATGTGTACCGACAGCAGCGGCAAAGCAGATCAATATGATGCTTGTGCATCCGTCCTGTGTCATTTCTCGTGATAAGTATGCATATATGAAGCTGTTTACACCGGGCAGTGATTCACGTACTGCAGATAAGTATGTATACCAGAACAGATATTATACAGATACTTTCCTGATTGAAAGAAAATCATGTGGTATCGCCATTAATGCAGAAGCGGAGGGTTAAGATGACAGCAGAAAAGGATAATAAAGTATATACCATTGATGAGCACATGAAGACTCGATATGCTGCAGATGGATATGATATTA
>ULTI01029077.1_pt1 | contig 13444 bp, 7 predicted proteins | sample 1957291 | NCBI WGS metagenome assembly ULTI01 (sample SAMEA4835725, study PRJEB28245) | human gut metagenome | biome: gut microbiome; material: fecal sample | place: Denmark | collected 2008 | reverse complement strand
ACACACACACACACTTCAGAAGGTGTTCTGTGAGGGGATGGACTGTGACGGTTTGATGGCTTGAAGCGGATGTTTTTGGGTTTTGAAATGTTGTTACAAAATGAAATTCGGGGATGTAATTTTCAAAACATTGCTATTCATAGTTTTCTTTCTCTTTTGTATCTACGTTTAATAGAAGAATATCAGATGATGATTTTGCAAGCCTTGCAAAACTTGCTGTTATTTGTTATATTATAGTACCTTTGCTACATTAAAATAAGTAAAGGATTCTACTTCATTGTACAATTTTTAAGATTGTACAATGACTATATGTAGCAGTTCTTTAATTAATTGTATAGGTAGAAATGGGTATGATACAGTTGATAATAGGTGCATGGACACTCCTCATGATATTTGTTTTGTGTTTTGAAGATTGTCGGGCGTATCTGAAGAATATAGTAGAATCTTTAATATACGAATGGAACTCGCTATATAAAGATACAAAAGATGAAAAGGGAATCTGCTTGGCATGTTTCTTGATGTTGTTTATTACTTTAATTCTTTTATTTTGTTGTCTGTTGTTTTTCCCATTGTTGCCTCTTCTTTCTGTATGCTTTGTTTTTAGGAATTTTAGAAACAATGATACGGATGATACATGGTTAAGAGAGCAACAAGAAAGGGAGGAAAACTATCGGCAGAAATGGAATAAGTTCAAGAGGTTTCATTATCCTGGGAAAGTTTCTTTTGAATTTGATGCGGACACTTACATTTATGTAGAAAATCGTTATGACGATAGTTTGAACCAATGTATCCGGGAGAATTTGGATGAAATAAAAGCCATTTTTCGTCAAAACGGTTTTCGTTTTATTTATTTGCCTCAGTGGAAACCTGATACTTCTTTGAATAGTTTGGCTAATTTGACAGAAGAGAGGAATAGGGACATTGAGAATTTTCTGGGTTCAATGACCACAGTGGAATATACAAAATTGCTTTGTAAAGTACTGCATCTTGATTGGGCAGAGATGGAAAGTGGTATCTTTCATTTTGCTTGTTTCATGTATGACTCCACACCCGGCATGTGGAACATAGTGCGAGAGAGCCGTTTCACACTTTATCCAATGCAGGGAATGACAGAGGATGGTTGGGAGACTTTCTTCTTGGACTATTGCGCTTTCATAAAAGAGGATCGGCAAAGGTCTCATGGAGGTCTTTGTATGTCTGTGGTGTCGAATTTGCAGGGAGGAGAACTTTATGAGAGTATAGGAGAACCACAACAAGAATTTGCAGACCATGAATTTCCCATTGTTATGAAAAATATTGCAGAAAACATTAAGAAAGAGATTGAAATTCTGAAAGGTGCAGGCTATTATGAGTTATTGTTGCACACATTAGAAACTGAGACTTTAGATGAGTTGAAGAATGTAAAGGTGATTCCAGAGCTGAGCAGACTTCAGATTACGGATGAATTCAAGATTCGCTTACTTGATTATGATAAGGAGGTGCGGATGACCCCTTTGCAAAAGACACTGTACATATTTTATCTGCGCCATCCGGAGGGAGTAGAGTTTAAAATGCTGTCGGCCTACTATGATGAACTGTTGGCTATTTATAAAGTGCTCTCCAATAGAGAGGATGCTGAAAAACAGAAAGAGTCCATCCGTCGCTTGGTAAATGTAACGGATAATGCGATAAATGAGAAATGTTCACGGATTAAGGAAGCTTTCTTGAAAGTAGCGGATGATTTCATTGCCAGGAATTACTATATCGTATTGGATAGACATGAATATAGAGGAGAAGGGAATAAGAAGAACTCTATATATGTGGAACTTCTGAAGAAAATTATGCTTTCACGCGATTTGATTATTTATCCGAAGGAAATTTCTGATATTGAAGTCTTGGTACCGGAGGAGAGAAAGAAAGTTATAAAAGAGGAATTGGAAGAAATGCGGGAGCAGTATTGCGCATTAAATGGACTGTTCTTCGATAAATCCTATCCTAAAGGTGCGTTGATAGAAAAATATACAGCGTTTATCAATCTCAATCCAAAATATTATGCCGCTTATCGTGACCGTGCCATTCTTTATACACATATCGGTAAATACCGTGAGGCGGTTGCTGATAATCAGTTGTTGATAACGCATAATGAAAGAGTATGGTCGGATGCTATTATCAATAAGGCGGAAGCACTGTTTTTCCTGAAAGATTATGATGAGGCTTTGAAAATTGCCAATCATTATTTTGCAATATGTGAAAAGCCGACAGCAGAATGTTATCGTATCAGAGCGGAGATATTCAGAAAGCTGAAAATGAGTGATGAATATAAAGCGGATATGAGGGAGTCTAAGCGTTTGCGAAAAGAAGAGAAAAATAGAATATGGTAAGTTTGAATGCTGTGTAAGAATGTTTGTATTGGGCGTTGCTGTATAAGTGGTTGGAGTAGTATATTAATAGTTATCAATAAATAGATTGGACGGTGGCTATGATGGTTGTCTCAAGAAAATATTTGTAGGAGCTAAAAACTTACTCTAATTTTCTTTTTCGTGAAAGAAAATGTTTAAGTTTGCGGATGAAGCACATGGTGATGTCCTTCAATGTTTTTTAGAGATAAAATTGTAAGAAGCGTTGTGCTTGTTCTTGTGACTGAAAACCTAGGAAATTTTCAAGAAAACATAAGAATGGCATAGTATGTTTCCTACGCTGATTCAGCGTGGGACTGCTGTCCATCTATTTATGTTTTCAGGTTTTCCTAGGACCTTCAGTTACAGATAGTGGGTACGTAGTTCCACGTTTTTGTTTGTATAAATGTTTTCTTAGGGGCTGGGAAGATGTAAAATCTAATCGTATGAAAGTTAAAAAACTGGTGTTTGATGGTCAAGAACTTGCAATGTTATTTCAAGTATTTGCGAAAAAATGCTTATTGGGTATTGTGAAAGGGATATGTATAGTACTTTATTTTTTTATTTAAATCAGTCTTATAAACAATAGATATATTATTTAAATGGTATAATTTAAAAGGTGGGTGATTATGGCAGACTATATGAAGAATATTGTAATGGGGCTTCTAAAGAGAGTTTTTAAGATTGATATCAAAGGCATTCAGTTACAAAACAAAGTGTTGTCAGATAAAACGAAACAATTGTTGGAGGAAAATGCAACGTTGGAAAACAAAGATAACATTCTAATAAAAGAGAATACTGTATTACAAAATGAAAAAAAACGTTTGTTGGATGAGTTGAATAGTAATATAAATGAATCTCAACAGTTACAAGAAAGTGTTAGTTCATTAAAACAGGAATTGACATTAACAAAAGAAAAAGTTAAATCTTTGGAGTTACAGAGCCAAAACCACATAATAGAAATTGGGAAAAAAGATAATACTATTAAAGAACTGCAAGCAAATATTCAAGCGTTAGAATCTGTAGATGAAGATAATGAAAGAATATCTGATGAACAGATGCAAGACCAAATAGACAGCTTGAAGATGCAATATCAAAATCTCAAAGAGCAATATGACAGTATAAATAAAAAGTATAAGGATTGTAAGGCTGAAATTTGTACTAAAGATGCAATAATTGACATTTTGAATAAAGAGAAAGTCGAATTGCAAAATAAGATTTCTGGATTGAACAAGTCAGTGTCTACGATAGAAAAAGACAATAAGGTAAAAACAGGTAGCGAAGAACAGAAAATAATAGTAGGTGAAGGTTCTATGATAACAATAGGACCAATAGGAAATACAGATTTAGGTTATGTTGATAAAACTAAACGTACCATAGATACTGTTATTGATACTGACACTGGTTTAGAAATAAGTGCAAGAGATTTTTTTGCTCAACCGGAGAACGCGATTTTTAAAGTTAGAACTGAATTGCAAAAATCAATATATTTGAGAAAACCTAAATTAGTATGCAAATATTGTCGTCAGGCAGTTAAAATATCAGGTCGGAAGATAGAACGTGGTAAAGCTAGTTTCTTTTCACATTTTAAAGATAGTGATGAATGTGATTATAAAACAACGACAGGAAGAACAAGAAGGGATATTAATAGAGAAAAATATGCCCGATGTAATGAAGGGGAGCGTCACAAAAGATTAAAAACCAAAATTGCTGAACTCTTGGAAATGACTCCTGGTGTTTCGGACGTAAAAGTAGAAAAAAACATTATAGGAAATCACCCTATACTAAATTGGAAACGTCCTGATATTTTAGCTAGTTTTAGGGGACAAGAAATTGTATTTGAATTGCAATTAAGCACAACCTTTGTCAGTGTAATTGCAGAAAGGGATTTGTTCTATCGGCTAAATAAGAAATTCATTATCTGGGTTTTTAATTTTGATGAACAAGATGAACACGTCAATCTGGATAATATGATGGCAAAAGATATTTATTATAATAATAAAATGAATGTTTTCATTTTTGATAGAGAAGCTCAAAAGGAAAGTGAGGAAAGAGGTGAACTCATTTTAAAGTGCAATTGGTTAAAGGCAGATGGGAGTTGGGAGTACCTGAATGAGAATTCTTCAAATGGTTTGGGTGGAACATTTGTCTGTCTCTCTGATTTACAATATGATAGCACATATAAACCGTATTATTTTGATGCAGAACAGAGATATATTGAAGCGCATCCTGAATTTCAATCGAAAATTTCAGATATTGAGAAAGAGAATAAAAGAGTCCTTGAAGAACTGGATGAATTATGGCGACAAAAACAAGAAGATTTGAAAACAGAAGATAAGTTGGAACGCTTATCAGAAGCATTTGAGTTGGATGCCATAATGAAAAGTACTCAAAGATATGTAATTGGAAAGAAAGATGGAAAATGTGGATTGATTACATTCGATGGCGAAATAAGAATAGCTTTTGAATATGAATTAATTACTCCTCACACAGGATGGTATGAAGGAACGAAAGATGGGTTACATGATTTGTTCGACAATAACTATACTCTTCTTAATGTTGGAATAAGGCGAATAGAAAAATTCAATCCTATAGGTAACAAATATGTAAAGGAGACAGATGGTGCATTACTTTGGGGAATTATGAAAAAGGGGGTTCCTTTAACGCCAGCTTGTTATTCCCAACTGGAGATATGGTCTTCAGACAAAATTATAGCTATGCGTAATGGATTATATTGCATTGTGGATTTTCAAGGGAATGAGATTTTAAGTAATTATGATTATATCAGTGAGTTAAACGCTGATAATATAGCAAATGTCAAATGTGATGGTTGTAATGGTTTTATAGATAGTAATTGTAAGAGCTTGAAGGAGAAGAGTAGAAGATTGGATAATGGAATGGAGAAATTTCTTCAAATGGATAAATGGGGGATTGAACGTGAAGATGGCTCGATAGTTGTTCCCGGTAAGTATGATGAAATAGGTTCCTATAAAGATAGACTTGTCGGGGTTAGTGGTGTCTCTTTTTCTATTATAGATGAAAAGATAGATGCAGATTGCCCCGTAAAAGTTGAATATATATCCAGAAATGACAGAAAGATGTTAATCTTCAAACTTGGTAAACGGGAAGCTCTTATGAATCTTCGTCAACAAAATAAAGCTCGAAATTTGGGATTGCAGCCTCAAAATATGAAAGAATTATATTTTTCATTTGTTAATGTCGAAAGGTCATTGCTATACCTAAGTGCTGTTCCTGTGAGAGGAGAAAAGCAACAAATAAAAATTGAAGATAAAGATATACCATTCGGAACAATTTATACAGGAAGATTCCTTTATAAGAAGAAGGATGGTGTTATCATACGTGCGTTAAATGGGATAAAGATATTTCTGCATAGTTCGAATTTGGGTAAATATACGGTAGAAGAACTTGAAAAGAGTAAATCTATAACACTTAAAAAAATAGGTTATGACCAATTCTATAAGAAACATATTTGGGAAATAATATCAATCCTTTCGTGAGAAGTAAAGACTTAATTTTTAGATATTTAATCATATTAATAAAATAGGAGATATAAAAATGGAAAAACAAAATTTAATTATGGATGATGAAATGGTAATGCACGAAACTATTGCTAATCAAGTTTCTATTAGTGAGCAAGAAGATGCATACGCAGCACTTGAAGCAAAGTATAATAATGTAGAAGAAGGGGTTGAACAAGATTTGTTAAGAGCGCAATTTGATAGGGTAGATGAAGATTTTGAAGGGCAAGATATGCTTGCTGTTCAATTAGATGGAGTAGAAGATATGGTAGGAATTGTTCCTGGATTTGTGGAAGAACTTGAAGATAATGTAATAGAGGAGAATTATATTGAGGAGGATGATTCTGATGGTTGGGGAAGTATTGATGATAATCCTTATTACAATGATAATTTGGATATGGATCAACAATCTCCGGAGTTCTGGGATAATCTTTAAATGTATGTATTAAATATGGATATTGGTGATGTTATAGTTTAACGTGAATTCGAGGTAGAGCAAATCTTTTGGAATCATTACTTTTGTTACAAGATTCTGAATTGGATTGGAATGCATTAGAGGTGATAGGAATTTGCAGAAATTACAAATTTATATAAATATATTATGAATATTTGGTTGACTATAGGCATCGCGTATGTTATTCTTACGTTATCAGCAATAGTATGGATTATTGTAGGACATGTCAAGCATAAGAATGCTAAACGTGTTGATGACGATGATGATGATGATTTATTTGGCAAAACTCCAGCTTTATGGGTAAGAATCTTAATCTCACCTCTATTGCCTCTATTGGTATTGACATTACCTCTTTTTGCAGTAGCATTGCCTTTTATTGCAATAAGCGCATTAAAAAAAAGGTATTATAGAAATCGACCAAAGCCCTTATCTTCGAGAGACAGAAGATTGTATCCGGTTTATGAAGTGCGAGATGTTACTTCAGATAGGGTTGTGACCTTGTCTCAATATAATGAAACTCATAAAACAGCTTTTACTTTGGATGATGTATATGGAAAAGGTTTTGAGGAGAAACGTTCTCAGAAGGATAAGGATGCGATGGAGATAGATAGGCAAGGATTGCTGATTGAAGATTCCTTGCCTAATGATATATATACTGAGATTGCAAAGAAACTTGCGTTTTGCAGATATAATCAGGATTTTTCTACACTAAGGCCTTTCCTATCAGAAAACGTAAAACTTATTATTTATAAGCACAAAGAACTAAGTGGTATTGCTGATTTTGAATCATATTGGATAGATAAGGAAAAGCGGCTAAAGCATGATTGTATCAATGTACGCACAAGTATCAAATTTTGCAATTATTATAGTCATGTAGCAGTGTACGACCAAATAGAGGGTTATAAACCGATGTATATTCTTTTTAGAGTTAAGGATGATATTGTAACCCATGTGGTGTGTGCGCCTAATCCATTACAAGATCCAATAGTTAGGTATTGGAGTTTTAAACGGTTACCGTTTGCGTATGACTATATTATGGATAATGTGCAGGAACAAATACCGGGTGAGCCCAAAAGACTTCCTTGCTTGAAGTGTGGCATTTCATCAGAGGGGCTTGTATGGTATAAAGTAAATATAGACCTTAGTCCACTATCTTATGCCGGTGTTGTGTCTGTATGCGAGAACTGTCGGAAAGTGGTTGAATTCTACCCCGATGTGTCGATTGACAACGGAGAAGTTCAAGGACAAAAGATTGATAAAGTAGAAAATAAGGTTAGACAGGAGGATGTGTTTATTTTGTCTCAGCTCATAACGAGAAACTTGTATTTTGATAATCCGTTAAAAGATACCAAGTATTTTGATAATCTTGATAAAAACTATGTAGTGGATTCAGGGAACAGGGCTTTTGCTGATTTTTCGGTATGTAAACCTTGCAGTCTTGCCGAATGTGCAGGAGATTTTAATGAGTTCATGCTTTCTCATCTCTTCAAAAAGAATATTCAATTTTATAATGACATAAAGGCTTGTTATGTGCAAGCATACAATGATGGAATCTATGAAGTAGCAAACAATATAGGCATTCTTTTGCTGAATTGCGAAAATAATATGGATGAAGGGGTGAGATGGTTACGTCTTGCGGCATCAAATGGTTCTAAGAATGCTATGCAAAATACCTTCAGTGTATTATGGGGCATTGGTGATTTTGAACATGCTATTGAATATCTATTGAAAGTTTGTGAAGAACCTTGCCCTTCTATTCGCTGCTTGTGGAATTTGGCCGTTTTATATATACTTGGAGAACGACAAAAAGGAAACACACTCATTAAAGATGTGGGCAAAGGAATCTCTCTCTTGAATCAGATTATAGAGTATGATGTGTTGGAGAGTGACGAGAAAGAAATCGAGGAGATGCGGATGAAGGCGAAGAGCCTTGTCCGCTTAATCAAAAATAGTAATGAGTATGGTTGGATAGGTTACGCATTTCATAGGTATTTGAAATCTCTGCATGAAGAAACAATGCCGCCTAATGGATATAATCATGACGTTTTATCCATTTTGGACGAACTGACTTTTAATGGAATACTGAAAATATATTTTGCACAGCATGTCAGTATAGGAGATAATTCTTGGTTTTATATTGATACCGGTCATTCAACAAAAGCATTAGAAAAGAGACTTTTAATTGAAAAAGTAGGTGCTACATGTTCAGAAATGAGTGCATGGCAAATATATTTGTTGACAACAGCATCAACGGTTTTGCCAGCTTTTTGGCATGGCAATTATGAGAACAGGCAATATGTCTTCTCAAAATCAGACATCTCTAACCTTTCGGGTTTTTGTCGGGAAAATATATTCTCAAAGGTCGATATTTCGAATATAGCCGATGATATTCTACCAAGGGTTGAACTAATAGGAAACGTGGCTAAAGTCAGGTGCTGTTATTGGAATGATTGGAAAGGATTAGTTCGAGAAACAGTGAGCATAAACTTCAATGATAGGAAAAGGATTCGCATTAATAAAGAAATTGAATCAGAAGTCTTGTACAAATATAATTGTGGTATACGCTTTTGATACATTGGAGGTATAAAAAAGATTGAAGCAATGAATACAGAAGATATTTTGTTAGGAGCTATTGCCGGAGACATAATCGGTTCTGTCTATGAATTCTCGCCAGTGAAAGAGTGGGATTTCCCGTTGTTTACTGAAGCATCGAAATTTACCGATGACACCGTGATGACAATTGCCAATGCAGATTGGCTATTGACGGGCGATAGTCTTTTAGGTATCATGCAGGATTATGGAAACCGTTATCCATTAGCCGGGTATGGTAGTAGTTTCATCCGTTGGCTATGGGCTGATGACCCACAGCCTTACAATAGTTGGGGAAACGGTTCGGCCATGCGTGTCAGCCCTGTGGGGTGGGCTTTTGATACATTGGAGGAAACGTTGGTTGCGGCAAAGCGGAGCGCGGAAGTAACGCACAATCACCCTGAAGGGATAAAAGGGGCGCAGGCTACGGCGGCTTGTGTCTTTTTGGCACGTACGAGCAAATCCAAACAGGAGATAAAGAAGTATGTAGAGGAAACGTTCGGTTATAATCTTGACCGTACCTGCAATGAGATAAGGGCTACTTATAGTTATGATATTTCTTGTCAGGGTACCGTACCGGAATCTATCATTGCTTTTTTGGAAAGTACGGACTATGAAAGTGCCATTCGGCTGACCATTTCTTTAAGAGGAGATGCGGATACGATGGGGGCTATTACGGGTGGCATTGCGGAAGCCTATTATGGTGGTGTGCCTACTGCCATAAGGGAAGAGGTACTTAAAAGACTGCCTGATGAGTTTGTGACGGTAATGAGAGAGTTCTCGATTACAAAATTAAAATGTAAATGATGTCATATTGTAAGGATGATGCAGGCAGATGGCAGGCTGTTTGCCGATGGAGAGACGCTGGAGGGGGTGATTGGAAGCTGCTGAGAATTATAGATTCTTCAAGAATCTCGAAGAATCAAGAAGATTTTAGCTGCACTTTCGTCTGCGAATCAGGCATCACTTTTCGATTAAGGGGCTTGCTTTAGCCTAAAAAGAAACTCGACCACTGAAAATCGGTAGCCGAGCGATTTGAAATATGTATTTCTTTACAAATCAATTGCAAAAAAAGAACGTTTTGCAGTGGGTGTTTGTTTCACTCACTGAACGAACATGATTGAGTCAGGGACTGAAAGGCATTCAGTCCCTGACTCATTGTGCCCCCTCTCAGAAGGTGCTCTGAATGGGGTGAGGGAGGTGGGGAATTGGCATGGGACGTGGATGGTAAAAAATGTGGATGTAATTTTTGACTTGCTTTCCCGAAAGCATGAACTGCCGGCGGCTGTTTTATAAAATCGGTCGGCAAAAAGCAACTAAAAATTGCTTTTGTTCCCGTTTATCCGTATTTTTGTTGGTAAAAAAGATAATTAAGACATTGGATATATGAATAAGCAACAGCTTGCAAATAAAATATGGGCCTCGGCCAATAAGATGCGTTCTAAAATAGATGCCAATGAATATAAGGATTACATTCTTGGACTTGTGTTCTATAAATTCCTGTCAGACTATGAAGTGGACTGTCTTCGTCGTATCGGATGGAATGATGATGACATGACGGCTCTTGTAGAGGATTATGAAGACCCGGAAGCAACAATGATGATTGCTTATTGTAAAAATAACATTGGCTATTTTATTGAATATAAATACTTGTTCGGTACTTGGCTGCTACCCAACTCTGATTTCAGTGTGGCAGACCTTAGTGCCGCGTTGAATAGCTTCGACCGACTAATCAGTCCAAACTACAAGCATGTATATGCCAACATCTTCAAGACGCTACAAGCCGGATTGAGTAAATTGGGGGAGAATCCTTCTTCTCAAACCCGTGCTTTGAAGGATTTGATTAAGCTCATTAAAGACATCCCTACCGATGGCAGTCAGGATTATGACGTGCTGGGCTATGTTTATGAGTATCTCATCAGTAATTTTGCAGCCAATGCCGGAAAGAAAGCTGGTGAATTCTATACTCCTCACGAGGTGGCGATACTGATGTCGGAGATTGTAGCAGAGCATCATAAGGATAAACAGCAAATTGAAATATATGACCCGACAAGTGGTTCCGGTTCTCTGCTGATTACCATTGGTAAATCCATTGGCCGCCATATCGCCGATAAAAACCAAGTGAAGTATTATGCTCAAGAGCTGAAGGAGAATACCTATAACCTTACCCGAATGAATCTCGTGATGCGTGGTATCAAGCCAGATAATATTGATACCCGTTGTGCTGATTCTCTGGATGAAGACTGGCCTTTGCAAACCATAGGTAGTGATATTGGCAAACCACTCTATGTGGATGCGGTTGTGTCAAATCCGCCTTATTCGCAGCATTGGGATGCCACGGATCGTGAACTCGATTCTCGTTTCAAGAATTATGGAGTTGCACCTAAGAGTAAAGCCGACTATGCTTTCTTGCTTCACGAACTGCATCATCTCAAACCCGATGGCATTCTCACCATCGTACTGCCTCATGGAGTACTTTTCCGTGGAGATGTGGACGCAGATAGCGAAGGAGAAGGGAAAATTCGCCGGAATCTTGTTGAGACCAATAATATAGATGCCATTATCGGGCTGCCGGCTAACATCTTTTTTGGAACAGGTATTCCTACGCTGATTATGGTCTTGAAGCAGCATCGGGATAGTGACGATGTGCTTATTGTCGATGCTTCCAAAGGATTTGTCAAGGAAGGCAAGAACAATAGACTCCGTGCCTGCGACATAAAGCGCATTGCCGATGCCATTCGTGAGCGTAAGCCTATTCCTGGTTTTTCTCGTCCGGTAAGCCGTGACGAAATCCGGCGGAATGGATATAACCTCAATATTCCCCGTTATGTGGATTCTTCGGAGGCTGCCGAACAATATGATATCTATGCCACTATGTTTGGTGGCATTCCCGAAAGCGAGATAAATCAATTGCAGACCTATTGGGATGCGTTGCCTTCACTTCGTGCAGACCTTTTCCAGCCCAAGGAGGACGGTAGTCCGTATGCCGCGGTGAAGAGTAAAGATGTGGCCGAGATTATTGAAGAGAATGCGGATGTGTGTAATTTGAAGCAAACCTTTGCGAATGCATTCTCCGATTTTAGCAATGTACTTCACAGCCGACTGATAACGAATGTCAGTACTGTAAATGAACAAAATGAGCAAGACGATATAGCCGACGATATATTTAATCGCCTGAAGCCGATTCCTCTGGTGGATAAATACGTCGCTTACCAAGCTCTTTCAGATAATTGGCAGGTGATAGCGGGCGATATAGAGACTATACAAAGTGAGGGAATTGATGCTGTGCGGGTGGTAGAGCAGGCTTATAAACTTGTGAAGAAAGGCGATGAAGAGATAGAAGTGCCCGATGGATTGAAGGGGCGTATATTGCCGTTTGAATTGATACAACATGAAAAGTTTCAAGCTGAACTTGATGCTATCAGTGAAAAGCAAGCGGAAGTAGAGGAAATTGCATCCTTGCTTGAAGAGCTGCGTGACGGCTTCACCGAAGAAGAAGGGCAAGCCTATCTGGATGAAGATGACAATACCAAGTTCAATAAGAATGCCATAAAGGCCGATGCCAAAGCTAAAGGCGATGAAGTGGAACCGGAAACCAAAGCTAAACTGAAAGAGATTGTAAGTTTATGGGATAAAATCACTAAACTCAATAAGAAAATCAAAGAGGATAAAGCTGTATTGGTACAACTTACTATTGATGCCATAGAACATCTAAGCAATGAAGATATAGAGTTCTTCCTGCACAAGAAGTGGATTGACCCGGTGTGTGGCGGCATTAATGGCACATTGTCATCTGTCTTTTCTGCTCTTGAAAAATCAGTCACGGCACTGGAAGCAAAGTATGCCTTGTCATATAATGAAATTGAAAATAATATTGTTGATGCTCAAAAAGAGCTATCGGGATTGATTGGGCAGCTTACGGGTGATGAGTTTGCGGTGAAGGGTTTGCAGGAATTACAGAATAGATTAAAGGATTGAGGAGATGGCAGAACCGAAAATAAGATTTAAGAATCATCATTCTGATTGGGAAAGAACCGTAGTTGATGATGTTTTTGAATTACGAAATGGATATACTCCATCAAAAAATGTAAATCAATATTGGGAAAATGGAGTAATTCCATGGTTTAGGATGGAAGATATACGCGCCAATGGAGGAATATTGTCCGATTCAATTCAACATATCACTCCTCAAGCTGTTAAAGGAGGCGGTTTATTTGTTCCATATTCCATTATTCTTGCGACAACTGCGACAATAGGTGTTCATGCAATGATAATTGCTGATTCGCTTGCGAATCAGCAATTTACGAATTTCTCAATTCGTAAATCGCTGATTGATAAATACGATTCGTATTTCATATACTATGCATTTTATAAGATTGATGAATGGTCTTTGAAAAACACTAATTCAGGAGGTCTGCTTTCTGTTGATATTAAAGGATTATTAAAACAACCCGTTGGCGGAATTAAAAAGATAATATATTGATGTT
>ULTI01045925.1_pt1 | contig 13552 bp, 10 predicted proteins | sample 1957291 | NCBI WGS metagenome assembly ULTI01 (sample SAMEA4835725, study PRJEB28245) | human gut metagenome | biome: gut microbiome; material: fecal sample | place: Denmark | collected 2008 | reverse complement strand
TCCAAGCCAGGCTGTAAAGTTAGTAGAAGAGTTAAAGCCATTAGTAGTATCTGACAGCGTAGATGTTGTTTACTGTGTACCTGCAATCGATATCGTACCGGTTGTAGAGGCTGTGAAAGGAACCAACGTACAGGTTGGTGCCGAGAACATGTACTTCGAAGAGAAGGGTGCATACACAGGTGAGATCTCCGCAGAGATGCTGGTAGACGCTGGTGTTAAGTACGTTGTAATCGGACATTCCGAGAGACGTGACTACTTCAAAGAGGATGATGTTCTTTTAAATAAGAAGGTTAAGAAGGCAATCGAGGCAGGACTTACTCCAATCCTTTGCTGTGGAGAGACTTTAGAGCAGAGAGAGATGGGTGTAACACTTGACTGGATCAGACTTCAGATCAAATCTGATCTTGCAGGCGTTGCAGCAGCAGACGTTGCAAACATGGTAATCGCTTATGAGCCAATCTGGGCAATCGGAACAGGCAAGACTGCTACATCCGATCAGGCACAGGAAGTCTGTGGCGCAATCCGTGCATGTGTAGCTGAAATCTATGATCAGGCTACTGCTGATTCTGTTCGTATCCAGTACGGCGGATCTGTAAATGCAGGAAATGCAGCAGAGCTGTTCGCAAAGCCGGACATCGATGGTGGTCTGGTTGGCGGAGCATCCCTGAAAGCTGATTTCGGTAAGATTGTAAACTACTAGAATCTGATATTGTATGGTTATAGGGCTATTCATCTGAATTTCAGGTGAATAGCCTTTGAAATTTTACACATGAAGAAAAAATGTCTGGAATGTGTCGTTCTCTTGTTGTTTATTTTTGCTTTGACACATGGCATCATCCAAAATACACAGCCGCTGAAAGAGACTAAGGAAGTACAAACTGAATATGAGGAAAAAACCTCCCAGGTCACGGAGAAATCACAGGAAACCGAGCCGGAAGTACAGGATCTGGAAAACCAGATTTTAAGGACTGCCTCCGGAAAGTTTTTTCAGAAATATCCGGTGGATGAAGCCTTTATGGGATGGATTGAAACGAAGTATGGGAGCGGTGTGCTGCAGAGTCTGTATACACAGCTGGAAAACGGAAATCAGGACCCGGATCTGTGGTATCGGTTTACCAGAAACAGTATGCATGTTCTGTGGCTTATGTATTGCAGGCAGCAACAGTATATGTCATATTCGTATGAGGATGTGATCTGGAAAGAAGCATCCGATCCGGCATGCATCCGTCTGGATTTTGTCGGGGATATCTGTCTGGATGAGAATTGGTGTACGGGGAAGATGGCAAAGAATCACATGGCGGATTATTTTTCCGATGAAGTAAAAAAGGAACTGATTTCGGCAGATTTTACGATGGTAAACAATGAGTTTGCTTATACAACACGGGGACAGCGGCAGGTTGGCAAAGCATACTGTTTTCGGGCAGATCCCAAAGATGCCGGATTCCTGCGCACACTGGGAATAGATATGGTCTCTGTGGCAAATAATCATGTGTTTGATTATGGTGAGCAGGGATTTTTAGATACGCTGGATGCATTGCATGCAGCGGGAATTCCGTACAGTGGTGGTGGCAGAAATCTGACAGAGGCAAGCGCTGTGCGTTATGTGGTCACAGGTGGACGAAAGATTGCGATTGTATCTGCAACGGAAATCGAAAGGTTTTATCATTTTACACAGAAAGCCCAGAAGGAGAAACCGGGAGTATTAAAGACCCAGCAGGAAGAGGTATGGAAGAAAGAACTGAAGCGTGCGAAGAAGAACAGTGATTATGTGATCGCGTATGTTCACTGGGGAACAGAAGGAAAGATCCATTATGGGCAGGATCAGACAGAGATTGCAGACCTTTGTGTAAAAGCTGGTGCAGACGCCGTGATTGGTGGACATCCGCACCGTCTGCAGGGCGTTGAGTTTATAAAAAATGTGCCGGTGGCATACAGCGTGGGAAATTTCTGGTTTTCTACCGGAAAACTTTACACAACGATTGCACAGATTCAGATTGATGATTCCGGCAGTCTGAAATTGCGGATGATTCCGTGCATACAGGATTCGCTTACGCCTTCGATTCTGACAGAAAAAAAACAGATCAAAGCATTTTATCATTATCTGGCAGACATCTCCAATCATGTGGGAATTGATGAGGACGGATTCTTTTATCCGTATAAAAATGTCGAAAAACCGGGAGTTTCTCCTTATGCCTATACGTCCGGAAGGCGTTATGGACAGTATTTTGATGATGTGGATCTGGATTTAAAATCGATAGATATCGTGGGAAATTTGCAGTGAACACTTGCAATCCCGTTCAAATTATGTAATATAATAAGTGTTTGTGTAACAATAATGAAATACAATAGTATAGGATTGTTACAATGGAAAGAGAGGATGAATTATGAGCAAAAAACCTGTTGTTTTAATGGTTCTTGACGGTTATGGTCTGAATGACCGTACAGAGGGAAATGCCATTGCGCTGGCAAATACCCCGGTGATGGATAAATTAATGAAGGAATGTCCTTTTGTAAAAGGACAGGCTTCCGGTCTGGCAGTAGGACTTCCGGACGGACAGATGGGTAACTCTGAGGTTGGACATATGAATATCGGTGCCGGTCGCATTATTTACCAGGATCTGACCAGAATTACCAAGGCAATCGAAGACGGTGACTTTTTCGAGAATAAGGCACTGCTTGCAGCCATGGATAATTGTAAGAAAAATGATTCGGACCTGCATCTGTGGGGACTTCTTTCCGATGGTGGTGTGCACAGTCATATTACACATCTTTACGGACTGCTTGAGATGGCAAAGAAGCAGGGACTGAGCAAGGTATATGTTCATGCATTCTTAGACGGACGTGATACACCTCCTGCATCCGGAAAAGAATTTATCGAAGAACTGGAAAAGAAGATGAAAGAGATCGGTGTTGGAAAGATTGCTTCTTTATCCGGACGTTACTATGCAATGGATCGTGATAATAACTGGGATCGTGTACAGAAAGCCTATGATTCCTTGACAAAGGGTGAGGGCGTACAGGCAGAAGATGCGGTTAAGGCAATGGAAGATTCTTATGCAAAGGATGTAACAGACGAGTTCGTACTTCCTACCGTAATTACAGAGAATGGAAAACCGGTCTCTGTTGTAAAAGAGAATGATTCCGTGATCTTCTTTAACTTCCGTCCGGACCGTGCCCGTGAAATGACACGTGCATTCTGTGATGACAAGTTTACCGGATTTGACCGTCCGTTCATTAAGACAACATTTGTCTGCTTTAAGGATTATGATGAGACGATCCCGAACAAGCTGATCGCATTTGAAAAAGAGCATATTGTAAATACATTCGGTGAGTACCTGGCAAAGTGCGGAAAGACACAGCTTCGTCTGGCCGAGACAGAGAAGTATGCACATGTTACATTCTTCTTTAATGGCGGAGTGGAAGAGCCAAACGTTGATGAGGCACGTCTGCTGGTAAATTCCCCGAAGGATGTTGCAACATATGATCTGAAGCCGGAAATGAGTGCTCCGGAGGTTGGTATGGATCTTGTTGAGGCTATTAAGTCAGACAAGTATGATGTGATCGTTATCAACTTTGCAAACCCGGATATGGTCGGACATACAGGTGTGATTCCGGCAGCCATCAAGGCAGTCGAGCGTGTGGACGGACTGGTAGGAGATGCAGTCCAGGCGGTGAAGGATATGGATGGTGTTCTGTTTATCTGTGCAGATCATGGAAATGCAGAGAAAATGATTGACTACGAAACAGGTGAGCCACATACTGCCCATACAACCAATCCGGTACCGTTTATTCTCGTAAATGCGGATCCGAAGTATACACTGCGTGAGGGCGGATGCCTGGCAGATATTGCCCCGACCCTGCTTCAGATTATGGGATTAGAGCAGCCGAAAGAGATGACCGGAAAGAGTTTGTTAATCGAAAAATAAAAGAATAAGGAGAGCGGAAATGAAGGAATTTAAACCATTCAAAGAAGGAAAAGTAAGAGAAGTCTATGATAACGGAGACAGCCTGATCATTGTAGCTACTGACCGTATTTCTGCATTTGACAACATTTTAAAGAACAGGATTACGGACAAGGGCGCAATTCTGACCCAGATGTCAAAGTTCTGGTTTGATTTTACAAAGGATGTTGTTCCGAATCATATGATTTCTGTAGACGTAAAGGATATGCCGGAATTTTTCCAACAGGAGCGTTTTGACGGAAACAGCATGATGTGCAAGAAGCTTGAGATGCTCCCAATCGAGTGTATCGTTCGTGGCTATATCACAGGAAGCGGCTGGGCAAGCTACAAAGAAAACGGCACGGTATGCGGCATTAAGCTTCCAGAAGGACTGGTAGAGTCTGATAAGCTTCCGGAGCCGATTTATACACCGAGTACCAAGGCAGATCTGGGCGATCATGATGAGAATATTTCCTTCGAGCAGTCGGTAGAGGTACTGGAGAAAATTTATCCTGGAAAAGGACTTGATTACGCAACACAGATCAAGGATTGCACCATCGCTCTCTACAAGAAATGTGCAGAGTATGCACTTTCCAAAGGAATTATCATTGCAGATACCAAGTTTGAGTTCGGTCTGGACGAGAACGGTAAAGTCGTTCTCGGTGATGAGATGCTTACACCGGACAGCTCCAGATTCTGGCCACTGGAAGGGTACAAGCCGGGACAGGGACAGCCTTCTTTCGACAAGCAGTATGTCAGAGACTGGCTCAAGGCAAATCCGGACAATGATTTCCTTCTTCCGGAAGAAGTTGTTACAAAGACCGTTGATAAGTACAAAGAAGCATATGAGCTTCTGACAGGTAAGCCTTTTACAAGATAGATATAGGAGATCACAATGATTCAGAATAACAGTTATGATGCGGATACACTTCATGAGGAGTGTGGCGTCTTCGGAATGTATGATTTTGACGGTGCAGATGTAGCATCGACAATATATTATGGACTGTTTGCCCTGCAGCACCGTGGCCAGGAGAGCTGCGGTATTGCAGTCAGCGATACCAGCGGTCCTAAGGGCAAGGTCCTTTCCTACAAGGGAATGGGACTTGTAAATGAAGTGTTCGCACCGGAAAATCTTGAGCAGATGAAGGGGGACATCGGAGTCGGACATGTACGTTACTCAACGGCCGGTTCTTCTACCCGTGAAAATGCCCAGCCACTCGTGTTAAATTATGTCAAAGGTACATTGGCACTTGCCCACAATGGCAATCTGATCAATGCACCGCAGCTTCGTAAGGAGCTGGAATATACGGGAGCAATTTTCCAGACCACCATTGATTCTGAGGTGATTGCCTACTATATTGCGAGGGAACGGTTGAATTCCCAGTCAGCAGAAGAAGCTGTGCGCCGTGCGTGCCAGCGTCTTAAGGGAGCTTACGCACTGGTTGTGACAAGTCCGCGTAAATTGATCGGGGCGCGTGACCCATACGGCTTTAAGCCGCTTTGTATCGGAAAGCGTGACAATTCTTATATTATCACATCGGAAACCTGTGCACTTGACACCATTGGTGCAACATTTGTGCGTGATGTGCTGCCGGGAGAAGTTGTGACCATTTCTCCGGAAAAAGGTATTGAGTCCGATATGACCATGGCACTTCCGAAAGAAAAGGAAGCACGCTGTATTTTTGAGTACATCTATTTTGCAAGACCGGACAGTCATATTGACGGGGTGAGTGTATATGCAAGCCGGATCAAGGCCGGAAAGTTTCTGGCACAGGATTCCCCGGTAGAGGCAGATCTGGTGACAGGTGTGCCGGAGTCCGGAAATGCTGCAGCACTTGGCTATTCTCTGGCATCCGGGATTCCGTATGGTACAGCCTTTGTCAAGAACAGCTATGTGGGACGTACGTTTATCAAGCCAAAGCAGAGCAGCAGGGAATCCAGCGTACAGGTGAAGCTGAATGTGCTGCGTGAGGCAGTGGCAGGGAAACGTGTCATTATGATCGATGATTCGATTGTAAGAGGTACGACATCGGATCGTATTGTGCGCATGTTAAGGGATGCAGGAGCAACCGAGGTGCATGTACGCATCAGTTCTCCGCCATTTTTATGGCCTTGTTATTTCGGAACCGATATTCCGGCGCGTGAGCAGTTGATTGCCTACAACCGTACGATTGAAGAGATCTGCCAGATTATCGGAGCAGATTCCCTTGGTTATCTCGGAATCGACCGTCTGAAAGAAATGGCGGAAGGACTTCCGATCTGTACCGGCTGTTTTACGGGCAAATACCCGATGGAACCGCCGAAACAGGACATTCGCGGAGAGTATTATGACAAAGAGATTGATCTTGAGCGCAAGATGAGCCGATAAGTTGTTACCAATGTATTCAAATAAAAGGAGAAGAACATGAGCACAGACAGATATACAAGCCCTCTTTCCGAGCGTTATGCCAGCAAGGAAATGCAGTACATTTTTTCCCAGGATATGAAGTTTTCCACATGGAGAAAACTCTGGATCGCACTGGCTGAGACAGAGATGGAACTCGGACTTTCCGAGAATGGAAAGCCGGTCATCACACAGGATATGATTGATGAGATGAAAGAACATGTCAATGATATTAATTATGATGTAGCAGTTGCACGTGAAAAACTGGTGCGTCATGATGTCATGAGTCATGTGTATGCTTATGGACAGCAGTGCCCGAAGGCAGCCGGTATCATTCATCTGGGGGCTACTTCCTGCTATGTCGGAGATAATACAGACATCATCATTATGAATGAGGCATTAAAGCTCGTACATAAAAAACTGGTCAGCGTGATTGCGGAGCTGTCCAATTTTGCAGAAAAATATAAGGATCAGCCGACCCTTGCATTTACGCATTTCCAGCCGGCACAGCCGACAACAGTCGGAAAGCGTGCAACACTCTGGACACAGGAGTTTCTGATGGATCTGGAGGATCTGGAGTATGTACAGAGTACGTTAAAACTGCTCGGATCGAAAGGAACGACCGGTACACAGGCAAGTTTTCTGGAACTTTTTGACGGGGATCAGGAGACGATCGATAAGATTGATCCGATGATCGCAGAGAAAATGGGATTTAAGTCCTGCTATCCGGTTTCCGGACAGACCTATTCCCGTAAAGTGGATACCCGTGTTTTAAATGTTTTAGCAGGGATTGCTGCCAGTGCGCATAAGATGTCTAACGATATCCGTCTTCTGCAGCATTTAAAAGAAGTAGAGGAGCCATTTGAAAAGAACCAGATCGGATCTTCTGCGATGGCATACAAGCGCAACCCGATGCGGAGTGAGCGTATCGCTTCCCTGTCCCGCTATGTGATGGTAGATGCATTAAATCCGGCCATTACTTCTGCAACACAGTGGTTTGAACGTACACTTGATGATTCTGCCAACAAGCGTCTGTCGGTTCCGGAAGGATTCCTTGCAATCGATGGTATCCTGGATCTGTGCTTAAATGTTGTAGATGGCCTGGTGGTATATCCGAAGGTAATTTACAAGCACTTTATGGCAGAGATTCCATTCATGGCAACCGAAAATATTATGATGGATGCCGTAAAAGAGGGTGGAAACCGTCAGGAACTGCACGAGAAAATCCGTCAGCTGTCCATGCAGGCAGGAAAGACCGTCAAGGAAGAGGGTAAGGATAACAATCTGGTAGATCTGATTGCAGCAGATCCGGCTTTTGGTCTGACAAAAGAACAGATCGAGGCAAACTTAAAACCAGAGCTGTATGTGGGTCGTGCACCGCGTCAGGTGGAAGTATTCCTGCGTGATGTGGTTCGTCCAGTGCTGGATGCACACAAAGAGGAACTCGGCGTTACTGCAGAAATTAACGTATAAATGAACCTATAAACAGACCGGTCGGTTATGCTAAGAGACCTCCCATAACATGGGAGGTCTTTCTTTTTCTTTGGATTTGAATAAATTTCTTTCTTTTTCACACAATAATGAAAAAAGGAGGACAATAGGAATGGGTCTGATGATCAAAATTATTGAAATTCATGGAAGGGAAATTCTGGATTCAAGAGGAAATCCTACGGTTGAGGTGGAAGTGACCGCGCAGACAGAGACAACGGGAAAGAAGACTACGGGCAGGGAATCTGTGCCATCCGGAGCCAGTACCGGAAGATTTGAGGCGATTGAGCTGCGGGATGGACAGGAACGTTATTTTGGGCTTGGAGTACAGCGCGTTGTGGATCACATCAACACAAAGATCCGCAGGGAACTGCTGGGAATGAATGTGCTGGAACAGGTACAGATTGACCGCAAACTTGTGGAACTGGATGGGACAGACAACAAAGGAAATCTGGGGGCCAATGCTTTACTTGGTGTTTCTTTAGCCTGTGCGCGCTGCGCAGCGGCAGCACTGGATATGCCGTTGTACCGTTATCTGGGAGGACCGAATGCAAAAAAATGGCCGATGCCGATGATGAATGTCATAAATGGCGGAGCGCACGCAAAGAATTACCTGGATTTTCAGGAATTTATGATTGTACCGGTCGGAGCCGAGTCGTTTCCGGATGCACTCCGGATGGGTGCGGAAATTTATCATTTTCTGAAAAAAATTTTGCAGAAAGAAGGCAAACTGACGGCAGTGGGGGATGAAGGCGGATTTGCACCGGATTTTTCCAGTGCGGGAGAAGTGTTTGCATGTCTGCAGCGTGCCGTGGAGGAAGCCGGATATAAGGTGGGCAGCGATGTTGCATTTGCCATGGATGCGGCAGCATCCGAGCTGTACAGTGAGGAAGACGGAATGTATCATTTTCCGGGAGAAGCGCAGACACATGCAGAGGTGGATGTCAATCTGCGGCGTCCGGACACGCAGGGAGGTGCCTATACATCCGAAGCACATGTGAAAACGCAGGAGATCACCGAAAAAAAAGAAGTCCTGCGCAGTGCACAGGAAATGATTTCACTGTATGAAGAACTTACCACGGAATATCCGCTGATTTCCATTGAGGACGGTCTGGATGAAGACGACTGGGAAGGCTGGCAGGAATTGACAAAGCGCATGAAAGAACAGGTGATGCTGGTAGGGGATGATCTGTTTGTCACGAATGTGAAACGAATCCGGTGCGGAATGGATCTTAAGGTGGCAAATGCTGTGCTGATTAAGGTCAATCAGATCGGAACGCTTACGGAAGCCATGGATGCGATTGAACTGGCACAGAAGAACGGCTATAAGGCAATTATTTCACATCGTTCCGGAGAAACGGAAGATTCTTTTATTGCAGATCTCGCGGTGGCAGTAAATGCCGGCTGGATCAAGACAGGCGCTCCGTGCAGAGGAGAGCGCACTGCCAAGTATAACCAGCTTCTGCGGATCAGTGAAACATTATAAGAGATTCAGACGTTTGGACATGATCTCCGGATTGACCGCTTCCGAGATGGTGGTGTGTTTGTCGATCCGTCCGTCTTTATAAAGCTGTAAGATGCTGCTGTCCATGGCGATCATATTTTCTGCGGCAGAAGTGTAGATAATACCGTTGATCTGGCGCAATGCAGCACGAAGTGCCGTCAGATAGCTTGCGGTATCGGTATTGATCTCCCGCTGGGAAACAATGCTTTCCATTTCGCCGGTTCGGGAACCGATTACAATCCAGCTGGCGTACATCTGGGAAAAGATGCCGGACAGCAGCAGTCCTTTGTCGAATGATTCTCCGTGGCGGATATTCTCGTGACATTTGTCGATAAGTGCCTGCATATGCGGATTATTGACAAGTTCGCGTGCCAGGGTAAGACCGATATTACTGTCGAGTCCGCTGGAGAGAACCAGATACAGGCAGTTTGGAACGCGTCCTGAGGCAACCGTTATGGCAAGTTTCTGTCCGAGGAACAATACGCGCCCGAGATCGGTGTGATATAAAATCATACAGATGATAAGCAATACCAGAAAGGCAATGATAAATCCAAGCATATAATGATTGAGAATGGTACTGATGTGCAGAAGCGTTCGTGCGGTCCCGGTCAGCTCGCTTCCGAGTTCGGCATAAACTTTGGAAAAAACAGGTACGACTTTTGCATCAGAACCAGAATCACGGCGATCATCAGAAAGGTCATGACTGCAGCGTAATCAAAACAGATTCCTTTCTCAGAGGTGAAAACCTCATCGATATCGGGAAGATATCCGCTTGTTACACTGGAAGCTTTGGAATAATCATAGGTAAAATGTGTAATGATATAATTATATAATTATATACACTGCTGATGATGTCCAGATCGCTGGAAGCACCGTCTGCAAGTTCTTCGGCCTTGGCCACAGGGAGGGAATCGGCGGTGAAGTTCACGTATTTTGGAACATCCGCCAGTGAACAGACAGACACACAGTAACATAATCGGAATAAATCTGTACATTTGACAGGATTTCATGGTATACTCCTAATGATACAGTAAGCTCTATATTATCTGTATTTCATTATAAAGGATTCTAATGGAAATGAAAAGGAAAATATAAAAAAATGTTGAAAAGCCTTCCTTTTTATGATATACTCGATTAGTCGTGAGTTTAGAATTAGGAGGTGGAAATCGTGACCGTTTTAAATACGATTTTAACTATTGTATTTATTATACTGAGTATTGTAATTACAGTGATTATCTTAATGCAGGAGGGTAAATCTGCAGGTCTTGGCGCGATCGCCGGAGCAGCAGATACTTACTGGGGCAAAAATAAGGGACGTTCCATGGAAGGAATGCTTGTAAAGCTTACAAGAATTTTTGTGATTCTGTTCCTTGTCATTGCAATGGTTCTGAATTTGGGAATCTGGTAGAAACCGGAAGCTGTCGATTACATCGGCAGCTTTTTTTGTTTCATTATATAAGGAGAAGATCTGGGTATGGACGCAAAGTATGAACAGCGGAAAAAAATGATATATGACTTTATGTGTGATGATATGTATGTCCCGATGAAAATCAAGGAACTGGCGATCGTCCTCGGAGTGAAGAAGGATCAGCGCCCACAGCTGGAACAGATATTAAATGAACTGATGACAGAAGGGCGCATTGTCTGTTCAAAGAGAGGAAAGTTCAGCAAATCCGAAGAGAAAAAGATCACAGGCACGTTCCAGGCACATCCGAAAGGATTCGGATTTGTCAGCGTGGAGGGGGAAAAGGAAGATATCTTTATTCCGGAATCCGAGACCAATGGTGCGATGCATATGGATACGGTAGAGATTTCCGTATCACCTGCAGTGACCGGACGCCGCAAGGAGGGAAAGGTGCTGCATGTGCTTGAGAGGGGCATGAAGCAGGTGGTATGCACGTATCAGCTGAATAAAAATTTTGGCTTTGCAGTGCCGGATAATCCAAAGTTCGGGTCGGATATTTTTATTCCGCTGGAGCGTTCGAAAGGAGCTGTAAACGGTCATAAAGTCGTTGTTGAAATCACACAGTACGGGAAAAAGGGAAAGAATCCGGAAGGAAAAGTGGTGGAGATTCTCGGGCATATCAATGATCCGGGGGTGGATATCCTTTCTATTGTGCGCGCTTACGGTCTTCCGGTGGAATTTGATCCGAAGGTCATGACGCAGGTAGAGCATGTGGCAAAGCCGGTATCGGAAGCGGATATGGCAGGACGCATGGATCTGCGCGACTGGCAGATGGTGACCATCGATGGCGAAGATGCCAAGGATCTGGATGATGCGGTGTCACTTACCATGGACCATGAAAATTATATTCTGGGTGTGCATATTGCGGATGTGTCCAATTATGTGCAGGAGCACAGTGCTCTTGACACAGAAGCGTTGAAGAGAGGAACTTCTGTATATCTGGTGGACCGGGTGATTCCGATGTTGCCGCATGCCCTGTCAAACGGAATCTGTTCCCTCAACCAGGGGGAAGAGAGGCTGGCACTCAGCTGCATCATGACGGTCAATCCTAAGGGCGAAATTATTGATCACACAATCACAGAGTCCGTTATCTGCGTGAACCGGCGTATGACGTATACCAATGTGAAAAAAATTCTGGCAGACCATGATCCGGAGGTGATGGCGGAATATGAGCCACTGGTTCCGATGTTTGAAAAGATGGCAGAACTGGCGGCAATTCTTCGTAAAAAACGTATGAAACGTGGTTCCATTGACTTTGATTTTCCGGAAACAAAGGTAATATTGGATAAGAATGGAAATCCGGTAGATATCCGTCCGTATGACCGCAATGTGGCAACGAAACTGATCGAGGATTTTATGCTTGCTGCAAACGAGACGGTGGCAGCCGAATATTACTGGAGAGAACTTCCGTTTGTCTATCGTACGCATGAGCAGCCAGATTCGGAAAAAATACAGAAACTATCCACGTTTATCAATAATTTCGGGTACTCTCTCCACATAGGAAGTGATGAGGTGCATCCGAAAGAACTGCAGAAGCTGCTGGAAAAAATCGACGGAACTTCGGAGGAGCCGCTGATCAGCCGTCTGACCCTTCGCTCGATGAAGCAGGCACGCTATACGGTGGAAAATACCGGGCATTTTGGTCTGGCAGCGGATTGTTACTGCCATTTTACTTCACCGATCCGCCGGTATCCGGATCTGCAGATCCACCGGATTATCAAGGACAGTCTGCGGGGACGTCTGGGCGAAAAGCGCATTGGCCACTATACGCAGATACTGCCGGAGGTTGCAAAGCATGCCAGTGAGATGGAACGGCGTGCAGATGAGGCCGAGCGGGAGACAATTAAGCTGAAAAAAGTGCAGTATATGGAAAACCATATCGGAGAAACCTTTGCCGGTGTTATTTCCGGAGTCGCAGAGTACGGATTTTTCGTGGAGCTGGAAAATACGGTGGAGGGTCTGGTACGTGTGACTTCCCTCACCGATGATTTTTATCAGTATTATGAAGAAACTTATGAACTGGTGGGAGAAGCAACGAACCGCAGGTTTAAACTGGGGCAGCAGGTGCGTGTGACGGTGGATAACTGTGACCGGATCATGCGGACGATTGATTTTACACTTGCAGATTCTGACGAAAATTGATGGAATTCTTAAAATTTTCAAAATAAAAGCAGCAGTTTATTGCATTTTGCAGGAAAATCATATACACTGAGTTTACAGAACAAAAAGGAGGGAGCCGGGATGGCGAAACAACCGAAGAAGTTAATAGCCAACAATAAAAAAGTCTATCACGATTATTTTCTCGAAGAGACTTTTGAAGCCGGTATCGCTCTTGCTGGAACCGAAGTAAAGTCCATGCGCATGGGCAAGTGCAGCATCAAGGAATCCTTTATCCATATTGAAAATGGGGAGGTGATCCTCTATGGTATGCATATCAGCCCATATGAGAAGGGAAATATTTTCAACAAAGATCCGCTCCGGCCGCGCAAGCTTCTGATGCACAAGAAAGAGATTCAGAAGATGGTCGGTAAGATCGCGCAGAAAGGATACACGATTGTTCCAGTGGAAGTATACTTCAAAGGAAGTCTTGTAAAAGTGCAGGTTGCTCTGGCAAAAGGAAAGAAGCTTTACGATAAGCGTCAGGACATTGCCAAAAAAGACCAGCGGCGGGAAGCCGAACGGGATTTCAAAGTGCGGAATCTTGGATAGGTGTTTCGCAAAAAACATTGCAAGGGCTAGTAATGGTTTCGACAGGGATCATGCAGCTGGAG
>ULTI01053873.1_pt1 | contig 13672 bp, 16 predicted proteins | sample 1957291 | NCBI WGS metagenome assembly ULTI01 (sample SAMEA4835725, study PRJEB28245) | human gut metagenome | biome: gut microbiome; material: fecal sample | place: Denmark | collected 2008 | reverse complement strand
TGCCGGTCACATCATGAGTTTTCAGATACACCCTAGGCTTACAAATCGACCTTTTCGAACCGGGCGGCGGATTTCCAGTAGGCGAGCCAGACCTCCAGCGCGTAGACGGCCATGCCGCCGAGCAGAACGGGCAGCTGGCGGGCGAGGTCTGCGGAGGCGTAGCTTTCGCAGACGGTTTTCATGTACGGGACGATGTGGTCGAGCGCCTCCAGCAGCACGATGGCGAAGAACAGCACGATGCTGGAAATGACAAACGGCTTGCCGAGATCGTAGCCGTTTTTGTAGTGCATCGGCAGAAACACCAGATCAAACAGACCCATCAGCATGAAGCCGAAGCCGAGGAAGGCCGGATTTGCCTCGATGCCGACCGGGTTATTGATCTCCGCATAGCCCCTGCGGAGGAGCATGAACGGAACGCAGACGAGCGCCTGCAGGAGCTGGAGCGTCACGATGGTCGAAAACCGCGCCCGGACCAGATCGCGCTTCGTGAGCGGCAGCAGCGCCATGTAATACACGTCCCGGTTCTCGCGGGCGGCCTGCAGCATGAGGAAAATGCCGAGGGCATTGTAGAAAAACGTTACGTAATACGGATAGCTCGGCACGAGCACCAGCGCGCTCAGCAGCAAAAACAGCAGCGGCACCGGCGTGACGGTCAGCTTCCATTCCTTTTTGATCAGCAGCTTCATGCTTCCGCCTCCCGTTCCAGATGTACCATGATCTGTTCCAGATTTGCCGGGCTGACCACAAGCCCGGCGGCAAGTCCTGCATCCTCCGCGCGGATGAGCGCGTCCAGCTCGCCCTTGTGGCTGCGCGCGCCGATGAGCCTTGCGCGCAGTGCCGCGCCGCAGGCGGCGTCCGGTCCCTGTACAGACAGATATGCGCCGGTCAGCGCCTGCTTTTTTTCGCTGACGGCGACACGGCCAGACTGGATGTAGGTGATCGTGTCGGCACAGGCATCGAGGTCGGACGTGATGTGCGTGGAGAAGAGGATCGACACGCCCTCCTGCTCGCAGAGCGTCAGGAACGTGTCCAGCAGCTCGTCGCGCGAGACGGGGTCGAGGCCGGACGTCGGCTCGTCGAGAATCAGCAGCTCCGCCTTGTGCGACATCGCAACAGCCAGCTGGTACTTGACCTTCATGCCCTCGGACAGCTCGCACACGCGCTTGCACTCGTCCAGCGAAAACTGCCGGACGAGCCGCGCGTAGCGTTCGCCGTCCCAGCCGGGATAGAAGTCCTTCGTCACGTCCGTCAGCTCCCGCAGGCGCTTGCGCTGGTAATATGACGCGCCGCCGGAGACGAAGCCGATGCGCGACCGGATGGCGTACTCGTCCGTGTCCATATCCAGCCCGCAGATCGTGATCTGCCCGGCGTCCGGGTGCACCAGATGGAGCATGGATTTGAGCGTCGTGGTCTTGCCCGCGCCGTTGCGGCCGATGAGGCCCATGATCGTCCCGGCCTCCATGGAGAACGAGACGTTGTCCAGCCGGAAGGCCGGATATTGCTTGCAAAGGCCGTCAAGTCTCAGAATTTCCATCGTCGTCCGCCTCCTTTGCCAGCCGGAACAGCGAATCCGGCACGTGCAGATCGTCCATGCCGACCAGCGCAATGCCGCGCTTTTTGTCGGCCATGAGCAAAAGCTGGTCGCCCGGCTGAATCCCGAACAGTTCGCGCGCCCCCTTGGGAATGACGATCTGTCCCTTTTCGCCGACCTTGACCAGACTGATGAATTTCCCCTTCGGGAACTGCATCGCCATGAAGATCTCTCCTTTTTATAAAAGTTATACTGAGTATGAAATTTCATACTCAGTATAACACGGGGCCACAAAAATGCAAGCGTTATTTTCGCAGCTGCCGGTCGGTACGCAGGAGGACGAAGCAGGAGGCGAAGAATGTAAGAATATCCGCGGCGGGCATGGAGTACAGAACGCCCATCAGCCCAAACGCCCTCGGCAGCAGCATCACGAGCGGCACGGCCAGCAGAACCTCGCGGAAAAACGACAGTCCCGCCGATTCGACCGGCCTGCCCATGGCCTGCATGAAGATGAACGCGGCCTTATTGACCGTCGCAAGCGGCAGCATGCACAGATACACGCGGAAGGTCATGACCGCAAACTCGTTATACAGCTCCGATTCCGAGCCGAACAGGCCGATGATCTGACGCGGGAAGAGCTGCGTGATGAGCAGCGCGAGCACGCCGAGCAGAAATTCCGCGCCCATCAGCCGCCACAGAACGCCCCGGCAGCGGCGCAGCAGCTGCGCGCCGTAATTATATCCCACGATGGGAATGCAGCCAGCGGCCATGCCGATGGTGATGGAGATGATGATCTGAAAGACCTTCATGACGATGCCGAGCACCGTCAGCGGGATATCCGCGCCGTATTTGCTGGAAGCGCCGTATCGGACCAGCATATTGTTCGTCGCGGCCATGGCGATGACCAGCGAGATCTGCGCAAGGAAGCTGCAAAGACCCAGCGGCAGATACGCGCCGAGAATTTTCCCGCGCAGTTTGAAATCATCCGCTTTCAGGCGCAGCACCTTTGTGTGGAGCAGGTACCATACGCCCATTGCCGCCGTGATGACCTGTCCGGCCACCGTTGCGGCGGCTGCGCCCATCACGCCCCAGTGCAGAACAAAAATCTCGCGATCGGGTCCAGAATGCAGTTCGCGGCCGCACCCGCCAGCATGGAGAACATGGCGAACTGCGGGCTGCCATCCGAGCGGATGATGGGGTTGATCGCCTGTCCGAAGACATAGATGGGAATGCCGATGGTGATGCAGGTGAAATATTCCTTCGCATAGCCGAAATTCGCCTCCGTCGCGCCGAACAGCGTCAGAAGCGGCATCTGGAACACGGCATAGAGCACCGCAGCTGCGATGCCCACCAGCACGCTCAGCGCCACGGCGCTGCCGACGGCGCAGTTTGCGTTCTCCGGCTGATTCCTGCCGAAGCAGATCGACACATAGCTGCACGCGCCGTCGCCGATCATGACGGCAAGACCGAGCGCCAGAACGGTCAGCGGGAACACGACATTTGTCGCGCCGTTGCCGAGGTAGCCGACGCCCCAGCCGATAAAGATCTGGTCGACGATGTTGTAAAGCGCCCCGACCAGCAGCGAGACGGTGCATGGCAGGGCAAACTTCAGCATCAGCCTGCCGAGCGGGGCTGTGCCGAGCGCGGCGTTCTGTTTTTCTTTCATTTTGTTTTCCTCCAGACATAAAAAAATTGCGCAAGTCCGTTTGGACTTACGCAAGACTGCTACACAACAGGGAAATCATAGCACAGACGGCGAAAAAAATCAAAGGGGAATCTGCACAAGTTTTTTCTTTTTCGGGCTGGGGAACTTGCGCGGCGAGTCTGCGTCTGATACTATAGACAAAAACAGAAAGAGAGGATTTCTCCATGATCGGCTTCGGCTTTTTTGATTCGGTGTTTCCCGTGCTGTTCACGGTGATGTTTGTGCTGATTCTGGGCGTGATCATTGCGACGCTTGTGCGCAATGTCGGCCAGTGGCACAAGAATAATAAGTCCCCGCGCCTGACCGTGCAGGCCACGGTCGTCTCCAAGCGGATGGAGGTCACGCGCCACCACGACGTGAACAGCCACATGAGCCATTCGTCCACGTGGTACTACGCGACGTTCCAGGTCGAAAGCGGCGACCGGATGGAGCTCAGCATCCCCGACCGCGACTACGGCTATCTCGTCGAGGGCGACCGGGGAAGCCTCACCTTCCAGGGCACCAGATTTTTAAGCTTTAACCGGGCGTGACGAAGCAGCAGACAGGCGCAAAGGCTCCCCCCTTTGTTCAAGGGGGGGAGCCTTTGCCGCTTTTTTGGTGCTTATACAGGCCGGATGGCCGAGAGGTCGTACGGCGTGGTCTGGTAGACGAAGTAGTTGAGCCAGTTCTGGTACAAGAGGTTTGCGTGACTGCGCCATGTGACCATGGGCGGCTTCGTGTCGTCGTCGTCCGGGTAATAATTCTCCGGCACATGGATGGGAAGACCGGCGTTTTTATCGCGCAGATATTCCGACTCCAGCGTCCGCGCGTCGTATTCCGAATGGCCGGTGATGAAGATCTGCCGGCCGCCCTCGGTCGCCATGGCGTAGACCCCGGCCTGCTCGGACGAGGCGAGGATTTTCAGCTTGCCGCAGCGCTCGATATCCTCGCGGCGGACGCTCGTGTGCCGCGAGTGGGGCACCATGAACACATCGTCGAATCCGCGCATGAGCATGGACGAGCGCCGCTCGACCACATGCGGGTAGACGCCGAAGAGCTTTTCGGGCAGATCGACCTTCCCGATGCCGTAGTGATAATAAAGCCCCGCCTGCGCGCCCCAGCAGATGTGGAACGTGCTGTGCACGTGCGTCCGGCTCCATTCCATGATACGGCACAGCTCCGGCCAGTATTCGACCTGCTCAAACGGCATCTGTTCCACGGGCGCGCCGGTGATGATCAGCCCGTCGAACCAGCGGTCGCGCACGTCCTCGAACGTCTGATAGAATTTCAGAAGATGCTCGCGGGACGTGTTTTTGGATTCGTGGCTGTCCGTGTGGATCAGCTCCAGCTCCACCTGCAGCGGCGTGTTGCCGAGCAGCCGCGACAGCTGCGTCTCTGTGGCGATTTTGGTGGGCATGAGATTCAGAACGAGAATTTGCAGCGGGCGGATGTCCTGCGTGACGGCCCGCGTCTCGTTCATGACGAAAATGTTCTCGTCCGCCAGCGTTTTTGCCGCCGGCAGACCGTTCGGGATCATAATGGGCATGGCGTGGATTCCTTTCTGAGATTATTGCAGCGCCTGATCGAGATCGGCGATCAGATCCTCCGCGTCCTCCAGGCCGCAGGAATAGCGGATCAGATCCTCGCGGACGCCTGCGGCCAGCAGCTCCTCGGCGTTCATCTGCCGGTGCGTGGTGGAAGCCGGGTGCAGGCAGCAGGTGTGAGAGTCGGCCACGTGTGTCTCGATGGACGCAATTTTGAGCCGTCCCATGACGGCCTCGGCTGCGGCCCGTCCGCCCTTTACGCCGAAGCTCACGACGCCGCAGGAGCCGTGCGGCAGGTATTTCTGTCCCAGTTCATAATATTTGTCGCCCGGCAGGCCGCAGTACTGCACCCACGAGACGTTTTCATGCTGCTGTAAAAACTCCGCGACCCGCTGCGCGTTTTCGCAGTGCCGTTTCATGCGCACGTGCAGGCTTTCGAGGCCGAGATTCAGATAATACGCGCTCTGCGGGGACTGGATCGCGCCGAGATCGCGCATGAGCTGGACGGTCGCCTTTGTGATATACGCACCCGCAAGGCCGAAGCGCTCGGTATATGTCACGCCATGATAGCTCTCGTCGGGCGTGCACAGGCCGGGGTATTTGTCCGGGTGTTTCGTCCAGTCGAAGCTCCCGGAGTCGACGATCGCACCGCCGATGGCGCCTGCGTGCCCGTCCATATACTTGGTCGTCGAGTGTACGACGATATCCGCGCCCCATTCAAACGGGCGGCAGTTGATGGGCGTGGCGAACGTGTTGTCCACGATCAGGGGAACGCCGTGCCGGTGCGCGGTAGCCGCGAATTTTTCGATATCCAGAACAGTCAGCGCCGGGTTTGCGACCGTCTCGCCGTACATGGCCTTTGTGTTGGGGCGGAAGGCGGCGTCCAGTTCCTCAGCGGAGCAGTCGGGGTCGACGAACGTGACCTCAACGCCCATGCGCTTCATGGTGACGGCGAAGAGGTTGAAGCTGCCGCCGTAAATGCTCGACGAACTGACCAGATGGTCGCCCGCACCGACGATATTGAACACGGCGAAGAAGATGGCGGCCTGCCCGGAGGCTGTCAGCATGGCGGCTGTGCCGCCCTCAAGCGCGGCGATACGCGCCGCGACGGCGTCGTTCGTCGGGTTTTGCAGGCGGGAATAGAAATAGCCGCTGGCCTCCAGATCGAACAGCCGGCCCATTTCGGCGCTGCTCTCGTATTTGAACGTGGTGCTCTGGATGATGGGGATCTGGCGGGGTTCGCCGTTTTTCGGGCTGTAGCCCGCCTGTACGCAGCGCGTACCGAGTCCAAGTTGTGCCATGGGGTGCTCCTTTCCGGGGTGAAATTATAATTTACAGGATGAAGTGCTGGGGGAGGCGGCTTCGCTTATCCGCCGAGATTGCACAGAACGCCGGTCAGAATGCCGAGCAGGCCGCCCATGCAGACCTGCAGCGGCGTGTGGCCGACCAGCTCCTTGAGCTTTTCCTGATCGGACAGCGGCTGCTCCAGCTTGGCAAACAGGTCGATGAACTCGTTCAGGAGCTTTGCCTGCTTGCCGGTTTCGAGCCGGACTCCCATTGCGTCGTGCATGACGATGATCGCGACAATTACGCTGATGGCGAATGGGAACGAGTCCAGCCCGTAGATAATTCCCGCCGAGGTCGCCACGGCGCAGACCGTGGCCGAATGGCCGCTCGGCATACCGCCGTCGCCGAAAATGCGCGTCAGGTCCAGCGTATGGTGCATGAGCGCGTAAATGATCGTCTTCAAAACCTGTGCCGCGCCCCAGCCAATGAGGCCGCTGAGCAGCACGCGGTTGGAGAATAAATCCTGAATTGTCTGCATGGTTCTCTTCCTTTCCGAAGGTTTTACAGCGCTGTGACCTCGACTGACGGTAAAACAGCCTCGAGCATAGCCCTGTTTGCCAGAGCCGGGCTGTAGGCCGTCGCACTGCCGCAGGCAGCGCCGAGGCGCAGGGCCTGGGAATAGTCTCCTGTGTCCAGCAGTCCCGCGAGGAAGCCAGCCGTCACGCTGTCGCCCGCGCCGACGGTGGAAATAACCGGCTGCGTGCTGCGGAGCGCTGCACGGTAAACATCTCCGCTTTCTGCCAGCAGCAGAGCGCCGTCCGCGCCCATGGATACCAGCACGTTCCGCGCGCCCAGTGTCTGCGCCTGCCGCGCAAGGGCAAGCAGTGCCTCCGGCGTGCTTGCCTGCTTGCCAAACAGCTCGCACAGCTCCTCGCCGTTGGGCTTGATGAGCAGAGGACGGAACGCAAGCGCCTCGCGAAGCGCTGCGCCGCTTGTATCCACGACGGCGCTGACGCCCGCCTCCTGCGCGGCGGAAAGGAGTGCGGAGAACGCGCCCGGAGGGCTTTTTTGCAGATTGCCGCTGACGACGAGCTGATCGTCCGGGTTCAGTCCGCGCAGGAACGCGCACAGCGCGTCAATGTCGGCCTGCCCAAGCGCGGGGCCGGAGGCGTTGAAGGCCGTTTCGGGGCTGGTGTTGATCTTGGTGTTGATGCGCGTCTGGCCGCTTTGCAGCCAGAACCAATGGCAATCGCAGCCGGTGTCTTTCATGAGCGCTTCGAGGAGCCGCCCCGTCGGCCCGGCGAGATACCCCAGCACGCACGACGGCTTGCCAAGCGTCTGCAGCATCAGCGAGACGTTGATCCCCTTCCCGCCTGGCGCAAGCAGCTCGCGGCCGGAGCGATTGATGCCGCCGACGCGCAGCGGCGCACGCAGGTCCATATAATAATCAATATTGGGATTCGTCGTAACCGTGTAGATCATGATCCGCTTCTCCTGAAATGCCTGTTTTCCAAAAGTATACGAGTCCTGCGCAAAAAAGTCAACGCCCGGCGGCGCATCAAGTGCCCGGTGCGTTGCTTTTTTCGCAAAAGCCTGCTATACTTGCTCTATCAAGGAAAAAGGGGGCTTCCCTGTGAAGGATTTTTTCTGCCGCCTGTTTACGCCGTGGAAGGCGGGGGCGCAGTTTGACGCGCCGGAGGCGTTTTACGGCTTCCTGCTTGGCCGGGACAAGCTGCTCGGCACGATCCGGAACCTCTGCTTCGCCGCCGCACTGGTGCTGTTGGTGATCGGCTACGCCGTCTCCGACGGTACGGGCGGCTATTCCATCGCCGACATTGCCAACCAGCCGTATTATCTGATCGCCGTGGGAGTGATGGTGCTGGCGCTGCTGCTGTCGCTGGTCATGATCCGGATCGAAAAAGGATTGCCGAAGGAGATGCGTCCGAAATGAACACGGAAATTTTATCCGCGCTGTTTGAAAACGGCGCGTATACGCTCGTTGTACAAAAAGGCGGCGTGACCGTCCATAAGGACTTTGGCCGGGGCGTCGGCCCGGCGCTGCGGGTATTCGACGCGCAGCCGGAGCTTTTGAAGGGCGCGCTCGTCTGCGACACCATCGTCGGCAAGGCTGCCGCCGCGATCTATCTTCTGGGCGGCGCATCGTGCGTCTATGCCGAGACGATGAGCGCAGCAGCGGCGGACTTTCTGATTGCGAACGGCGTGGACTGTGCCTGTGAGACGAAGACCGAAAAGCTCCTGAACCGGCAGGGAACGGGTCTGTGCCCGTTTGAGCAGGCCGTTCTGGAGCTGGAGAGGCCGGAGGACTGCCTGCCTGTGGTCCGCGCGACGCTTGCGCGGCTGATGGCCGGAAAAAATAATAAATAATATAAACCTATGCAACCAGCTTCTTCATTTCCTGTCTGTATACATAGAACCTAATTTATGCATACAGGAGGAACCAACATGAAGAAGCTGCTTGCTTTTTTGCTGCCCCTTGCGCTGACGCTCAGTCTGACCGCCTGCGTACCGTGTGATGATGAGAACGAAGTGTGGTCTGCAAAGCCTGTCATCTATCTCTATCCGGAGGAAGCACAGGACGAGGTCTGCGACGCCAAGCCGGTCGCGTATCTGTATCCGCAGACGGAAACGGAGATAACGGTTCAGCTGGACTATGACGGAGAGCTGACGTGCACGTATCCGGCCTATGAGGACGGCTGGACTGTCTCGGCAAGACCCGACGGGACGCTGACCGACAAGGACGGCCAGACCTACCGGTATTTATACTGGGAGGGCGTATCCGATATAGAATATGATTTCTCGACCGGCTTCTGCGTGCCGGGAAGCGGCACGGCGGAGTTTCTGGAGGACGCGCTGGCCAGGCTCGGCTTGAACCGCGCGGAGGCCAATGAGTTTATCATCTACTGGCTGCCGCTGATGCAGGAAAACGCCTATAACCTGATCGCGTTCCAGCACGAGGCCTATACCAAAAGCGCACGCCTCACCATCACGCCCGAGCCGGACACGCTCATTCGCGTCTTTATGGCCTTCAAGCCGCTGTCTGCTCCGGTCGAAATCGCGCCGCAGACGCTCGAAGCACCGGCCCGCACCGGCTTCACTGCCGTTGAATGGGGCGGCGCGGCGTGCCGGTAGCTGCGGAAGCCGTTAGGCAGCACGTCTTAGTGTGCAGAAATCCCCGTCTCTCCGGTTGGAGAGGCGGGGATTTTTAGGCTTGCTTATTTCTTGTCCGCAGCGGCGGCGAGCTCCTTGAGCGCGTCCTTGCGGGAGAGGTTGACACGGCCCTTTTCGTCGATCTCGGTGACCTTGACCCAGGTCATGTCGCCGATGTTCAGCACGTCTTCGACCTTCTCAACGCGGCGGTTTTCAAGCTTGGAGATGTGGATCATGCCGTCCTTGCCAGGAGCGAGTTCAACGAACGCACCGATGGGCAGGATGCGGACGACCTTGCCGTAGTACAGCTTGCCAACCTCAGGCACGAAGCAGATATCGTCGATCATCTTCTTGGCGGCGTCGCAGGAGGCGGCGTCGGGAGACGCGATGTGGATGGTGCCGTCGTCGTCGATGTCGACCTGTGCGCCGGACTCGGCCACGATCTTCTGGATCATGGAGCCGCCCTTGCCGATGACCTCGCGGATCTTGTCCACGTCGATCTTCATGGTGAGCATCTTGGGTGCATACTCGGAAACATGGTCGCGCGGCTTGGCGATGCAGGGGATCATGATCTCGTTCAGGATCTCAAGGCGGGCCTTGCGGCAGCGCTCGAGCGCGTCGGCGATGATCTCCATGGTCAGGCCGTCGTTCTTGAGGTCCATCTGGATGGCGGTGACGCCCTCGGTCGTACCGGCGACCTTGAAGTCCATCTCGCCGTGGAAGTCCTCAACGCCCTGAATGTCGGTGAAGGTTCTCCACGTGCCCGTCTCCTTGTCGGAGATGAGGCCGCAGGAAATACCGGCGACGGGACGCTTGATGGGCACGCCTGCGTCCATCAGAGCCAGCGTGGAGCCGCAGATGGAGGCCTGAGACGTGGAGCCGTTGGAGGAAACGACCTCGGAGACGACGCGGATGGCATACGGGAACTCGTCAACGGACGGGATCACAGGCAGCAGGGCCTTTTCGGCCAGCGCGCCGTGGCCGATCTCGCGGCGGGAGGTGGAGCGGCTCGCACGGGCTTCGCCGGTGGACCACTGCGGCATATTATAGTGGTGGATATAGCGGCGCTCGGTCTCGTCATAGATAGTGTCGAGCTTCTGCGCGGCAGAGAGGGTGTTCAGCGTGCAGACGGACAGAACCTGCGTCTGGCCGCGGGTGAACAGGCCGGAGCCGTGGACGCGCGGCAGAACGCCGACCTCAGCAGCCAGCGGGCGAATTTCGTCCGGCGTGCGGCCGTCGACGCGCTTGCCCTCGAGCAGCCACTTCTTGACGATCTTCTTCTGCATCTTGTACAGGCACACGTCGATCTGGACATCCCAGTCCTCGGCGTACTTCTCGCCGAACTTCTCTTTGAAATCGACAACAGCCTCGGTCAGACGGGCCTCGCGGACGTTCTTGTCGTCGGTGTCGAGTGCGTAGGCGATCTTGTCCAGACCGTACTCGCACAGATCGTCGAGCATATCGTGGTTGACGGCGGCCTTTTCAAACGTGAACTTCGGCTTGCCGATGGCGTCAACGATGGTGTTGATGAACTCCACGACCTTGACGTTCGTCTCATGGGCCAGCTTGATGCACTCCATGAGGATGTCTTCCTTGACCTCGTTGGCCTCCGTCTCGATCATGACGACCTTTTCGTGGGTCGAGGCGATGGTCACGAAGCACTGGCAGGCGTTGCGCTCATCCTGCGAGGGGTTGACGATATACTTGCCATCCAGATAGCAGACATTGGTGGTCGCGGTCGGGCCGTTCCAGGGAATGTCGGAATAGGCGATGACGAGAGACGAGCCGATGGAGGCGACGATCTCAACGGGGTTATCGTAGTCCTGCGCGAGGATGGTGTTGGTCAGAACGACGTCGTTGCGGAGTTCCTCGTCGAACAGCGGGCGCATCGGGCGGTCGATCAGACGGGAGATCAGCACGCCGCGGTCGGAGGGCTTGCCCTCGCGGCGGTTGAACGAGCCGGGGATACGGCCGACAGCGTACATACGCTCTTCGACCTCGATGGTCAGCGGGAAATAGTCGATGCCGGCCTTGGGCAGGGGAGAGGCGACAGCCGTGACGAGTACGACGGTATCGCCGTAGCGGCAGATGGCCTCTGCATTGCAGAGCTCTGCGACCTTGCCGGTCTCGACCGTAAAGGTACGGCCGCCGATCTCGGTTTCAAAAATGTGGTGATTCGGATACTGCTTGTGGGTGATCATGAAAGAACCTCCTTCGTTTTTTGCGCGCGTGGGAGGTTTAGCACTTGAAACTGGCGTCCGGGTACAGACGCTACTTTCAACTGCTAAATGGAACCCACGCGCAGTATAATAGTAGTTGGATTTATAAAAAAGGGCGGTCGCCCGACCGCCCTTTTCCTATGACTTACTTACGCAGGCCGAGCTTTGCAACGATTGCACGATAGCGGTTGATGTCCTTCTTGGCGAGGTAGTCGAGAAGGCTTCTGCGCTTGCCGACCATCATCAGAAGGCCGCGGCGGGAATGGTTGTCCTGCTTGTGCTCACGCAGATGCTCGGTCAGGGTGTTGATCCGGGCGGTGAGGACAGCGATCTGAACCTCGGGAGAACCGGTGTCGCCGGCATGGGTTGCGTACTGCTCGATAATGGCAGTCTTTTCTTCTTTGCGCATCATAGTTGTGTTTCCACCTTTCAAAATATTCCCGGAATCCAAGTATCGGGCAGGCAGAATACCCGCGTCAGAGCGGGCGGTGTCCCGAAACTGGGAAATGGGTCGCAGCGCATGGCGCTACCTGTTAAGAATAGCATACGAATGCAGAAAAGTAAAGCGGAAATTGCCCGGAATTTCTGAAATTTTTCATGCTCGGGCACCGGACAGAATTCGACAGGACAGCATAAGATGGCGTGGGACCATCATTCCCGGAAGGAGGGAGGTTTATGCTGAAGGTCACAAAATTCGGCGGCTCGTCGCTGTGTGACAGCGCGGGCTTTTCCCGCGTGCGCGAGATCGTGCTTGCAGACCCCGCGCGCCGCGTCGTCGTCGTGTCGGCGGCAGGCAGGCGGCACGCCGCCGACCACAAGATCACGGATCTTCTCTATCTCTGCCACGCGCATCTGCAATACGGCGTGAGCTGCTGGGATCTATGGCGCAGGATCGCCGACCGCTACCGCGAGATCCGCGACGGCTGCTGCCTGACGCTGCCCATCGAGGCCGAGCTTGACGCGATCTATGCCGCCATGCACCGCGACACGCCGCAGGACTGGATCGTCTCGCGGGGCGAGTATCTGGCTGCGCGGCTGATGGCTGATCTGCTCGGCTTTGAATTTGTCGACGCGAAAGACTGGCTGCTGTTTGACGCTGCGGGACGCGTCCGGCAGGCCGCGTCCTATGCCGCGCTCGGCTCGCTTGCCGACGGGCGGAAGATCGTCACGCCGGGCTTTTACGGCGCGCTGCCTGACGGCGCGGTCCATACGCTCCCGCGCGGAGGCTCCGACGTGACGGGCGCGCTGGCCGCAGCCGCGCTGCACGCGGATCTGTACGAAAACTGGACGGACGTGGCAGGTGTGCTCGCGGCAGACCCCCGGCTGATTCAGAATCCCGCGCCGGTCGGCCAGCTGCGCTATGAGGAATTGCAGACGCTCTCGCGCGTCGGGATGCAGATCCTGCACGAGGACGCGGTCGCGCCGGTCCGGCAGGCGCAAATCCCGCTGCGCATCTGCAATGCGTTCGAGCCCGAGAAGCCCGGCACACTCGTCCGCCCGCAGGTAGAGCCGGACGGCGGGCAGATCTGCTTCGCGGGCCGCAGGAAGCTTGCCATGCTGCGCCTGAGCTGCCCGCAGGAGCCGGACGCGGAGACAAAGCTGGCCGATGTTCTGGAGCAGGCGCGGCTTTCGCCGTTTTCCATGCAGAGCGTGTGCGGCGAGCTCACGGCGCTTGTGCCGATGGAGCCCGGCTCCGAACGGCTGCACCGTCTGCGGGAGCAGGCCGCGCAGGCGCTTCGCCCGCAGGCGTGCACGCTGCGCGAAAATTTGAGCGTTCTGGCCGCACTCTGCCGCTCGACCGCTGCTGTGCCGGAGCTGCTCCGCGCGGTCGAGACGAGCGGCGCGCCGGTCCATCTGCTGCAAAAATGCGGCGCCTGCGCCCTCCTGCTCGTCAACGACAGCCAATATGAGCAGTCCCTGCGCGCCGCCTACGCCGCCAGCCGCAATCTGCACGATTGACAAGCGAAACGCAGATATGATAGAATATACGGCAGTCAGAGCCGTTCTGACTGCCGCAACGCAATCCGCGCCCGTGGTGGAATTGGCAGACACGATGGATTTAGGTGATGTCACCTCAGTGAAGGGTTTTCGCCCCTTCATTCGCCGTACTCATTCTTTGGTAAAAGCAGGTTCATCCTGTTTTTATAGATGCGGGTCAAGCGTTACGCTCCGCCTCGGTTTCCTCACCGTGTAAAAATCAGAGGAGAATAAAATAGCGACAGGAATCCCTGCCGCTCAT
>ULTI01070844.1_pt1 | contig 13769 bp, 15 predicted proteins | sample 1957291 | NCBI WGS metagenome assembly ULTI01 (sample SAMEA4835725, study PRJEB28245) | human gut metagenome | biome: gut microbiome; material: fecal sample | place: Denmark | collected 2008 | reverse complement strand
AAATGCCCTCAAAGAGTTGGAAGCCGATGATTTGATACAACGAATCCAGTACAATGAGATGCCGTTGCGAGTAGAATACTCCCTAACACTGAAAGGGCAAGATTTGTTGCCGGTATTTTATGCCATTATGCAGTGGGGAATAAAATATATCCCTTGAATTTCTAAAACAAATGATTTCAAAAAATTACTGGTGTAATTTACCCTTGACAAATCTCATCACAATGCTCCTTTGACTTCGACCAGCAACTTTTTCATTAGTTTTGCTTTAGCTATACAATCAACATACAACATCTTTTAAGCCTCGTGAAACTACTCAATACGAGGCGCATACATAGAAATGTTCGTTTATAAGACCGCTGTTTAGATTAAACAACGCTGTTATAAGTGAACATTCAAAAGCTGAATTTATAATGGACAGTTAAACAATTTCAAAGCGAACGCACACTTTGACCCCACAAATAAATAGCGCAAAAAAATAGGGCAGGAACGGAGTAATTTCCGAACCTGCCCTAATTTATTTTCGCACATTTCCTCAACTGAGAATATTCACACCCACAAAATATCCTCGGATAATTATTTGCCAAACATGACGATTGCACCGATGATACCACTCACAAGTAAAGTGCAGATACAGGTGATAACTGCAACTTTGATAGAGTTCACATTGCTGGCAATCTGCTTGTACGGTTTGTTCTCAGCCTCATTGACCTTTTCCGACAACTTACGCTCGGTTTCCTGCCAAGCTTTCGCCTGTGCATCGACTTTACTGTTTGTGTCGTCCACCTTCGTTTCAATGTTGCTGACACGCTGTGCAATAAGCTCAACAGAAGTAGCAATCTTGTAGATGGCTTTCTGCTCGCTTTGGATTTCCTTCAGCTCATTTTCCAGATTATCAATTCTATGCGTATTGGACTTACATCTCTGTTCCGTCTCAATGAGCATAACAGTCTCCTGGTCAGTCATATGAGCACCTCCTGAATAAAGTTACTTCCCCTCTTCCTTCTTGGCAGTAACCTTATTTGCGGGTGTGGCAGGGTTAATTACCTTGCTCATGTCGCACAGACTATCAATCATGTCGGCAATTGCGTCATAATCAATGTCGTAGTTAATGCCATCTGCGCTCGCCTTGAGCATCGCCAGAACCCACTCTTTTCGTTCTGCACCGTCTTTGAACTTAGTCTCGGCAGTCTCCATCAACTTCATAACCTTCTCCAGAACGACGCCCCAGTTCTTCTCCTTGACAGCCTGCTTGATGTATTTCACAAGCTGAATAACGAGAGGAATGGCGGCTGCCAGACCAGAAGCGATTGCTGCGATGTACTTCAGAATCTCCAACCAATCCATAATCGTACCTCCATTTCTTTTTCTGGCAGAGCATTATACTCTGCTTGTATAATCAAGAGAAATCCACCCAGCGCCGCTTTTAAGCTTTCCCCATGATTTGGCGCCAGTTCCGTCTTTCTCTTCGACGATGGTATAAACCCCACCGCCCTTAATCTGACCAGCCACGGCGTATCCCGTACCGGCACCCTTGCGAATGTTCAGTACATCCGCCGTAACACGCACACGATACGGAACCGCAGAAGGTTTCTGTTCGGGCACAACCGGAGTCTTGCCTGCGTATTTGTCATAGAACTTCTGACCGTATGCCGCACGCTTATTCTGAACTGCCGCACTCTGGTTCGCAGGACGCTCAAATTTCATCAGCACGGAATTGGATGCGGCAAGAATGGTCTTGGCGGATTTCAAATCGGCAAAAACGCCCTTATAGCTCTCGCTCAATTCCTTGTACAGGAATTCAAGCTGCATACCCAAATCTCCAACAGACTTCTTCTTGCTCTGCGCAAAAGCAAGTAGTGCTTTCTTCCTTGTGTGATATGTCCACTGTGCCAAGCCGTAACCTGCGCTATCAGTCCCAAACTTTTTGTATGTGCCATTGTCAACAGCGGCGGTATAGGAAGCATCTGTATATCCAAGCCGCTTCTCATAGGCATTCTGGAGGTTGTCAGGGCGTAATCCAGACTCAGCATAGAGATTGCCCATCATCCCTGCAACGCCGTATTCATTCCCAATCTTGCCAAGCAAGAAGTTCCAAATGATTTCCTCGTTTGTATTACCAGAGGGAGCGGACGGAGTAGACGGTATCGTCGGCGTGGTCGGTTTTGCGTTTGCCAATGCAAGGTCAGAGGCCTTGAACGGACTCATAATGGAGTTTTTACCGTCCTCGCTTTTGTTGATAACAACACGATTTCCACTTACAGAATGTACAATCCAGTTCTTTGCCCGAACCCAGCCAGGAACTGACTGACCGGAGTAATACTGTGTGCCGATAATCTTGACAACATCTCCCGCCTTAAATGCGCTGGTTGTAGGCGTGGTCGGGTTTGTCGGCTGTGTAGGTGCAACGCTACCAGAGGTTTTCATTAGCGCAGCGACATCGGCACGAGCCGTCGCCATAGACTTACCAAACTTCGGGAACCAGTGGTTGACATCACCGTGGTTAGAGCCAAACCCAAGCGCATGACTGTCTGCATGGCATAAAATTGTAGGAACGGATACACCATTCATATTCACTGTTCCGTTTGGGTCAATATTGAACATTTTGCAAAGGTATGCCGTAATTTCACAGGCCTCCTTGTAGACCTTGTTGAAATATGCAGCATCGTTCAAACCGTCTTCGCAAATCTCAAATTGAATCCAACCATTGTTACAGGAACCCTTGTTGCCAGAGCCGCAGCCCCACGGGCGATAATTCCACGGCATAGTCTGTACTGTAGTGACAGTACCGTCCGCCAATTTACCAATCCAGCAATTCAGACCAGCCTGACGGTTGATATGGTTCCAGTCGTTTCGGTTCCCATTTGTGCCGAGAAGTGCCAAAAGCTCTGCTCTGTTTGCAGCATTATCATCCGGCTGGACATAGCGCCGCAAATTCGGATTGTTTGCACCGGTGCTGTGCCAAAGAACACCTTTGACGGTCATGGTGCTTGTCCCTTTGTAGCAAGTACTCTGGGTCATCATGCATTCCAACGGTCTATTCGTTGAACTGTATTTCATTTTTCCTCCACTTGTCGAGGGAACGGTAGTGACCGGTTTCTCATCTGAAACAGCCGGATTATAAATAAAGCCAAGGAACTTGTACGCAGCTCCTTGACCCCAGTTACCGTTTCCCTTTGTTCTTGTCTTGTTCCAAAACGGATTGGAACTGCCCCATCCGCTTTCGGATGTATAGACCTCCGTATCACTTACGACCTTCTCAACAATAGCAACATGACCCGCCCCATCAGAGCCGTTCAGTGTAGCTCCTTTCTGCCAGACCATGCAGGCGCCAAGTTTCGGTGTCTGTCCTGTTTTCAGAGAGGTTCCCTTATACTGAATGAAGTTCTCTGCATTCACGGGTCTTAGGTACTTGCAGTATCCATACCCGCCAATTTCGTTAAATCGTCCGTAAGCATACCCTACACAGTTAGAAAGGACATCGCAGTCCTTATCTGTTGGACTGCCTTTAATGGCGTCGGAGTAGCCGCCATTTGCTTTGGTTATGTAATACTTATTACCAGCTTCCGGTTTGCTGGTTCGCATCTTAAACGCCACGATACATCACTCCTTTGTCCGTTATCCAACGGAGCCATTGTCGGCACCGTAATCATATACATTGACGGTTGCACCGTTTGTAAACGGCACTGGCTCGGTGCTATCAGCGCCAGCGGAAAGAATCTCATTCAACGACCCGTTATTCTCTTCGCCAGATATGCCAGCGTAGCGTTCTCTACGCAGCTTCACATTTTCGCTCTGCTTCTTCGCACAATACGCTTTCAGGCAATAAATCGCATAGATGAGAACCTGTGCGGCAATGTCGGTGATAAGGACACCGAGATAGGTTAAATCATGAAGTACCCACATAGCCGCCATCGCATAAATCATTACGGCGTTAAATAACACGAAGAGGTAAATAGCAAGCAGTTTGCTTGTTTCGATGCGCTTGGTATCATATTTCCGTTTTTCTTCGCGGAGTGATTGCTTGTACTGCTTTTGAACATTTTCCCTGCGAATCTCAGCCATCTTAAGCTGATACTCTCTTTTGGACATTCTCATGTTAATCACCACCTTCTGTATAAAAGCCAAGTTTTATATGCCATAAATGCATTGTGGGAGCCTGCTGGTGTAGCACGGCTCCCACTTTTTATTTCTTACACATTTCCACCGCTCAGGATTTCTTCTGCTTCCTCAGCTGTAATCCATTTGCCAACGGCATTCATCACCATCTGCCGGTTCCAAAGGCAACGGTCATAGTAGCCTTTGACTTTTTCAAATCTTGCACTATGCTCATTCATTGGCGTTTTCCTCCTCTTCCGTAGCAACATAGGCCGGGTCATCCACCGTGTCATCGTAGACAGCTTCGCCCTCAATGTCGCCTACGCTCACAGCCTGCGCTTCAACTTGCTCTTCCATAGGCAGGTCATAGCCGGTCATCATGGAAAGGTAGTCCAAATTTGCTGCATTCTGCGCGGCGACCTTATCCTGCTGCATCATATATTCACCGCTGGGAATATCCTTGAAATCGACTTCGCCGTTCTCACTGATGAGGTTTCCAGCAAGGTTATAGACGATACCATTGATAGCGACGCCCTGTGCGTTTTCATAATCACACAGACCATAGGCGCCGTTCTCCTGTAGGTAGACCCAGTTCGGCTGCTCAACAAGCGCGAGCAAGCTGCCGTTCTTCAGAAACTTTACCATGTCCTGAATCCTCCTTGTTCTTGAATAAACTGTTGTAGAAAGCATCCATCTTCCGCAAGACAAGCGTGCTGTTTCCACGAATCATATGTCCGCGCCAGCTTTGATAGGCTGTCTCTACATCTGTGATAGTGAACCTTCCTTCATCTATCCACATTCGGAATATTCTGAGTTTCTTCCGCATCTTGACCGGTGATTTTCGGTTCATCTTGCGAATGACCGCACCGGTTTCATTCAGGAAAAACTTTGTTTTCAAGAATTTGACCCCCTTGCGCAGCGGCGCTATCTTTGTCTTCTTCTCGTTCAAAACAAATCCGTATTCCTTGCACTTCTTTCTGATTTCCTCCATGCAATATTTCAGATATTCTCTGTTCTCATGTATCAGATAGAAGTCATCCATATATCTTCCATAGTATTTGATGTGTAGCTGTTCCTTTATGAAGTGGTCAAGCGGGCTTGCGACCATAAGCGCATCTATCTGCGATACCTGACTGCCAAGTCCAAAACCAACATCTCCGAAGTCCTCCATGAACTGGCAGGCAATACGACGCACATCATCGTCATGTATCCTGCGTTCCGCTTCTCTATAGATAATAGAGTGCGGCGCACTGTTAAAGAAATCGGAGAAATCGCCCGTGAGAACACCGCCAGATTCTACGCCTTCGACGCCAAACTTTCGATAGAATCTATGCAAGTGCCTATCCAGCCTGTCCATAGCAAAATCAACACCTTTGCCTTTCAGGCTTGCGGCGTTATCAAAAACAAATGAGTGAGAAAACACAGGGACAAGTATATTGTCGCAAAGACATCTCTGCACTACGCGCTCGGAGATATGAACGCTCCGAATATGCCGTAGTTTTCCGCGCTCAATTAGGTCAAAGTCATGGAAGCCACGGCTCCTGAACTCTCTGCGTAACAATGCGTCATGCGTGCTGGCGGTGTTCGTGGTAATGCGGCTCATATAGCTTTGTGTACTGTTCTTCCACATAACCCCTTTGCAGCAGTTCTTGCCCGCCTGATAAAGGTGCTCATAGGAGAACACATCTTCATAACGGCCAAAGCTTTCACTGTAGGCAGTCCTTTTCGCCTGACGAGCCGCCACTCTGCGCTGATATCTGATTTCATGTCTTTCCTTACTGTTCATACCTCATCCCTTATATACAAGAAAATTGGGTGTGCCGTACAGTCTTATTGTAGGCGGGAGTTCTAACTGCGTAGTCCGCACCATGAAACCGACTATTCCCGTATTCATCGGCCATGCAAGAAGCGTCATCCGGTGCATATCATCGACACACTGTTTTGAGCATATTTCACTATGCTACAGGAACAAGTCTCCCTTCTGCAGAAGTACAAATTTCGCCACGAGGGTTACTTTGATTGACCTATAGACCTACAGAATCCGAAAGCGACGCCATTACTGTTGTTGGCGTTGTTATTGTTGGCGTTGCCGTTGCTGTTGACATTACAGAAATTATTGCTGTTGCCAGAATTAGGAGAACGCTCCCACCAGTTGTTAGCGGAGCCACCACAGCAGCCCAAAAGCCCACAGAACACAACAAGACGAGACTTGACCTTAGAGTAACTTAATTTGTCGGAATACTGTTATCTTCGTATTCCTTGAATTTTTCCTTGAACCGTTTCCGGTCTGCTTTCTTGACGCCCGTAATAAGGTCACGCTCCTTCTGGATGAGCCGACCCCATTCAAGCATGGCGTTAGGCAACCACTTAAACTCCGTCTTGAAATTCGGGTTGTCCGAAACGATGTCATACATCTGTTCCTGCTTGACCTGACGGAAACAGGGTTGACCGGCAAAGCGGTACAGGACGAATTGGACAAGCATGGCATTACCCTTAACAAGAACTGTGTTCCCAATGAAACTCGTTCTCCGCAGCAGACTTCCGGCGTTCGTATCGGAACGGCAGCTATGACGACTAAGGGCTATACCGCCGAAGACTTTGTCAGCGTCGCTCACATCATTGACAACATTATCAAATCCATGCAGGAGGAACTACATGACTAAGAAAATCATTACTACATATACCGAGTACGATGAAGACGGCAAAATCAAAAGCCAGAGCGTCACAGAAACCCCTTACCCCGAAGACGACTGCGACCTTGATTGCGAATGCTGCGACGGTGCAGAGGCGGATGAAGACGATGATGATGCCGTATATCAGCTGACACCCAAAGGCATTGCGTGTCTGGCACTGCTTCGCACCGGTCTTGTTGAGTCTATTGAAGACCCTCGAATTGATGGGTTCTGGGAGCTTTTCCAGGCAGACATGGACGCACTTGGTTACACGCAGGAGGTTGAAGAATGAACAGAGTCGGTGAGTTTGAAAAAGTCAGCTTCGAGCAGTACTACGAAGCTATCAAAGATGAATTTTATAAAGAGCAGGAAATGACTCCTGCTCTGCAAGAGAACATCAAGAAATCATGGGAAGCCCTCCAACTCCCGTCCAGAGCCACATCCGGTTCCGCCGGTTATGACTTCAAAGCACCGTTCTCCTTCTCACTGGAAGCTGGTGATACCATCAAAATCCCCACCGGCATTCGGGTCAAGGTCGATGAGGGTTGGTGGCTTGGCTGTCTGCCTCGCAGCGGCCTTGGCTTCAAGTACCGCCTGCAACTGGATAACACGATGGGCGTGATTGACAGCGACTATTACTACTCAGATAACGAGGGGCACATCTTCGCTAAAATCACGAACGACAATCATACAGGCAAAACACTTACCGTAGATGCCGGTAGCGGCTTCCTACAGGCAATTTTCATCCCTTATGGTGTAACATACTCCGACGATGCAACAGGCGTCAGAAACGGCGGTATGGGCTCTACAGACAGCAAATCATAATGAAACCCTGCATTGCAGTGTAATGATTTCGTTCAATAGTTTTCGGTAGAGACAGCGTCTCACGACCGAAGAAATATACATAGAAAGGGAAAAGACTATGAAACGAATTTTCTCACTGCTTCTGGTTGTTGTACTTGTATTTGGTACAACTTCCGTTTATGCCCTCTCTTGGACTTCCACCTCAGAACCATGCAAGACATACACAATCAACATCGTAAAATACGAGTTGATTCCCGGCGATGTCGGCAATAGCTTCCGGGTAAACCCGAATACTACTGCACGCAAAGGTGAATACGCCTACTACAGTATTGAGGTGTACAATGCCGACAATCAAAAGGTAGACCCCGGCAAACTTATTGTGACCGATATGGCCGCACCAACAAACCTGGACAACGGCTTGTATGCAGCTCTTGTTACCGGAAGCCGTCCGATGCTCACATATAGCATCGAAGAAAAAACATCACTTCAGGAGCTACATTACAACAATATGCCAATTACCATCAGTGGTGATACCGTTACAATCGGTAAATTGGTGTTTACACGGTCAGTGTCCGGAGTAGTAACAGATGTGCATTTTGATGGCAACATTTTGGAACTGACAAAAGAGTTGACTGCGCTCAATATGACACCGGAAGATGTCTACAATGGTAAGGTTTGCATGAGCAACGATGTGTTAATTCAGAACTTTGGGATGATATGCAAGCAAACCGCAACATCCAAATGGTATAACGACGCAGATGCTATCAAAAACATTACCATCCCGAAGACAGGAGATGCACCGTTAAATGCTTTGTTTGTTGCATTGGTAACATTGGTGACAACAGGCGTGGCGATATGCTTCAGCTGTCGCTTCAAACAGAAAAAGGATTAAGACCCTGAGTACTTCATGTAGAGATGGGGCTGGTGATAATAAGCCAGCCCCATTATTTTTTACGCCAACAAGGAGGTTGGTTATCATAGCTGCAAAAAAATATACCGAAGAAAAAGTCAACGCCGTATATGACGGCGATATTTATACCATCATCAACCTCACGCCAGTTATACATAAAGACGACCGACAGGAACAGAAAAATGAAATTGAAAAAACCCTGTACACCGTCTTTAGCAAATACACACCGAAAAAGAAATAAGACGGAGGATACCGATGGAAGATTTTATTTACGCAAGACAGTCTGTTGATAAAGAAGACAGTATCTCTATTGAAAGCCAAATTGAGTTGTGCCTGCGTGAGGTAGGAAATAATCCGCACAGAGTATTTCGAGATAAAGGGTACAGCGGTAAAAATACAGAGCGCCCTGACTTTCAAGATATGATGGCCGCCGTTCGTGCTGGCGGCGCAAGACGAATTATTGTGTACCGCCTTGACCGAATCAGCCGTTCAGTTCTTGACTTTGCAAATGTTATCAGTGAGCTGCAGAAGTACGGCGTTGAGTTCGTGTCTATTACAGAACGATTTGACACCTCAACACCTATTGGCAAAGCAATGCTGATGATAGTCATGGTGTTCGCCCAGCTTGAGCGCGAGACGATTCAACAGCGTGTCATGGATGCATACCGCTCACGCAGCAGAAAAGGCTTCTACATGGGCGGCAGAGTCCCTTACGGGTTTGAACTGGAAAACACCGTTATGGAGGGCATCAAAACCTGTATGTATAAACCCATTCCAGAACAGATACAGGTCGTGCAGCTTATCTTTTCTCTGTATGCTATGCCGCAAGTTTCCTTTGCAGATGTGGTGCGCTACCTCAGCCAGAATGGAATTAAAAATCCTAACGGTAAGAACTTTAGCCGTATGCGCATCCGAGATATTATTACAAATCCTGTGTACGCTAAAGCAGACGCTTCTATTTTTGAATTCTTCCACGGGCAAGGAACCGAAATCATCAACGACATCTCTCAGTTCATTGGAACAAATGGAGCTTATCTGTACACAGGGAACAAAGCGGCCAAACGCAAGAGCATTTCTCTTGACGGTCATGTCCTCGTTCTTGCTCCACACGCAGGCTGCATCGATGCTGATACATGGATTCGATGCAGACGCAAGTGTCTGAATGTGCGCCAGATAGCCAAACCCGTAAAAGCAAAGAACACATGGCTTGCCGGTAAAATCAAGTGCATTGATTGCGGACACGCCCTCTCCCTGAAATCCTATCCCCGTAAACGCAGTGCAGACGCAAGATACTACATCTGCAACAGCAAGTATGTCTCCGCCTCCTGCGACGGTGTAGGCGCAATACAGGCGGCTGGAATTGAAGACATCGTCTTTGACGAGATGTCCCGCAAGCTCAAAGAGTTTAACAAGCTCTCTTATAAAGAGAAGCACGGAGACCCCATTGAGCTTACCAAGCTGAAAATCCGAGCAGAAGAAATCGAAAAAGAAATCGCTACGCTTATAGACAAAATCGTGTCTGCAAGCACAGCGACAATGGAATATATCAATGAGCGCATTGATGCTCTTGATGAAGAGAAGAAAACGGTAAAAGAAAAAATCGCTCAGATGTCAGCCGAAATGTATGACAGACAAAACATCGGCGTCATCAGCGATTACATGAGCAAATGGAACGATATATCTATCGACGATAAATTAACCGTGGTCGATACCCTGATTGAATCTATTCATGTTGGACACGGTAAAGTTAAAATTGCATGGAAAATCTGATGTGGTAGTCTGATTGTTTTGCTTTCCTTCTTCATCAGATGGGCAAAGTTGGTTGTAGTCATAACAAAGATCCTTTGTCCGAGCCAGATCATCTGATAGCTCTTTAGCATCATTCGCGTCATGAAGCATTTGCTCAGCATTTTTTCCTTTTCTGTCATTCTGGCTCACCCTCATCTCCGAAAGGTCCGGATTTAGGACTTATCGTACCATAACGCAAAAGTGTTTGCTACTGAAATTGCCGACAGGGATATCTGCGTATTAGCAGAAAAAGTGACCGCGCAGGGAGTGCTGCTTGGCAACCTCAGAAAACGACAAATGAGCCGCTTTGACAAGCGGTCGTCCAGCGTTTCGACAGCACGCAAAGCACGCCGGGGGTAGTGATACCACCCCCACCTCGCATGTTCAGAAAGTACTGCGCACAGAGTGAAAAAACAGCAACATCACCAAGTTGCAAACAGATCACGCAGCCCAGCGGGGCCGCGACGCCTCGGAACAGCGACGCGCATGAGCGCATCGCTGTTCCGAAGGCTCTCTGCGTTCTTCGGGAGTACCCCCGGCCAAGACCCCAAAACGGCAAAGTTTGCCGTTCTGATACCCGGCCCGGGGATGTTCGTGAACGTGCAGTACGTGTCGAGGGTAATGATAGCGCCCCATCCGAAATGCCCCCTGTTTCGGCGTGTGAGCCCTTGTGTGCCCTCGCAGGAGCGAAAACGGAAATGATAGTGCCCCCGGGGATTTTGAACAGCTTTTGGCCGATTTTCGATGCACAGAAATCGGGGCAGGAGAAAGGCATTGGCGCTTTTCGCGCCAATGCCTATTCACAGCAGCCCGCAGTGCGAGCTGCCGCAAGGGTTTGCGGGTTTTGGAAATTGACGCTTTTTTCGAGGTTCCCAGAACGGTTTGACGCTAAATTTGAGAAAAGTCGCCGCAAAGCCCCGTGTCACAACGGTTTGCGGCGGCGCTTTGATAGAAAATCGGTACGCTTTATACCGTTGTAGTCGGCGGAAGTCTCCGTAGCAGCTCAAATCTTGCTACGCCATAAACAAAGATAAGCGGCGGTTGAGAATTGATAACTTTCTGATAATAGTGTGGCTTCCCCATAGCTTTTCTCTGCCTTTTACGGTATTGTGTACCGTTACAAAGGAGGTCGATTTTATGCCAAAACGACGAGCAAACGGAGAAGGCAATATCCGAAAGCGCAAGGATGGCCGCTGGGAGGGCCGCTACACAGTCGGTCACGATCCGGAAACTGGCAAAGCCATCATCAAAAATGTTCTCGGAAAGACGCAGGCTGCGGTCAAGGAGAAGTTGAAAAAAGCCATAGAGGAAAACGTCGGCATCGACTACGGACGGGCCAAGACCTACACGGTGGGAACATGGCTGGAAGTGTGGATGGAGAACTACGCCAAGGTGAAATTGCGCCCGTCCACCTTCAAAACCTCACAAGGCTTTCTGAAAAACCACATCAAGCCGCAGATCGGCAACATCCCGCTGGCAGACCTGACATCTCTGGACTTGCAGCGGTTCTATAAGCATCTGCTGGATGGTGGTCGGGCAGACCGCATCGAGGCCAAGAAAAAGCCGAAAGGTCTGGCTCCCAAAACGGTGCGCAACATCCACCAGATGATCTGCTCGGCATACAACCTCGCCATCGAACAGTGTCTTGTCACGAAAAATCCAACGCAGGGCTGCGCCCTGCCGAAAGTCGAACACAAGGAGATGAAAACGCTGACCGCCGACCAACTCAGCGCCTTCTTCCGGGAGGCCAGGGACAGCGGCGTGTACGAGCTCTATTACCTCGACCTCGCCACGGGATTGCGGCGTGGCGAACTGCTGGGGCTGAAGTGGACGGATGTGGACTTCCAGCATGGCATACTGAAAATCCAACGGGCCATCTCGCGGCAGAACGGTAAGGTAGTGGAAGCTCCGCTGAAAACAAAAAATGCCTACCGCACACTGCCGTTGTCGGCAGACGCGATAGACGTTCTAAAGGCACAGAAAAACAAGGTGGGAAGCAGCGAGTGGGTATTTCCATCGCCCACCGGAGGCCCCATGTCACCGGACAGCGTCCTGCATATGCTCCAGCGGGTGCTGAAACGGGCGAGACTGCCACGGATACGCTTTCATGACCTACGCCATACCTTCGCAACGATGGCGCTGCAAAACGGCGTGGATGTAAAAACCGTGTCCTCGATGCTCGGTCACTACTCCGCAGGCTTTACGCTGGACACCTATGCCCACGTCACCACCGACGCACAGCTCAAGGCGGCGCAAACAATGGGCAATATCCTATCCCGTGCTGTCTGATGGTTTCCGCTACCCGCTCCCGTTGGGGTCAGCGTTTGGGTCAGAAAAAAGCAGCGGGAGAAAACAACAACTTATGCAAACAAAAAGACCCGAAGCCTTACGGTTTCGGGTCTTTTTGGCACGCCGTGAGGGATTCGAACCCCCGGCCTTCTGGTCCGTAGCCAGACGCTCTATCCAGCTGAGCTAACGGCGCATACTTAACTTCTGGCGACTTGAATATAATACCACGTCCTAATATAAAATGCAAGCTTTTTTTGAAAAAAACTTCTTGTTTTTTTTCAGAGCATTTCTCGCTTGTCATAGAGCCAAGTTTGTGCTATTGTAGAAGAAAATGATATGCGATTTTCCGCGGCATTTCGACAGATGCCCCGGGTGTAACGGAGGATGCTATGAGCGCAAATTTCAGAACGCGGATGTTCGGCGGCTTTGACCGAGAGGATGTGGTCGCCTACATTGGGAAGATCACCAAGGAAAATCAGGCCCAAGTGGAGGAGCTGACCAGCGCCGCCGATGAGCTGCGCCAGCAAAACGACGGCCTCATCCGGCAGCTTGCCGTCCTGCACCAACAGGTGAAGAGCTGTGAGGATTCCCACCGGGAAAACGAGGTGCTCACCCAGCAGGTACAGCGCCTGGAGGAAGAAAACCGGGCTGCGCAGGAAGCACTGCGCCAAACCCAGGCACGGTGCGACGAGCTGCAGGTCCAGGCAGATGAATACGCTAAGATCCGGGACCACATCGCAGATATCGAGATCAGCGCCCACCGCCGGACAGAGGAATTCCGGGCCCAGACCATCCAGCGCATCCACGAGCTGGTGGCCCAGCAGCGTGCCTGGTGCAGCGAGAACAGCGTCCGCTATGACGAGCTGCTGCAAAGCTTCGGTGAAAAGCTCCAGGCCGCCCGGGATGTGCTCCGGGAAACGGATCTCTCCGGATTTGAGGAGATGCTCTGCAGCCTGGACCGGCTGGATGAGGAGCTGGACAAGTAATTATTTGACACTAAAAACCGGATGCCTGTATCTGCAGGCATCCGGTCAGCGTGTCGAAAAAGTCTTTTCGCCCCGCTGCCTGAGTTTTTGAAACTTTGAAAAAGTTTCAAAAACTACTGATTTCAATGGCGAGGGACACCCTTCTTGGGTTTCCCTCACACTCCCTTCCTTACCGTTATCGATCCGTCCCCCCCTCCGGGGGGGCAGGGAGGGCATTGAATCCCG
>ULTI01012717.1_pt1 | contig 13772 bp, 10 predicted proteins | sample 1957291 | NCBI WGS metagenome assembly ULTI01 (sample SAMEA4835725, study PRJEB28245) | human gut metagenome | biome: gut microbiome; material: fecal sample | place: Denmark | collected 2008 | reverse complement strand
CTACTCCAACGCGGGCGGCTATCAGGTGGGCAGCCGTGGCTCGGTGGGCTCCTCTGCCGTGGCCCACTTCTCCGGCATTTCGGAGGTCAACAGCCTGCCGCCTCACTACCGCTGCCCCAAGTGCAAGTACAGCGAGTTCATCACCGACGGCAGCGTGGACGACGGCTTTGACCTGCCCGATAAGGACTGCCCCCACTGCGGCACCCGGATGCTGGTGGACGGCCACGACATCCCCTTTGAGACCTTCCTGGGCTTCTACGGCGACAAGGAGCCTGATATCGACCTGAACTTCTCGGGCGAGTATCAGTCCAACGTCCACCGCTACACCGAGGAGCTGTTCGGCAAGGCCAATGTGTTCAAGGCGGGCACGGTGTCCGGCATTCAGGACAAGACCGCCTACGGCTACGTCAAAAAGTATCTGGAAGCCCGCGGCAAAACCGTCAACCACGCAGAGGAGAACCGCCTGACCCTGGGCTGCACCGGTGTCAAGCGCACCACCGGCCAGCACCCCGGCGGCATGGTGGTTGTGCCCGACACCTACGAAATCTACGATTTCTGCCCCATCCAGCACCCGGCGGATGATGTGGCGGGCGGCCTGCTCACAACGCATTTCGAGTTCAAGTACCTCCACGACACTCTGCTCAAGCTGGACGAGCTGGGCCACGATATGCCCACCTTCTACAAGTATTTTGAGGAGTACACCGGCATCCCTGTGGACAGCATCCCCATGAACGACCCCCGGGTGTACAGCCTGCTCACCAGCCCGGAGGAGCTGGGCGTGACCCCGGAGCAGATCGACAGCCAGACCGGCACCTTCGGCATCCCGGAAATGGGCACCAACTTCGTGCGCGGAATGCTGGTGGAGGCCCGGCCCCGGAACTTCTCGGAGCTGATCCAGATCTCGGGCCTGTCCCACGGCACCGATGTCTGGACCGGCAACGCCGACGAGCTGATCCGCAGCGGCACCTGCACCATCGCGGAGGTCATCGGCTGCCGTGACAGCATCATGCTCTACCTGCTGCGCAAGGGGCTGGAGCCCAAGATGGCCTTTGATATCATGGAGGCGGTCCGTAAGGGCAAGGTGGCCAAGGGCGGCTTCAAGCCCGGCTGGGAGGAAGCCATGCGGGAGCACGAGGTGCCGGACTGGTACATCGAGTCCTGCCGCAAGATCAAGTATATGTTCCCCAAGGCCCACGCTGTGGCCTACCTGATGAGCGCCATCCGGCTGATGTGGTTCAAGCTCTACCGCCCGGCAGAGTTCTACGCCGTTTACTTCACCGTGCGCGGCGATGATATCGACTATGAGGCCGCTGTGGGCGGTGCGGCTGTGGCCCGCGCCCACATGGAGGCGGTGAAGCGCCGTCTGAAAGAGGAGAAGAATGCCAAGGACGAGGACGTGCTGGTCAGCCTGCAGCTGGTCAACGAAATGCTCTCCCGCGGGTATGCGTTCCTGCCCATCGAGCTGGGCAAGAGCCGCGGCAACAAGTATATCGTGGAGGATGGCAAGGTGCGCCTGCCCTTCTGTGCCCTGAAAGGCGTGGGCGGCACTGCCGCTGCCTCGCTGGAGCGGGCCACCATCGACGGGCAGGAGTATATCTCCGTGGAGGAGCTCCAGCAGGCCACCGGCGTGACCAGTGCCGTGCTGGAAAGCCTGCGCAGCGCCGGTGTGCTGGCAGACCTGCCCGAAAGCAGCCAGGTGAGCTTCTTCTGACCCCTTGACTTTTGGGGGAAGGCAGCATATAATAAAGATGTGAATGAGAATGTGAACTCTTCACGGGTTCACCAAATGCAACAAGAAGCCCCTCCGGTATCCCTCAATACCGAAGGGGCTTCCTGTTTGCCTAGGGGTTAGTGCTTACCGGCCTTGAACTGAACGTCAAGCCACTTGCAGATGTAATTGCTCGTTACGCCTGCTGCGACGGACAGTATGAATGAGAATAACTGCTCCACGGGTTATCACCTCCTTCACCATAAAATGGTGTCGGAAGGCCGACGCTTATAGAATACCATAAAGTTAGACAATTGGCAACGAAAAAACCTCTGCATTGACGCAATGTCTTTGCAGAGGTTTTGCGATTTTGCTACAATATCTGAGCAGCAGGGCAGGGGAGCACTTTACGCTTCCTTTTCCATAGCGGCCAGCGGGGTCAGGTACTCCTTGCAGCACTCCTCGTACATGAGGGAGTATTCCTTGCTGGGGTTGTGGTGCATCAGGCTCTTGAGGGTGTGGGAATCGTAGTCGTCGCCCTCGCTGGTGCCCACCAGACGGGCTGCCACGTTGGAGCAGTGGTCGGAGATGCGCTCCACATTGTTCAGCACATCCAGGAAAACCACGCCGGTATCAATGGAGCAGATGCCATCCTTCAGGCGCTTGATGTGGCCGTCGCGGAGCTTCTCCACCAGAATGTCGATGACCTCTTCCAGCGGCTCCACCTGACGGGCCAGCGCGATGTCATCGTTCTCAAAGGCATCGTCGGTGCGGGTCAGGATCTGCTCCAGCGCGGAATCCAGCAGCTTCAGTTCGTTCTTGGCAATGTCGCTGAAGGAGGCCTCTTTCTCGTAGAGCTCCACAGCCTTTTCCTGAATGTTCACGGCGTAGTCGCCGATGCGCTCGAACTCGGTGACAAAGTTCAGCAGCTCGGTCACGGCGTGGCTCTCGTCGTCGCCCAGCTCCTGGTCAGTCATCTTGATGAGGTAGTTGGAGATCTCCACCTCCATCCGGTCGATGAGGTTCTCCCGCACATTGATGGCGCTCACCACGTCCTCATCCATCTTGAGCAGCAGGGGAGTGGAGAGGCTGACGTTGCGGGCGGCACGGCGGGACATCTTGACCACGGCGCTCTTGGCCTGCTGCAGGGCCACGGCCGGGCTCTTGAACAGACGCTCATCCAGCACGGGCATACTCATCTCCTGTGCTTCCTCGGCACTGTTGGGCACGGTGAGCATGGCCAGCTTGGAGAGCACACTGCTGAAAGGCAGGAACAGCAGCATGGCCGCCACACTGGAAAGGGTGTGGATGTTTGCAATGGTGCTCTTGTTCATCACGTCGCCCCACACCGGGATGCCGATGGTGTACCGCACGGCGTAAATGGCGCCCAGCAGCACAAAGCTGCCGATGATGTTGAAATACAGGTGGATCAGGGCGGCGCGCTTGCCGTCCTTGGAGGAGCCGCCGATGGTCAGCAGCGGGGTAAAGGCGGTGCCGATGTGGGCACCCAGAATGATGGGGATGGCGCTGCCAAAGGTGACAAGGCCAGTGCTGGACAAGGCCTGCAGGATACCCACCGAGGCCGAGGAGGACTGGATGATGACGGTGACGACCATGCCCACCAGCACACCCAGCACGGGGTTGGTCATGCTGACGAACAGCTCCTGAAAGGAGGCGCTCTCCCGCAGGGGGGACACGCCGGTGTCCATCAGGCTCATGCCCGTGAACAGGATGCCGAAGCCCAGCATGATCTGGCCGATGTTCTTCTTTTTGGCGTTGCGCAGGAACACATAAAAAATACAGCCGACAAATGCCACCACCGGCGCAAACGTCTTGGGCTGGATGAGGGTCAGCAGAAGACTTTCACCCGAGATATCCGCCATGCGGATGAGCTGACCGGTGACCGTGGTACCAATGTTTGCACCCATGATGACACCCACCGACTGCGTCAGGGTCATAATGCCAGAGTTGACAAGGCCGACACAGATGACGACTGTGCCTGCGGAGGACTGGATCACGCCGGTGATGAGGGTGCCGAAAATGACACCCTTGATGGTGGAGGAGGTCAGCTTCTGCAGCACGCCCTGCATCTTGCCGCCCGCCAGCTTTTCCAGGCCGGCACCCATGATCGACATACCATAGAGGAACAGCGCAATACCGCCCAACAATGAGGTGATGTGTGTGATATCCATCTCGATACTCCTAAAAACTTCCTTTTGCTCTTAAAACAAACCAAGGACGGCCACCCGGGGCTTCCTGCCCTGAACGCCGTCCTTTTTATTATAGCATTGAACTCCCCCGGACAACAAGCGTTATTTTACATGTTTTTTGCATTTTTACTGCATTTCCGCGCCGCTTTGTCCTTTTGTCAACTGTTCTTTTCTTATATTTTACAGGTATTTTACATTTGAACTTTCCCCGCACGCTCCTGACGTGCTTCCGGGAACTGCCGGGAATATGTCATGCGGCCTCATCCAGCTCCTCCATGGCCTCCCGCACCGTGTCCGCCGAGAAGAGGAACACCCCGCCCCGGGTATAAACCTCCACATGGCCGCCTACAGATCGGATCTCGTACTCACTCATGGTGTTCCCTCCTGTTCCTGCAGCCCGCCTCCGGGCCGCTCCTGTTTTGTTCGTCAAGATGAGTATACCAGATGCGGGGTACGATAAGATGGACTTTCAGAAGTGGGCATGAAAAAACCTCTGCATCGGTGGAAACCCTTTGCAGAGGTTTTCAAATCATCAGGCGGGCATGTGATCGCTCCGCTCGCTTCGCACGATGCCGAGGAAGGGCGGAACGCTTGCACGCTGCTGGCCCTTTTCGCGAGCCTTTTTCAGCTGGTACTCATGGCTGGCAACAGCATCAATAAAATCACGCTCTTTTTGTGTTGCATGATAATAATCGGTGTTGAAACGCTTGCAGACGGAAAATAGGGTATCAAGATAATCCATCGTTTCATCCGACATGGGTGCGACCTGCAGTTCGATTTCGTGATTTGCCATAATAACCCCTCCTGTTCTCAGGATAAATAGGTGCTGAAGATCTCCTGCGCGCCTTCATCAGCCAGCATCAAGAGCTTGGGGCCGCCTGGCAGCGGCTGGAAGATCGGCACAGCATGGAAATCCTGAATATAGTGTTCGTACAGTTCATCTGTCTTAGCGGCAAAGGTCACGACACCGCCGTGGCCGCTGTCAATGGATAGCTGGATGCCATAGGCGATCATCATACGACCGATACCGGTATATTTACGCTGATCTGTCAGCGTCGGGTTGCTCTGCGGGTGAGCTTCCATGTTCACGATAAAAATAGAAATGCCGTTTTGATCCTCCCGGTAAGCCCCCAGCGCAATGATCTCACCGCTTGCCGCTTTGGCGACCCGTTTTTCCAGTTGGGAGTCACGGATAAAGTCACTGGTCCAATCGGACTGCCAGCCGCTTTTTGTCACCAGAAGGTCTGACTGTGTGGCAGGCGTGATCTCCACCGGGATGCAGGCTCCGGTCTTGTTTTCTGTAACGAAATATTGCAGCAGCATCGGCACAGCCCCTTTCTGCTTCTATTTTATCATGCAGGAAGGAAAAAGGCAAATTTTCTTCCTCTTTTTTCGCATTTTTCGCGCGAAAAATCGCCGGAACATACTCGTTGACGATACAACCAAAAGGTGTTACACTTTGGGTAACAAAACAACGCTGTGTAATGCAAAAGAAAGAGGTGTTTCCATGAACGAAATGAAGGAAGCAGTGGGGAACTGGCGGGAGGCAAAGCAGTTCAGCCCGGCGGACGAAAACGATTTCCTGCGGTGGCTGGACAAGGCCGATACCGAGGAGAAGCTCTTTTCCCGGCTGACCTTCTGGTTTACCTTCCGGGGCCTGCCTGCGGACCAGAACCAGCGGTATCATCTGGTGCAGGAGCGGGCCCGGGAACTGCGGCTCTGGAACGGGCTGGAGCTCAAGCTCCGGCGCTGGCAGGACCGTGTGGCCGACGAGTACGAGCAGATCGGAAAGGAGGCATTCGCGGCCCGCATCGGCGAGGACTACGCCGATTACATCAACAGCCTGACCGACCCGGAGGCCGCCCCGCAGCAGGCTGCCCCGGAGCCGGAGACCGCAAAGCCTGCCGGGGTGCAGGCGTGGTCGGCCCGGGAGCTGTCTGAGATGGTGCTGCCGCCCATCCGCCATGTGGTGGAGGGCCTGCTGCCCATGGGCATGGGGGTGCTGGTGGCAAAGCCCAAGCTGGGCAAGAGCTGGATGGTGCTGGACCTCTGCCTTGCCGTGGCACAGGGGGAGCCGTTCCTGGGGTTCCCCACCCGGCAGCACGGTACGCTCTACCTCGCCCTGGAGGACGGCAAGAGCCGGATGCAGACCCGCCTGCGCCGCTTGCTGGAGGGCAGGCCCGCCCCGGCCAACATGCACGTTATGTTTCAGGCCCAGCGGCTGGGCGAGGGCCTGCTGGAAACGCTGGGGGAGTATCTGGATGCCAACCCGGACATCCATCTGGTCTGCATCGATACCTTATCCAAGATCAAGCCCAAGGCAAAGCCCTTTGAAAATGCCTACGATGCCGACTACGACTACATGGGCAGGCTGAAGGCCTTTGCCGACAGCCGGGGCATCTGCGTGCTGCTGGTGCACCACACCCGCAAGAGCAAGAACCCCGAGGACAGCTTCGACAACATCAACGGCTCCACCGGCATCCTGGGCGCGGCGGATTTCACCATCGTGCTGGACAAGCAGAGCCGGATGGACGATGAAGCAGGCTTTCTGCTCACCGGCCGCGACATCGAGCAGTGCGAGCGGGTCATCCGCTTCGATAAGGCCCGCTGCCGCTGGGTCATGCAGGGCACGGCGGCCCAGCTGGCCGCGCAGCGCCGGGTGGCCGCGCAGCGCCGGGTGGCCGAGTATGAGGCAGAGCCCATCGTCAAGACCCTGCGGGTGCTCCTGCAGCAGGGGGATGGAACATGGAGCGGCTACTCCAAGAACCTGATGGAGATGGGCCAGCGGTACGCCCATACCGAGCTGGCACCCACCTCGCAGGCATTGGCCAAGCGCATCACCGAGCTTGAGCCGATGCTGTGGGAGAGGGATGCGGTTCGACATACCGTTTCCAAACACGGAAGTACAAGCCAGAAGCATTGCTTCAAGATGTATCGGCTTGATAATGCCGGGGCAGATGTGCCATCTGCACAGGTATCGTTAAGTTAAAAAATTTATTCAAATTATTCGGTTCATTCTATTTTATTCTCTGACTAATACGAAACGGAATGAATTGAATGAAAAGAATAAAAATAGTAAGTAAACGAGAAAAGGCCGCTGCACGAAAATGCAACGGTCTTTTCTTGTCTGAAAGTAGTGCTGACGATGTTAAACCCCACCGTCATTGCTTCGCAATGCCACCGCCCCTAGTAGGGGCGGCCTTGGCAAAGAGGGCAAGCTTTACGCCATGCCAAGGGCCCCCCTACTAGCGGGGGCTGTCACCGTAGGTGACTGGGGGGTTAACCCCCTGCGGCAGGATAAGAAGCCTGCCCCTTCTTCGCCTCCGCCCGGGCCTTGTCGTAGCAGTAGCGGATGATGGCCTGCCGCCGCACGATGCCGATAAAGATGCCCCGGTCGTCCACCACGGGCACAAAGTTCTGGTTCATGGCCGCTTCGATCAGCTGGTCCATGCTGGTGGTGACGGTCACGGCCTTGTAATCCCGCTTGTGGGCAAAGCTCGAGATGGGCACATCCTCGGCGGCTTCAATGTCCAGCCCGTGCTGCTGTTTCAGCCCCCAGAGGATATCCCCCTCGGTCAGGGTGCCCACATACTCGCCCTTGCGGTTGAGCACCGGGATGGATGCGTAGCGGTTGTTCTCCCATTTTTCCAGCGTCTGCCGCAGGGTGAAGTCATCGTAGACATACATCAGATCCTGCTTGGGGGAAAGGAAAAACAAAATGTTCATCAAACAGCTCTCCAATCGTTATCCTATCGTAAACAGTGGTTCTGCCGTAAGGGCGCAGCTCCCGTTTCTCTGCTTTGATTTTAGCACTTTTCCACAGGCGGATAAAGTCAAAAATCATACTTTTTAGAATTTATTCACAGTCGCGCCCGGCCTTTTTGCAAAACATGCAGGAAAACCGTGCACAGGGCAGGGTTTTGTGGTATAATAGGAACACGAATCGGCTCACATTGCCCGCCCCTTGGAAATTGTGCTGTACACAGGGCGTGGGAAGTTGTATAATAGGGATACCGATTCCTTTCCCGGTATGCGGCGGGTTTGCCGCGGCAAGCCGGGCCACCCCAACAAGATTTCAAATAAAGGAGCAGAGCGACTATGATCACTTCCCGTTTCCCGCTGGGAGATGTCAGCTTTTCCGCCGAGTACTTCTCTACGCTGGTAGGCGAAGCAACCAAACAATGCTACGGCGTGGCCGCAATGACCCCCCGCGACCTGACCGACGTGGTCAAGAGCGTGGTGCGCGGCAACGATTACTCTGAAAAGGGCGTTCGTGTCACACAGGAAGAGGGCCGTCTCGTGATCGAGCTGCACATTGCCGTCAGCTACGGGCTCAACATCTCCACCGCCGCGCGCAGCATCTCGCACCGCGTCAAGGACGAAGTGGAGCAGGCCACCGGCCTGAAGGTTGCCCGTGTGATCGTGTCGGTGGACGACGTGATCGCCTGATGGAACTGTATATTAAGGAGTAAGGACAATGATTTCTGGTAAGATCCTGCGCGACGCGATCATCTCCGGCGCGAACAACATCAACAACCAGCGCTCCCGTGTGGACGAGCTGAACGTTTTCCCCGTGCCCGATGGCGACACCGGCACCAACATGGGCATGACGGTGGGTGCCTCCGTGGCAGAGCTGAACGCGCTGGACGACGGCTGCACCGTGGGTGAGGCCGCCAAGACCGCTGCCTCCGCCATGCTGCGCGGTGCGCGCGGCAACTCCGGCGTGATCACCAGCCTGCTGTTCCGCGGCTTCTCCAAGGCGCTGGAAGGCAAGAAGGGAGCCGACACCGCCGACATCATCGCCGCCCTGAAAAAGGGCGTGGAGGGTGCCTACAAGGCCGTGATGAAGCCCACCGAGGGCACCATCCTGACCGTTGCCCGGGTGGCCAGCGAGGAAGCTGCCGCCTGCGGTGCCGAGGAGATCCCCGCCCTGTGGGACGTGGTGATGACCGCAGGCCAGAAGGCGCTGGAGGATACCCCCAACCTGCTGCCCGTGCTGAAAAAGGCCGGCGTTGTGGACGCAGGCGGCCAGGGCATCATGATCATCTTTGAGGGCATGGGCAAGGTGTTCCACGGCGAGCCCATGGTGGCCGGCGGCGAGGGCACCCCCAACAAGGCCAAGCTCTCCACCGAGAACGCAGGCAAGGGTGTGTTCACCGACGACCTGATGAAGGTGGAGGACATCAAGAACGGCTACTGCACCCAGTTCCTCATCAACAAGTACGAGGGCGCAAGCGCCGCAAAGATGCGCGCCTTTGCCGAATCCAACGGCGACAGCGTGGTCTGCATCGAGGATGACGATGTCATCAACCTGCATGTCCACACCGCTGACCCCGGCAAGATCCTGAGCGAGGCCATCAAGTACGGTTACCTGACCAACTTCAAGATCGAGAACATGCACGAGCAGTTCCTGGCCCGCCAGAAGCAGGGCAAGAGCCTGGAAAAGCAGGCCTCCGCTGAAAAGGCTCCCGCACAGGCCAGCGAGTTCGTTTACGCCGCAGTGGACCCCAGCCGTGACTATGGCTTTGTGGCCGTTGCCGCCGGTGAGGGCCTGAAGGCTGTGTTCACCGATCTGGCTGCGGACGCTGTCGTCTCCGGCGGCCAGACCATGAACCCCGCCACCGAGGACATCCTTGCCGCCATCCAGAGCGTGCCCGCCAAGACCGTGTTCGTGCTGCCCAACAACAAGAACATCATCATGGCAGCGGAGCAGGCCCAGAAGCTGGCTGACCGTCAGGTGATCGTTCTGCCCACCCGCACCGTGCCCATGGGCATCACCGCGCTGCTCAACTTCGACCCCTCCGCCAACGCTGAGACCAACACCATCAACATGATGGCCGCCGCCGACAAGGTCAGCACCGGCCTCATCACCTACGCCGCCCGCGACAGCGAGTTTGACGGCAAGCGGATCCGGAAGGGCGAGATCATGGCTCTGGAGAACGGCAAGATCGTTGCCACTTCCACCGACCTGACCAAGGCCACCTACCGCCTGGCCCGCAGCATGTGCAAGAAGGACTCCAGCTTTGTCACCATCATCTCCGGCTGCGATGTCTCCGACGAGGAGGCCGAGAAGCTGACCGAGATCGTTAAGGCAAAGTGCCCCAACCACGTTGAGGTCAGCCACATCCGCGGCGGCCAGCCCGTATACTATTATATGATCAGCGTGGAGTAAAATTGCACTCCGGCTGAAACAGAACCGCAAAATAAACCCCCTGTACCAGACCATGGCACAGGGGGTTTGTTGATTCACCCGCCCAGGTCCTCCAGCACCTCCTGCAGGGCAGCATCTCCCGTCACTGTCATGCCCTGCTTGACACGCAGTGCGTCATTCTCTGGCAGAAGGTTGACGTAAATATCCGTCTGCCGGGCAAGACGGGTGGGGGAGCCATCCGGCCCGCAGGTGTAGACGGCCACCATGCCGCCCTCGTCCCGGAGCAGGTATTGGGTGGGCTGGCCGGTGTCGGGCAGAGTCTGGGCCGCAAGGCTCGGCTCGGAGGGCACCGGCGTTTCGGCGGCGCTGTCCGCTCCCGGTGCAGGGGAGGGAAGCGCCAGCCGGGGCAGGGCCATCCAGAACAGGCTGAAGGCGATGGCAAAGGCGCACAGGGCGTAAAACAGGCAGAGAACTACTTTCCGCATGGAGAAAATCACTCCTTTCCAGCGGGTCTTTCCAGCGGTAGTATGCGCAAAAACGCCGCCCCTGAGACAGAAGCGCACAATTTTCACACCGGAATGCTGTACTTTACGGGGGGAAGTGTGCTATACTAGCAGTATCTGATTAGAAATAGGGGCGGCAGGCCCACGGCAAGGCCTGTCTTTGCCCAACCTTTCAGCTGTAAGCAGCAGCTAACGGGGTTAAACCTCTCAGCCGTCGCTGACGCTCGGCAGCTCCCCTAGTAGGGGAGCCCTTGGCAGGCCGTCGCGTTTTCGTGGTTTGGCGCTTCGCTCCTATTTGCCCTGCTGGCGCAAAGTCTTACCCTTGCGGCAGGAGTGCATTTTGGAGCCGATAGGCGATCATTGCGAAAAATGAACCCTATGCCAAGGCCTCCCCTACTAGGGGAGGTGGCATCGAGCGTTAGCGAAGATGACGGAGAGGTTTAACCGTCAGCGAGACTGAGAGGGCTGTTTTCCCCCTTTTTGAGGGGAGATGGCAGGACTTTGACCAAGAGGGTTGTAAAGATACCACGTCAGGAGGCGATCCTTATCTCAAACGAATCGAGAAAGATCCACCGCGGCGCTGCACGCACGGACGTGCAGCCCACGGGGGGACGTAAAGTGAATGTGAGCAACAGCCGCAGGGAAGAGCCGCCCAAGCGCGGGCGTGCCCCCAGGGAGCCAAAGGAGCCCCGGGAAAAGGCGAAGCACCCCATCCTCAGGGCGCTGGGCCGCACGCTGGCCACCCTCATCTGCCTGGGCATCATGGTGTGCAGCCTGGCGGCAGTGGCGGCGGTGTACTACGCCGTGCAGGCCACGGCCAACGACGGCAACCTGCTGGACCTGGACAACATCGAGCTGAGCCAGTCCAGCACCGTGGTGGCCACCGACCCCGACACCGGCGCGCAGGTGGAGTATGCCACCCTGCGCTCATCCAACAGCCACCGCGTCTGGGCAGACCTGGAACAGATCCCCACCAACCTGCAGTATGCGTTCATCTGCACCGAGGACAAGGATTTCTACAACGAGCCGGGCGTGAACTTCAAGCGCACCATCGGTGCCATGGTCAACGAGTATCTGCTGCCCATTTACAGCTCCAAGCAGGGCGCTTCCACACTGGAGCAGCAGCTCATCAAGAACCTGACCAGCGACAAGAGCGCCAGCGGCGTGGAGGGTGCGCTGCGCAAGCTGCGCGAGATCTACCGCGCCCTCTGCCTGAGCCGCGCTTACTCCAAGGAGACCATTCTGGAGGCCTACCTGAACACCATCAGCTTCACCGGCACCATTCAGGGCGTTCAGACAGCGGCCAACGAGTATTTCAACAAGGACGTGAGCCAGCTCACCCTCTGGGAGTGCGCCACCATCGCGTCCATCACCAAGAACCCCACCAACTACAACCCCTACACCAACCCCGAGAACCTGATCCACCGCCGCAACTTCATCATGTATAATATGTGGCAGCAGGGCATCATCTCGGAGGAGGATTACCGCAACGGCGCGGCCCAGCCCCTTGTGCTGGCCGAGGAGGACACCAACAAGAAGACCTCCTCCGTGACCAGCTACTTCACCGATGCCCTCTTCACCGAGGTGGTCCACGACATCATGGACAAGGAGGGCGTGGACGAATCCACGGCCCAGTCTATGCTCTACACCGGCGGCTATACCATCGAGGCCACCGTCAACCCCAAGATGCAGACGGCCATGGAGAACCTGATGCTCAACGAGGGCGACGCTTACTTCCCGGCCGGCTGGCATGAGGAAGAGGTGACCAGCATCTCGGACGATGACGTGCAGGTGATGAACGCCGATGGCACCCCCAAGACCCGCACCGGCGACGACGGCACCGTGTACTACTACCGCAATGTCCGCACCCAGGCGGCCATGGTCACGCTGGACTATGACGGCAACGTGCTGGCCATGGTGGGCGGTCTGGGCGAAAAGACCAAGAGCCTTTCCCTGAACCGTGCTTACAGTGTGACCCGGCAGACCGGCTCCACCATCAAGCCCATCGGCGCGTACGCGCTGGGCGTGGAGTACGGGCTGGTGAACTGGTCCACTATGCTCAACAACTCGCCCCTGTACCAGAAGCAGGACATGGTCATCCGGGATGAGGACTACTGCCGCAAAAACGGCCTGATGGGCCTTTCCGACAGTCAGCTCAAGGCCTACCCCAACGCATGGCGCAGCTGGCCCCGCAACTACGGCGGCAATTATGGCGACGGCAGTGACCTGCCCCTGTGGAACGGTCTGGCCCGCTCCCTGAACACCATCGCCATCCGGGTGGGCGACCTGGTGGGCGCAAGCAACATCTTCAACTTTGTCTACAACACCCTGCAGCTGACCACCCTGGACCCCGCCAACGACGTGGGCCTTGCCCAGATGGTCATGGGCAGCCAGACCCACGGTGTGACCCCCACGGCGCTGGCCGCTGCCTTCCAGATCTTCTATGACGGCGAGTACACCACCCCGCACCTGTACACCCGTGTGCTGGACCGGGACGGCAACATCTACCTGGAGAACAACGCCACCAGCTATCAGGCCCTGACCCCGCAGACAGCCTATATTATGAACCGTCTGCTCAAGAACGTGCTCTACTCCAACGTGGGCACCGCCAGCGGCCGCTACCCCAACTCCAACGGCATGGAGTCCTTTGGTAAGACCGGTACCGCCAGCGACGAAAAGGATCTGTGGTTCGTGGGCGGCACGCCCTACTATGTCACCGCTGTCTGGTGGGGCTACGACGCGCCTTACGATATGACCAACACCCTGGGCAAGAATCAGGCCAAGACCCGCACCTGTGTCATGGCGTGGAAGGCTTATATGGAGCAGGTGCAGGCAAACCTGCCCTATAAGGCATTCCCCACCAGCGACGGCGTGGTGGAGCGCGCCTACTGCACCCAGAGCGGCCTGCTGGCCGGGGCCAACTGCCCCAGCCGCGCCACCGGCTACTACCGTGCCGATGACCTGCCCGATACCTGCAACTACTCCCACAGCAGCGGCGTGGCCGCAGCACAGAGCGCGGACACCGCCCCCGTTGTGGGTCAGGATACCACCGGACTGGATACGGATTGAACCTCTCAGGCGGCCCTCTCAGTCTCGCTGCGCTCGACAGCTCTCCCAAAGGGAGAGCCAACGCATCTGCAAGGGGAGAGGGTGCTGAAGGCTAAACCTCTCCGTCATCATCGCTTCGCTCGATGCCACCT
>ULTI01007005.1_pt1 | contig 13819 bp, 13 predicted proteins | sample 1957291 | NCBI WGS metagenome assembly ULTI01 (sample SAMEA4835725, study PRJEB28245) | human gut metagenome | biome: gut microbiome; material: fecal sample | place: Denmark | collected 2008 | reverse complement strand
TTTTTATGAACTATTTCTTATCCCGAACTGGGGTAAGTATTGTCTTTTTTCTCCGTGTTTGTCTGCAAGGAGGATATAATGTTTGCTAATCTTTCATCTTTAATTTCATAATTGGCAAAATCATCAGATTGGTTGTAGGCATCAAGTTCCTTGTCATACAAGACTTTCGTCTCTTGATGTGACAGTACAGTGAAAGCTTCTTTCGCTTCTTGAAGTTCAATAGAGGATACGTTGCCATTAAATTTGGCATCCGTATCTTTGAATGCTTTTTCAATTTCTTCGAGCGTAGCGTCCCTGCCAATGCCCAGAATTAAATAATAATCCTTAAACATATTCGTGCCCTTTAAAGTTAATCAAATGATACTTCGTTAGGATCATACCCCTGAGCAGCAAACTTGTTACGAATATTCTTCTTCGTAGTGAGTTCTTGCTCTGGAATGTTTGATTGATAATCATAAATAGTCTCAGGAATAGCCTTTTCTCCGATACGCCCAATAATTGTTTTGTCCATTGTAACAATAATAATCCCCGACTCCCAAGCAGGATGTAAAACAGTTATCGATGACTACACATAAAAGAAGCGTGGGAATCTCCTGTCACTCGTCCCACTTGTAGAGGCTCTGGCATCGCCCTGTTGTCGAAACGAGCAACGCCGAAGCCCACGCCGATATTCTATAAACGGCTGTGACTGCATCGAAGCCAATGATGGCTGTCAGCAAATCACAAGTCGGATACTACATATCCATGGACGTCATTGTTGCTTTGATGTTTGACAACAGTTTTGGAACTGCCAGATTCCTACAAGTCAAGCTCAAAGCGTCAAGAACTCGCGTTTACGCGCTTGTCCTTTACAAGAACGCCTTTCCTATATATAGGTTCCCGTCCCGCAGCCTCCACCCTTGGGCTTCGGCACTCTTGCGTCCCAATGGCAGCAAGCCAGCAAAGCCGGAGCGGTTCAGAAAACGATGCAAAGATACAAAATTTTTAGGAATTTGTATCGCTTTATCCCCAAAAAGAATATAAAATAGCCTTTCACAAGGCTTGTGAAACCGATTTTGGGCCAAAAATTGGAAGAAATGCCTCAAAAAACTTGCAAGATTCTGAATAAAGACTTATCTTTGCATCGACAAATCCCGCCCGCTTCCCATAAGAACAGCGTACCCAGCGGGACATTTTTTGTATATAGACATGAGATATACCAAACAAGCGATGACACTGGCACAGCAGATTCAGACACTGCAAAGCAGAGGTCTGATAATTGCTGACACCAATAAGGCAGAACAGGCTCTTGATGCTATCAGCTACTTCCGATTGGCAGACTACTGGTATCATCTGGAAGCAGACCACCATACGCACCAGTTTCTACCCAATAGTCATTTTGAGGAAGTGCTGGCTTGCTACTATTTCGACAAGGACTTGAAGGCTCTGCTTTTCAAGGCTATTCAGACTATCGAGGTGGCTGTCAGATCGAAAATCATCAAACACTTTGCTCCCACATGTGGCCCATTCTGGTTTATGGATACAACGAAAGCCGTAAACCAAAGGCGTTTCCAGACAAATCTCGATACCATCAAGAAAGAAGTAGGACGTTCTAAGGAGCGGTATATCCGTGAGCATTTCCGCAAATACACAGATCCAGACCTTCCTCCTGTTTGGAAGACACTGGAGGTGATTTCGTTGGGCGAATTATCGAAACTTTATAATAACTTCAGCGAGTCACAATTGAAGCATGATGTCGCACATGAGTTTGGACTGAATCACCACAAGTTCCTATCAAGTTGGCTGGAGAGTCTGACTTCGCTACGCAATCATTGTGCCCATCACGCCAGAGTATGGAATCGGGCATACCCTCTGAAACCAACTACGCCACAAGTGATGCCCAACAAGTGGATTACGAACTTCACTTTCAGGGAAGAGTCGCTATACGCCCAACTCTGCTGTATTGCCTATTGGCTGAATGCTATTGATGCAAATAACACTTTCGTTGGTGACCTAAAGCTACTGTTGCTTCGCAATCCGTCAATAGATCCGTCCATGATGGGGTTCCCGTCTAACTGGCGACAGGAACCCCTTTGGCAGATGTAGGTCAGCAGTATAGTAAGAAGTTTAGACTATTTCATCTTCTTTCTAATATCCTTCGATTGCTGTATCATCAGGCGTCCTATGCTGTCACGCATGGCGGCTTCCTGTTCCATCTCATAGCGGCGACGAATGGAGTCCTCATAGTTGATGACGAACTGCCGGCAGTGTCGGTCTTACCCCCTTGTGCCGTTGGGTCTTAACCCCGGCTTCTGTTTCCTTTCTTTTCCCTGTTACCATTATTGTCATTGCTTACATTGTTTTCTGTGTTATCTTACTTCCGTAACCAAACTCTGAAATCTGCGACCGTCGGGAGCGGATTTGTCCCGTCTGAAAGAGCGGGCAAGGTAGTTTTCGGGTTACGAAAACACAACCTTGCTTGCTCTCGAAACTATTGTTTCTCAACCAATTCCGCTTTCAGCGTCAATGCCACTCCCATAGCCTTTAGGTTTGGTCTTATCGCTCACAATTTACGCCACTGCTCAATGTCGTCTTCATACATGGCGATGTGGTGGCGGCAGATGTTTTCCAGCAGTCCCGTGACACTCATCCGTCGCGTCTCGGACAGGCGGAGGACAATCTGGTCGAGTTTCTGGCGGACTTCCTCACTGACGAACACGGGGCGGCGGTTGACGATCCTCGGCACCTGAAGGAAGGTGGCACGGTACTCGTCGAGCAACAACTTGCGCTGCTTGCTGCTTATCCGTCGCACTGTTGTGGATGACGTGTCAGACGTCGGGGAAGGTACAGACGTAGGGGATAGTTCAGCATCCTCTCTAACGGCAGGGAAAAGAGATTCTTCGCCCTGTTCATCTCCCGTCGCCTCAGCCAATGGACTGGCGTCTGTACTCCGGATAGTAACGGGACTGAGTCCTGACTGCTCCGTTTGTTTCTTACTCTCAGAGGCTACGGGTACTTCACCTGTGAATGCCCTGAGTTCTGCTTCCGTGAAATTTCCATTTTCTTTCTTTGGCATTTTACTTTGCTTTTTATGTTACTACTATGGTCAGAGTATGCACTGCTGACCGATTATCGTGTGCAAATGTAATGTGCCTTGCTTACACTGCCAAGAGATTGGGTTTAGATGCCCCATTCTGCGCATGGTCTTGAAAAATCGACTTTCCAGGCCATCCAGGAGAATCCGTACATGCAGTATCTGCTTGGGCTTTCCAAGTTCACGGAAAAGCCCGTGTTCGTACCCGAGTTGTTCGTTTTGATCCGCAAGCGCCTTGACCAGGACTTCTTCAACATGCTGACCTTGATACTGAGCGAAGCGGACGGAAGCAAACCGAAGAAAGAATCGTGAACGGTAATACTATAAGGCCACTGGGACTAAGAGGGCTAACACTCCTTGGGCCTCGGTGCCTTTATCGTAAATGATTTTCAAACTTGATAGTTTTGTTTGTTCGCTATTTTGACCTATCATAACCTGTATCTCTTGGCTGCTGATAGAGATTGGAGGTAGTAGCCTTTGAGCGGAAAAACTGGGGAAGGACATGAGGAAAGGCCGCAATGAAGGCTTTTGCCCTGGGATGGGCTTTGTTAAATGGATACGAAGGAATAGTTAATGGGGCGTTAATTCATGCTAATCGGCTTGCATTCGGCTGGACGGAAGGTTATCTTTGTATAGTGGCTGCGCCAGGGCAAATGAAGAGCCAGTCTTCTTGGCATAAACGACTGGAAGAGGCAAGTGGCTGAAATGTAAAATATAATCAAGAGAAACGATGATGAAAAAGTTAGAATTCATATCAATCTCATCGGTTAGGAGTCGGAAAAGACCGTTCTCGTATCGGTCTCGTATCAATCCCGTATCGATCCCGTATCGTTCCCGTATCGTTCTCCTATCGTTCTCCTATCGTTCTCGCTTCCGGAAGCGGAAACAATACGGAAACAATACGGAAGCGATATAACCTGGAAGGGAGGAGGATACGTGGAGGGTACTTGGAGAATAGGTGGAGGAAGGGCTTACACGACTAAAATCACTGTTTCTGCCAAAAGGTGACTTGTAGGTGGTGCCCACACAAGTGAACTCTTCCTCCAAAAGGAGTGAGTTTCTCGGTTTAAAAAAAATCGCATCTTTGTGTCACAAAACGACGTGCTCTGCGTATTATGGGTAGAAGTTAAACAAAAACGAAGAAGTTATGAAACAGACAACTATCATCGCTATGCTTGCCTCGCCGCTCTTCAGCGGTGTCGCAACAGCTTGTCAGCACAACGTCGCCACTATACCTGCACAGGAGTATGCGGGCAACGCTTTCAACACTTCCGCCGCCCCTTCTCCCGACACAAAGGACCGAAAGAAGCAGGCTGGGAAGGACGAAGTCATCGACACACGAGAATATCAGGTGAAGGATTTCGACCACATCGACTGCGGAACAATAGCCAACATCTACTTCACACAGGGCAACGAGACGCGCGTCGTAGCCAAGTTACACCACGGGAACCTCGACTTGCTGGAAGTCTCAACCCACAACGGTTGCCTCAAGCTGCGGACCGCCGACTTAGGTCTTCCCACCAAGCGCTTTAGCATAGGCAAGCGCAACAGATTCTATGTCGGCGACTTGGACGGAAAGCACAGCGAGCAGCAGGAGGTGGACCTCTACATCACCGCTCCATCGCTGCGCAAACTAGAGATGTCGGGGGTATGCACATTCAGTGCCGAACACCTCAACGTGCCGAAACTGGATATCGTCATGGCGGGAGTCAACCAGGTGAAGTTGTCCGATGTGACTTGCAACGAGACCAACATGATGATCAGTGGCGTGAGCAGTATGGACGCTACCATCACGGGCGACCAAATCCACTTGGTCAATACAGGGTCAGGAAATACGACCATTCACTTCAAAGGTACGAAGGCGGAGATCGCAAACAGTGGCGTCGGAGTCCTCACCGCAAAAGTGGACTGCAAAACACTGCGCGCAGTCAATAGCGGCGTAGCACAGATGATACTCAAGGGCACTGCCGACGATACCGACATCGACAACAGTGGTATGGGACGGATCAACACCAAAGGACTCAACAACTATTGACGACCCACACCACGGAGAAGAATGCCATGCCTCAAGATACCAGCGACAATGGACGAGACACAATTCAAAAATGAGGTACGACGGCTGCGGCCCCAACTGATGGTCGCGGCGCGGCGTCACACGGGAGATAGCGACTGTGCGGAGGACATCGTGCAAGACGCGCTTCTTCGGCTATGGCAACTCCATGCCAACCTGCACATGCCGATAGCCCCGCTGGCCTTCGTACTCGTCCGAAACCTATCTATCGATACCCTGCGACGCCATAAGCGCACCACTGCGGTAGAGACGCTGGCCATGGCTGAACCGGTAAAAGAGGTGGACGCACGCTACGAGCGGATCGTCAGGCTGCTCAACAAACTGCCGACACTGCAACAGACCATCTTCAGGCTGCGCCACATAGAAGGCATGGAATATGCCGATATCGCCGAGATAACGGGCACCACGCCCGAATCGGTGCGACAAACTGTGAGCAGAGCGCGACGAACGATTCTCAAACTATATCATTCTACATCATGCAAGACGAACAAATAAACAATCTGGTGGAACGATTCCTCGACGGAGAGACGACCCTCGCTGAGGAAGAGCAGCTCTACGACTATTTCTCACAAAACGAAAATGTCGATGAGTCATTGCTCCCCTACACCGAATACTTCCGTGACCTGGCCGTGCTGCCATCGCCCCAGAAGGAAGAAAAGCCACGAAAGAGACCGCGATGGACGATCCGCTGGACACAGTGGGCAGTAGGAGCAGCAGCTGCCGTGCTGATCTCCTTGGGCGGGATATGGATCTACACCCTGCAGGAGGAGCGCCATTTGGCACAACTCTATGGGGGCAGCTACATGATCGTGGATGGTAAGCGCTACGACAACCTGCGGGAAATCAAAGACGACATACGCCAGACGCTGGCCGACGCACAACAGATAGAGCGCGAGGCGGATGGGCAAGCCGTCATTGAGGAGGCCGAACAGGAGGTGCTGGAGAGCATAGGCGATCCAGCGGAAAGACAAAAACTCAAAGAAATACTCAAAAACTAAAGTGAAAGGAAGGCTGATATGAAATATCAATTCATAGTATGGTTAGGATTGTCCCTGCTGCTTTCGATACCTCTGCGGGCTCAGAACAGCATAGACCGGATGGTAGAAGAATACTCTGCCATAGGCGGATCGAAATTTACAAGTGCCGTGGAGCGCGATCCCAACACAAGCCGCGTGAAGAAGGTGGTGAAACGACTGGTCGTGAACGGAGTCAACGCACAGAGGTTTATCCACGGATTCAAGCGCGAGGCGCAACGGCATAGACACACGGAGACCAATAGGAAGAACGACGAGACCACCATCACAATGGTCGCAGACGATAAGAAGGCCACCCGCGTCTATCTGCTGAAATACGACGACAGGGCGTATCATTTCTCCGACGCTACCATCACGATTGTCATCGTTCCCAAATAAAGTAAGGCCTAACGAAAAGGAGCGGCCACTCCTCCAAAGAGCTGGGAGCTGTCTATAGCCCCAGCTCTTTTGCTATACTGCACAGTTCCTCATACCACGCCTTGCCAAAGCGACGGGTGAGGGGACCTTCGAGGAAGCGGTACAAAGGAAGACCCAGTTCCTCTCCCTTCTTTCTGCCCGGTGCACAAATCTTCCAACGGTGATAGTTGAGTCCATAGAGATTGGGAGCAAACTGCTTCTCTCGGATGGGGTAAAGGGCGCAAGAGATGGGCTTGACAAACTCGGTCTGCCCGGCCCGATAGGCTTTCTCAAGGGCACACAGACAACAGTCCTTGTCATAGCAGGTGAAGACGCAGTCTTTGCCTCCCACTATGCTTGTCACTAAGTCGCCCTCCTCGTCGGTATAGGCGACACCACCACGATCGATCACCGACTGGGCCTGGGCCGACAACGAAGGCCATACCGTGTCCAGTACGTCCTCGATGGCGAGTGTCTCATCCATCGTGACGGGCGCCCCCGCATCGCCCTCGATACAGCAAGCACCCTTGCATGCGTCGAGGTCGCAACAAAACTTCTCTGTGAATATATCTGGCGACACCAGTACGTCGCCAACTTGAAGGATATGCAATTCCATTATTATTTCTTCTTTCCACGCCATCCACAAGCCATCCATTGGCCGTAGAATGCGTAATGACTAACATCATGAGTAAGCTACCGTGACGAGGGAAACCGGCCTCACGGCCTATAGATACATTTCTCCTGACACTACCAGTTGATGGGTTCCATGCCATGCTCCACCAGATAGGCATTGCAACGGGAGAACTGATGCTGGCCAAACCAGCCGCCTCGGTTGGCAGACAAGGGAGAGGGATGGACACTTTCGAGCACAAGATGGCGTGAGGTGTCGATGAGGTATTTCTTCCCTCGGGCAAAACCACCCCACAACATGAAGACCAAATGGTCGCGACCATCGCTCAGCGCGCGGATAGCCGCATCGGTGAAGGTGGTCCATCCCAGCCGCTGATGACTGTTGGCCTGATGCGCCCGCACCGTCAAGGTGGCGTTCAGAAGCAACACGCCCTGCTCGGCCCAACGGGTCAAGTCGCCCGAAGACGACACCTCGACACCCAGGTCGTCTCTGATTTCCTTGTATATATTGAGAAGAGAGGGAGGCAACGCGACTCCTTCGGGCACGGAGAAGCTCAAGCCCATTGCCTGCCCAGGCTCATGGTAGGGATCCTGCCCTATAATCACTACCCTCACACGGTCGTAGGGGCAAAGGTTGAAAGCATTGAAGATCAACCGGCCCGGGGGATAACACGGGAAGGCGGCATACTCTTGTCGCACCGCCTCAGTAAGTTGGGCGAAATAAGGTTTCGTAAACTCCGGCTCCAAATGGGCCTTCCAACTACGCTCTATCTGTACTTCCATTCTGTGTTGTCTCTCTGATTCCAGTTGCAAAATTACGGATTTTCGTCCGAAAGGCCGTAGCATGCAGCCGTTTTTTCCACAACTCCTACTCGTTTTTGGACAGACCTTCCATTTCAGACGATACGCTGTCGCTATACTTCACCCCCAATCAATTCATAAAAAAAGCGAAATAAAAGGCACTTCTTCGTCGGTCTGCAAAAATATGAGTAATTTTGCATGATTTTATTTTTTTGGGAAGACATTGTCACGGCTGATAAGTGAAGAAGCTGGTAGGTGAATTGGCAAGATTCGCCTTTCCCTTGAGATGTAGGTCAAAACAATAAAGATTAATTATTTTTTAGATGAACGTAATTACCAAAACAGTTCAATTGCCTGATGGACGTGCCATCACGATTGAAACGGGAAAGGTTGCAAAGCAAGCCGATGGTTCCGCTGTCCTGAAGATGGGCAACACTGTGCTCCTGGCCACTGTTTGCGCCGCCAAAGAAGCAGTACCAGGTACCGATTTCATGCCTTTGCAGGTAGATTACCGCGAGCAGTACGCGGCCGCCGGACGGTTCCCCGGAGGATTTACCAAGCGCGAGGGTAAGCCCAGTGACAACGAAATCCTCACTTCACGCCTTGTTGACCGCGCCCTGCGGCCCTTGTTCCCCTCCGACTACCACACGGAGGTGTATGTCCAGATCATGCTTTTGTCTGCCGATGGCGTGGACCAGCCCGACGCGTTGGCCGGTTTTGCCGCCTCTTGCGCCATGGCTTGCAGCGACATCCCGTTTGAGTGCCCCATCTCTGAGTGCCGCGTAGCCCGCGTCAACGGCGAGTATGTCATCAATCCGACGACGGAGCAGATGAAGGAGGCCGACATGGACCTCATGGTGGGTGCCACGAAGGACAACATCATGATGGTGGAAGGCGAGATGAACGAAGTCTCCGAGCAGGACCTGATCGGCGCCCTCAAGGCCGCCCACGAGGCTATCAAGCCGATGTGCGAGCTGCAGGAGGAACTGATGAAGGAGCTCGGCACCGACACCAAGCGCGAGTATGACGACGAGATCAACGACGAGGAGCTGCGCCAGCAGATCAAGGACGAGCTCTATCAGCCCGCCTACGACCTCGTGAAGCAGGCGCTTCCGAAGAAGGAGCGCGAGGAGTCTTTCAAGCAATTGATTACCGATTTCCTTGAGAAATACGATGCTGCCCACAGCGACCTCAGCGATGAGGACCTGGAGGAGAAGCACGCCGAGGCCGAGCGCTACTACGCCGATGTGGAGCGCGACGCCATGCGCCGTTGCGTCCTGGACGAGGGTATCCGCCTCGATGGTCGCAAGACGACCGACATCCGCCCCATCTGGTGCGAGGTGTCACCGCTTCCTATGCCTCACGGATCTGCCATCTTCACCCGTGGAGAGACGCAGAGCCTCAGCACCTGTACGCTGGGCACGAAGCTGGATGAGAAACTGGTGGACGACGTGCTCGACAAGTCTTACCAGCGTTTCCTCCTCCACTACAACTTCCCGCCGTTCTGCACGGGCGAGGCCAAGGCCCAGCGCGGTGTAGGACGTCGTGAGATCGGCCATGGTCACCTGGCATGGCGTGGTCTGAAGGGTCAGATTCCCGAGGACTTCCCCTACACGGTGCGCCTTGTCAGCCAGATTCTGGAGTCCAACGGATCTTCTTCCATGGCTACGGTCTGCGCTGGCACGCTGGCATTGATGGACGCTGGTGTTCCGATGAAGAAGCCGGTATCGGGTATCGCCATGGGTCTGATCAAGAATCCGGGCGAGGAGAAATACGCCATCCTCTCCGATATCCTCGGCGATGAGGACCACTTGGGCGACATGGACTTCAAGACCACAGGTACGAAAGACGGTCTGACTGCCACGCAGATGGATATCAAGTGCGACGGTCTTTCCTTCGAGATCCTCGAGAAGGCCCTCTTGCAGGCCAAGGCTGGCCGCGAGCATATCCTTGGCAAGTTGACCGAGACCATCGCAGAGCCGCGTGCTGAGATGAAGCCGCACGTACCGCGCATCGTTGCCTTCGATATTCCGAAGGAGTTCATTGGTGCCGTCATTGGCCCGGGTGGAAAGATCATCCAGCAGATGCAGGAAGATACGGGCACGACAATCACGATCGACGAGACCGACGGTGTAGGCAAGGTGCAGGTCAGCGCTCCCAACAAGGAGAGCATCGACGCTGCCATCCAGAAGATCAAGGCTATCGTCGCCATCCCAGAGGTTGGCGAGATCTACGAGGGTACGATCCGCTCGATCATGCCTTATGGCTGCTTCGTCGAGATCATGCCTGGCAAGGATGGTCTGCTCCATATCTCAGAGATCAACTGGAACCGTCTGAACACCGTTGAGGATGCTGGCCTCCACGAGGGCGACAAGATCAAGGTGAAACTGATGGAGATCGACCCGAAGACGGGCAAGTACAAGCTCTCCCACCGTGTGCTGGAGCCGAAACCGGAAGGCTACCAGAAGCGTCCGCGTCGTCCGCGTGGCGAGCGTGGTGAGCGCAGAGGCGGTCCCCGTCGTGGCAACAACGACTAAATAACGAAGTCTCTCAAGCATTCTCTTCTCGCTACCACCTAACTTTTCCTGATAGGAACAGCGGTGGATCAGTTGAAACAAGAAGAATGCAACTTATATTTGAATCCCCTGCTGCGCGATGCAGCAGGGGATTTTTGATATGGTCTGACAGAGCCGACCAGAGAAGGAAAAGGCTCCAGCCATCGTTGATGACTGGAGCCTTTGATTATGCTATCACGCCAGCTTCAATGGTTGGCGCATAGAGTCATTGTGGAGCTTACTTCACGATCACCTTCATGGTGCGGCCATCGCTCATCTTGACGATGTTGAGACCCTTCACCGGAGCCTCGATGCGCTGACCAGCAGCATTGTAGCGAGCCACCTCGACAGCATCGGCCTTCACGTTGCCCGTGACGCCCTGGATGCCGGTAGCAGCGGTGATGTTGTAGCTCTTGCCAGCGTTTACGACCTGACCCGTCTGCTTGTCGATGATGATAGCGATAGCAGCCACCTTACGGCCCGTGGCCTTGAGGGCGTTCTTGAGGGCAGCCTTGGTCGGCATAGCCACCTCGTAAGAGGCAGTCGTCGTCTCATTGGCAGTCAGCGTGATGGGAGCAGCCTGGTTGGTCGTGTTACGATAAGAGCTACCGATGAGCACGTCCATGAAGTTCCACTGGATGTAAGAAGAGCCCTTGTCGCCGCCCTTACCCAGGATAGAGAGGTCTTCCTCACCGTTGTTGATCAGCTGCTGCTTCGTGTACTGCGTAGCATAGTAGTTGCCCTGACGCCAAGAAGAGCCAGCACCCGTCAAGCTATCAGCAATGAGGACGTAGGCGATCTCGTAATTGCCAGAGACATAAGAGTCGATGCTGGCGTTGATCGTAACGGTGGTAGAATCCTGGTTTCAAACACCATTGACCTCTACACCGACCATCGGAACCTCCTTGACAGCAGCAGCCATGTCGTCGAGGATAGACTTCTTAGAACCATAATACGGGTCGATGGTCTTGCCATTGCGGTTGATGACGCAAGAGGGAGCACCTGAAAGACCGACGTTGGCATAGTTGGCCGTGTACATCGGGTCGCTGGCGTTGAACTGGTGCATAGCGATACCGACGAAGTTGTCAGGATAGTTCTTGGCAGCCTTCTCCATACCGACAAGACCGCGCGGACACCATCCGCAACCCGTACCAGTCAGCTCCTCAACGACGACACCACGCTTGAAGACCTTAGAGACAACGATGAGCGTACCCTTGGCCTCAGCCTTCTCAGCCTGGTTGGCATTGCCATTGACCTTCGTCACCTTGACCTTGACGTCGCGGTTCTTCACCTCAGAGCCACAAGGAACCTTCACGTCGAACTCGCCTTTGCTACCAACAGCAATGGCATTGGCCAGAGTGACATGCTGCTCAGCCTGAGCCTCGCCATCGACAGTGACCACATAGTCGAGGTCGCGGACGGCCTCCTTACTGTTGTTGAAGAAAGACACCGTGAAGTTGACATCGGTATTCACGGCACCCGTGGTGCTACCGAAGTCAGACGGAGCGACGTTGTAATCGGGGAAGTCACCCTCAACGAGAAGCTGAATACTCAGGTTCTCGTTCTGGCCGTTGAAACCATACCAGCCAAGACCCTGACCACCCTGCTTAGAGGTGATGTTGCAATACAGCCAGAGCTTGTTGTCCTCAGTGTCACCCTCACCCACCATAGAGATGGGGTAGCAGTCGTTAGTGTATCGGCCACCGCTCGTCGTGTTGATCTGCTTATAGTCGAAGCCGACGAAGAAGCCCGTAGCGTCTTCGATGGTGATCGGCTGATCGAGCGTCACCTCGTTCCAGCCCTTATTGGGGCAGCAACATCCTTTGCGAAGAGCTCGTCACCGATGCGAACATTGTTGATAGCGCCAGTAGCCGAGTTAATGAAGACGCGAGAATTGTCCAAAGCAGCGCAGAGACCGAAACGCATACCGACGATCTTCTTGCCCACATAGCCAGACATCACAGTCGGAGAAAGGTAGGCGGCGCACTTGTTATCGCCCGGGTAGTTGGGGATACCAATACCATACTCGCCCAGAGCATCAGAAGAATAGAGGCCGGCCCAACGCTGGTTGGAGGCAATCTTGGCAACCTTCTTTGCACCAGCATACTGGACAGCCGAAGGACCTACTGACACCACGCGGGTGCTCACCTGTGCGGAAGCACTCAGAGCGAGAGCGGCAGCCGCAAGAGACAGTAATACTTTTTTCATTTTACTTGTTGTTGATAATTTGGTTTTCGCCCCACAAAGGGGCGGATGATTATTGATAATTTGAAAACTCTAATGAAGAGACACACTACTTAGAGGCTATCGGACAACCTCCTTGCGGACCGTGCCATCGGAGAAGCGAACCATGTTGAGACCGCGTTGCGGCGCATCAAGACGCTGGCCCGCTGCATTGTAGCGAGCAGTCTCCAACTTCTCCGAGGTAGAGATTCGCTCCACGGCAGTCGGCGTCTTGTCAAGATAGCACTTGTCCGCGTTCATCACGCGGCCAGTTGCGGTGTCGAGCACCATGGCCACAACGGCCACATGGGCCTTGGCCACTGCCTTGCGCAACGGATCCTTGGTGGGAAGTGTCAGCGTATAGGTAGCAACCGCCGTCTCGCCAGGCACCACATCGACAAAACCACCGAGGTTTTCTATGTCCTTACTATACTGTGTGCCTTTGTTCTTATAAGAACTACCCACCAATACATCCTCGAAGATATACTTGCAATAGTCGCCCTGCTGACCGTAGGATCCATCCTTGAGGAAGGGAGCCAACAAGTCGTCGTCGAAACTGTCGCGAGTATAGCCACAATAGTTGTTGAGCTGACGCCAGCGCTGGGTATTGCCCGCCACACTGTCGGCGACCAGCACGAAGACCATCTCATAGTGTCCAGCCTCTGTACCTTCCACCTGTGCGGTTGTCTGCACCGCCGTATAGTCGGCGTTCCATTCACCCGAAACGGTCACACCTAAGACAGCCTTCTCCTCCATGGCGTGCTCAAAGTCCTTAGCCACATCGCGCATACCGCCGGCAGATCCATAGAATGGATCGATGATCTCGCCATTGCGGTCGATCATGCAGCACGGGGCACCTTTAGAGCCACCATCACTCCAGTCGATGTCGGCATAGTCGGGCGTGTACATCGGGTCGGTGGCGTTGAACTGATGGACGGCAACACCGATGAAGCGATCGCCGTAGAGGTCGCGCAACATCTTCATACCGACCAGTCCTCGCGGACACCATCCACAGGCCGTACCCGTGAGTTCCTCG
>ULTI01043476.1_pt1 | contig 14002 bp, 9 predicted proteins | sample 1957291 | NCBI WGS metagenome assembly ULTI01 (sample SAMEA4835725, study PRJEB28245) | human gut metagenome | biome: gut microbiome; material: fecal sample | place: Denmark | collected 2008 | reverse complement strand
CTGCCGTACAGGTGGCCCGCGCCCGAAGCGAGCGCCGATTCGGAGGTGCCATGGTAGATCGGCAGTCTCACAGAGATTTTCGGAATGCGAATCGTACCCATCACGCCACCGCCGGAATCCAACAGACTCTGGTACTCCGCGTCCGTCGAACTGGCGCTTGCGGAACCGGCGTCCGCGTCTGTACCCGCACCACTCTGATTGTCCGATTCACCAGAATCGGACAACTGTGGTCCACTTTCACCCGCTTCATTGTCCGATTCACCAGAATCGGACACACTGGCACGCGATCCGCCGCGCACATCAGCGAACGGATCCTTCGCCTCACCCAAAATCGGCTGTCCGGATTCCGCAAGCCGCTTGTTATAGTCCTGGGCCGCGGCGAACGCGTCATCCGCCTGCGGATACGGCCAGCCCGCAACCGTCTGCGCGGATCTTACCGACGTTCCCGACAGATCACGCGCCGACCGATATTGCAACATCGCCGGAAAACCGCCAATACAGATCGCAGCGACAATCAACAGCGCCGCAATCGCACGCATCGCCAGCGTTTTGCCGCGAGCGTGACGTCGTTGACGCATTTCGTCGGCAACGTCAATCGCCTCTTCGAACGACGGAAAGCGACTTTCCAACGAAAGTCGACCACCCATCGGAGCCTCTTCGGGTGACGGCCAACGACCGTCATGCCATTCCGCCGTTTCCTCCATCTCACGCAACCGTGCCGTCACCCGACAAGCTTTCGCAGCACACGTTCCAGTTCGTCGATGCGCAACGCCTGTTTCGCGATCAATTCGTCGCATTGGTTGATGATGAGTTGCGCTTGGGCGAGCTTCGAAAGCGCATCCTGCGATTCCGTTGCCGACGATTGCGCATCATCGCGCATAAGATCATGATGCCGAATGACGCGCAGGTCGTCGCGGTCCACCCGCTTGCTGTTGCGGCGGTCTCGTTCCTCCTGCTTTTTCCAGCGTGCAATGCACCGCTCAATGCGTTTGTATCCGATGAGTTTCGGGTCGAGACCCGCCTCGCGGAAGATGGCGGCCGGCGATTCGCCCGCATTGTATCTGCACATGACTTCGATGCGGAAACTGTCGGCATACCGGATATGCGACGCGCTCACGCTTTCCACTGCGGGAAGGCTGGCCAAATACGCGCGCTCCTTTGCGGTGAATTTTCCATCAACCATTCTTCCCTCCCCCTATATTGCCTAAACAGCTTGGTTCAGAATCGTATCGGAGCTTTCCCATTGGCACCCTCGTTAAAACCCTCGAATAAAGCCCACCCTTCCCCCAATGAAAAGAAGGAGTTCCATCTTCAAAACAAAACAGTTCCGCCATTTTGCACAGATAGTAACGCTCATAGAATTACCCCCCCCCCCCATAAAATTTACAAAAACTTAACCTTGCCCCAGAGTGCCCTTTGGCTCATCATGGGGCATCACGTCCTTGAACACCGTCATGCAGACTCACTAGGCTAGAAACATGACGCAAGAGCTCGTTTCATTGACTATCATCATGGCGGTGGCGGCCGTCAGCCCGATTGTGGCGCAGCTGATTCCAGGAAGGTTCATTCCACAAACTGTGCTGCTGCTCGTCACCGGAGCCGCACTCGGTCCGTACGGACTGGGCGTAATCGAGGTGAACGACGCCGTGAAACTCTTGAGCGAGCTCGGCATGGCGTTCCTATTCCTGCTCGCCGGCTATGAAATCGACCCGAAACGACTCGCCGGACATCAAGGCAAAGTCGGCCTTGTCACATGGATCATCACCTTGGGGCTCGCCGGACTCGTCGTGACCCTGCTTCCATTCTTCGCAAAGCAAGGCATCAACGGCATCGCCACGGTAATAGCACTTACCACCACCGCTCTCGGCACACTCATGCCGATTCTCAAGGAACGCAACCTCGAAGGCACCCCCATCGGCGACGCCATCATCTCGTACGGAACGTGGGGCGAACTCGGCCCAATCCTTGCCATGGCCATCCTGCTATCCACCCGAACCGGCTGGCAGACCATGCTCGTGCTCGGCGCGTTCCTTACCATCTGTCTACTGTGCGCAATGCTACCCACGAAAGCACTGAAAACCGGCCATCGCCTGTACCGTTTCCTTACGGAAAACGCGAACACGTCATCGCAAACGCTCATGCGACTGACCACATTCCTGCTCATCTTCCTTGTCACCATTTCTGCACTGTTCGAACTTGACGCGGTGCTCGGCGCGTTCGCCGCAGGCTTCATCCTGCGTTACATCATCCCCGACGGCAGCAAGTCGCTGGAAATGAAGCTGGAAGGCGTCGGCTACGGATTCCTTATTCCTGTGTTTTTCGTGGTGTCAGGAGCCGCGATCAACGTGCGCGCCGTGGCAGGCCGACCCGCGCTGCTCGTCGCGTTCATCGTAATGCTCATGCTGATTCGCGCGGTGCCCGTATATGTTGCGCTATCGCTCGACAAACGCGAGAATCCGCTGTCATCGCATCATCGCGTCACCGTAGCGCTGTATTGCACGACCGCGCTGCCGATCATCGTCGCCGTCACGTCACTGGCGGTGAAGGTCGGCACCATGCAAGGCGACACCGCGTCAACACTGGTCGCAGCCGGCGCGATTACGGTGTTCCTAATGCCACTGCTTGGCTCGATCACATATCAGGTGGCCGACGTACATCCGGTCACCGCGGTTCGGGAGATTGCACACACACCATCCGATTGGCGGACGATCGTGCACGAACATGCGCAGGTGCGTACGCTGCTGCACCATCAGGACCGGCTCAAGCGTATGGCGGAAACATTGGACGCACTGGAGAAGATGGGAACGATGGGACATGGCGATGCGGCACATAGCAATGCCGGACATGGCGATGAATATCGAGCCGAACTTGTGAAACGTGCGCGCCGCGAAATCGACCGGCAGTTGAAGGAACTCGGCCTGGACCCGCAGCTCACCACGCAACTGCCACACAACTACCGTTATCCGAAGAACTGAAACGCGAATCCGAGCCTTTCCGGCACTCTAAGTGTCCGATTCTGGAGAAACGGACAACCACAGGGCACTTTCGCCACATTACTTGTCCGATTCTGGAGAAACGGACAACCGTAACGCACTTTTACCCGTCTAGTTGTCCGATTCTGGAGAATCGGACATTCAGACATGCGCCTATTCGACGGATTTGAGCGAACTAATCGGGTCGATACGATCCAACACCGGATTCACGAACAACTGCACGAGCAGCGCGAAAGCCATGGTCGCGCCGGCCGCAATCACATAACTCAACGGCGTGCATTCCACTTCGAAATACAGTGCGGGCATATTCAACGCAGCCGTCAGCAATCCGCCGACGAAACGGCCGAGAGGCAAGCCCAGCACCACGCCCATCATGGTGAGCACCATCATTTCACGGTTCACATAGTGGTGAACCTCTTTGTCGAAGAATCCGAGCACCTTGAGCGTGGCCATCTCGCGTTCACGTTCTGACACGTTGGTGTTGGCAAGCGTGAACAACACCACGAGCGCGAGCCCGCCCGCGAGCGCCACGATCAGCGCGACCACCGCACCCATCAGATCGAATTTGAAGCTTTCCGCCATGTGCGCGCAGCTCACGGCTTTCATGACCGCATCGTCGTCTTCCAGCTTTTCCGCATAGGCGGCCTGGGATTCGCCTGAACCTTTGAGCTTCGCATACATGGCGTTCCACACCAATTGTTGGCCGTTTGACGATGCGCCATTCGAGGTACCGGATTCGCCGTTTTGATTGTCCGATTCTCCAGAATCGGACGCGGAAGATGCGGAAGACGTACCGGATGCAGCAGTATCGAACAGCTGGCGATAATAGGTTTCGCTCACATACACGTCCGATCCGATCACACTGCGGATCACCGCGCTGACATGCGCTTCGGCCTGCATATCGTCACCGTTGGTCAGCGTTACCATACCGCCCGCTTTGACGCCCATCGCGCTTGCCGCGGACTGCGATACGATCACACCGTCATCGCCCAGACTTACCGTATCGGCCGCACCATCCACCCAACTGGAGCGCACCGGCTGCAACGTGACCATCTTGCCGAACTCGCTGCGTTCACTGTCGGGCACGGCAACCAGCTGAATGCTTTCGCTCCCCGAATCGCCGGTCAAATCACCCGATTCAACGCGCACGTCCATGCTCGACGTGACGCGACCATCCGAAGCGACTTTCTGCCGCATCGCATCAGCGTCATCATCGTTCGCGACCACCATCAAATCGTACTGATACACGTCCTGATACTGTTTCGCGCCCAATGCGGCAACGGTGTCGTTGATCGCAAGTCCGCACACAATCAGCGCGGTGCAGCCGGCCACGCCGCCGACCGTCATGATCAGACGCGATTTGAAACGGAAAATGTTGCGCGCCGTGACTTTGCCGAGGAAGCTCATGCGATTCCACAACGGCTTGATACGCTCCAGTAGAATGCGCGATCCTGCACGCGGCGCTTTCGGACGCATGAGACTGGCCGGCTTCTGTCGCATTTCCTGCGCGCACGCATACACGGTTGCGGCAAGCACGCCGACCACGAACAGCGCGACTCCGGCCGTTCCGTACAGCCAGTCGTATGCCAAGCGTACGTCCGGCATCACATACAAGCCTCGCAATACGACGAGCAGGAACGCCGGAATGCCAAGGAAGCCTGCGATCAGGCCGAGTCCACCGCCGATCAGGCAGGCGAACAGCGCGAACAACAGGTATCGTGAGGCGACCGCAAGACGCCCGTAGCCGAGCCCTGTGTATGTGCCGATCAGCCCGCGATCCTCTTCGACCATGCGCGCCATGGCGGTCAGACTCATCATCACCGCCACGAGCAAGAACACGATCGGGAATGCGTTGCCCAGCGATTGGATGGATTCCAGATCAGATTTCAGCGAGCTGAATCCGCCGATTTGCGACCGGTCCTGCACATACCAACGCACTTGCGGAATGCTGTCTTCCAGCTCGTTTTGCTTGGATTGCAGTGTCCGTTCGGTGTCTTTTTTCTGCTGGTCCAATTTCGATTGTGCCTGGTCGAGTTGCGCTTTGGCTTCCGCTAATTGCGGGCTTGCGGCAATTACCGTTTCACGTAGTGTTTCACGGGTTGTTTCGTCGAGGGATCCTGCAGCCGCGCCCGCCTGCATATTGACGATTTGGTCGATTTGCTGATTGAGCTGGCTGCGATTGCTGTCGATCTGCTGTTGCGCTGCGGCGAACTGTTTGTCGGTTTGCGCTTTCGCCTCGTCGATTTGTTTGGTTCCAGCGTCGAGTAGTTCCTGATGACGCGCTTTCTGGCGATTGGTTCGCACCGTGCCGTCGATGCGGTCAGCTACTTCGCTGACGGTGTCGTCGTACACGTCACTGAACGAGTCCTTGTCGGCGGTGCCTTTCACGAGAATGGTGACGGCCGTGTACATGCTGCCGGTCACACCGTCGGACGGCGCAAAGAACGTGTAGTCGCTGGTGGCGGAGGAACGGAATGCGTTCGTACCCGAATAGCCGTCTGGATTGGTGAGATCCTGCGGGTCAAGCACCACGCCCACAATAGTCAGTTCGGTGGGGAAGCTCGGTGCCTGATTGTCCGATTCACCAGAATCGGTCACCCGTGCGGCACGTTTGCCATCCTGCGTGTCCGATTCTGCAGAATCGGACATCTGGGACCCGTTTTCGCCCGTTTGATTGTCCGATTCTGCAGAATCGGACACAGAAGAAGACGCCGAATCCTGCGGTGTCACCGTAATATGGTCGCCCTTTTTATATCCGGAATCCTTGATGAATTTGCGCGTCACCGCGATCTCACCGGACTTCTCCGGCATGCGTCCGCTTTGCAAATACGGCTGGTCAATGCCGTTCGTGCCGATCTCCTGCATGGTCACGGTTTTTTTGCCGTTCAGATCGACGGTCACGGTTTGCGAACGTTCGCCCTGCACTTTCGCGACACCGGAAATCTTACGGAGCGCGGCAATATCGTCATCGGTCAATCCGACCGTCGACAACACCTGAATGTCGTGCAATCCTTGGGTGTCGAAAAAACGATCCGTCGCAAGAAAAGCGTCTCGGCAACCCGCGTAAATGCCCGTAAGCACGGCGACGCCCAGCAACGAGATCAGTGCGATGGAGATGAATCGCTTCCACGCATGCAACCACATACGCACCATGTCTTTGATGAATGCCATGACGACCTCCAGCCCGTAGCGCTCAAGCAGCACCAACCATTGCTCCCAAAACCTTCATTTTATTGAACTATCGAACTATTGAACACTATGAAACCGAATCCACGCGCTACAGCTACAATCGGGGAAGACGCGCCATACCAAAAACCATAGGCGCGTCACCTACCACTACTGCCGAACGCAACATCGCCAAGATCGCAAACTTTTGCCGAATTTGCCGAATATTGCCGAGGCACCCAAGAAGAGGAAGCATTCATGAGCGACGCAACCGTTGCGAAGAAACCGCGCGAAACCGACGATGTGCCGGTTCCGCCGACGCTGCGCAAGTCTTTGAAGAATCGTCATATTCAATTGATCGCATTGGGCGGCGCGATCGGCACCGGCCTGTTCTATGGTTCCAGCGAGTCGATTCAGCTGGCGGGCCCGGCCATTCTGCTCGCCTATCTGATCGGCGGTCTGGCGATTTTCCTGATCGTGCGCGCCCTGTCCGAAATGGCGGTCGAGGATCCGAAGGCGGGCGCGTTCAGCTATTACGCCACGCAGTACTGGTCGAAGCGAGCCGGCTTTATTTCCGGCTGGAATTACTGGTTCAACTACGTGCTCGTGGCCATGGTGGAGTTGGCCGTGGTTGGCTCGTTCGTGAATTACTGGTTCCCGAACATTCCGAAGTGGGTGTCGGCGGCGGTGTTCCTGGTGGCCATCGCGGCGCTGAATCTTATGGGCGTGAACAAGTTCGGCGAATTTGAATTCTGGTTCGCCATCATCAAGATCGTGGCCGTGCTTGCCATGATTTTCGGCGGTTTGTATGTGATCATCGCGAATGTGCCGACCGCTTCGGGCATTCGCGCGTCGTTCGCCAACTGGTTTACCGTTGACGGCGGATTCCTGCCGCATGGCCTGATGTCTCGCAATGCGGACGGCACGTGGACCGGCCTGCTGATGGCGCTGGTCGTGGTGATGTTCAGCTTCGGCGGTACCGAGCTCATCGGCATCACCGCGGGCGAAACCGAAAATCCGCGCACCACCATCCCGAAGGCCACGAACGGCATTATCTGGCGTATTCTCGTGTTCTACATCTGCGCGCTCGGCGTGATTATGGCCGTGGTGCCGTGGAGCACGATCGACGGCAATTCCAGCCCGTTCGTGCAGATTTTCGACTCGGTGGGCGTGCATGCGGCCGCCGGCATTCTGAATTTCGTGTGCTTGACCGCCGTGATGAGCGTGTACAACTCCGGCCTGTACGCGAACTCGCGCATGCTGTATTCGTTGGCGAAGCAGGGCAATGCGCCCGCGTATCTGGGCCGCCTGAACAAGCGCGGCGTTCCGGTCGGGGGTGTGATCACGTCGGCCATCATCATTGCGATCGCCGTGGTGGTGGTGTTCGTGTGGCCTGATTTCGCGTTCAATTATTTGATGTCGATTGCCACGATTGCCGCTGCGATTAATTGGATCATGATCATGATTACGGAAATTAAGTTCCGTCGCGTTGTCGCCGCCGGCGACGGTCCGAATGATTTAAAGGGATTGAAGGGCCAGGAAGCACTTGACAAACTTGCGTTCAAGCTGCCGTTCGCCAAGGTGACGCCGTATGTGGTGATCGCGTTCATGCTGCTGGTCGTGGTGCTGATGTGCTTCTCCGCAAGCTATCGCATCGCAGTGGTCGCCGGCGTGATTTGGCTGGTCGTGCTGTTCGCCGCCTATCAGATCACACAGAAGCGCGCCTGAAGTCGTAAGGCAACAATGCGCCCATGCCTCAAGCGAGGGGCACGGGCGCTTTTTGATTTCAGATTACGATTTCAGATTTCAGATTTTGATTTCCAATCCGCGATTCCCGGGCTGTTCTGGGGACTCGCGCCGTTCGACCTGTGGTACCTGTCGAAGCAGTCCGGCAACACCGTCGCAATCCTGTATGGCGTAACCCTTGCGGCGATCGCCGCGATCGGCTCGCTGCTCGCTTTCATCCTGCCCTTGTCGGGGCGCAGCAAATGCGCAATCGCAATTTTTTAATTCATCATCGCATTAACTCATCATCGCATCTTATTCCGCTGCCGGAGCGGGACCGGTCGAAGCGCGGGCACGCAATTCGTACGGCCCTTCCATCAGATGCCCCACACGCTCGCCGCCGATCAGCTTGAGCAGCAATCCGGCGGCCTGCTTACCGGTATCGACCACGTCACGGCCCATGGCGGTCAGGTTCGGATACGCCGCGGTGCACATGAGGGAATCATCCCACGACATGATGGAGATTTCCTCCGGTACTTTGATGCCTTGCGAAGCTGCCACGCCAAGGCCAGCCAACGCCATCACATCATTGTCGTAGATGATCGCCGTCGGATGCTCAGAGAACGCCAGCAGGCGCTTCGTGGCCTCGCGACCGGTTTCCGGCGTGTAGTCGGTGTGCAGGCAACGATAACGCATGCCCAGCTCGGAAGCGACGTCCGCAAAGGCGGAATCGCGAATATACGAGTGCGCAAGCGATTCGGGACCGCCGACGCGGGCGATCTGACGATGCCCGAGATCATACAGGTATCGCACCGCTCGGCGCACGGCATCGGCGTCGGCGCTTGACAGACTCGGCAGATTGCCGACCACGGAGGCATCGGCAATGGCAAGCACCGGCATCTCCTCATGCTCCTCAAGCAAGGCAACGCAAGGGTCTCCAAGCTCGACATTGACGAGCAGCATGGCGTCGACGTTGCCAGTAGCAATCCAATCATCGATGATCGAAAGCTTCGCGTCCTCACCCACGGCCATGCGTACCAGCAGAGAATAATCGTATTTTTCCAGCTCGGCGCCAAGACCGGAAATAAGTTCCATCATGTAGGATTCGACGGAAAGCAGCTTCGGGTCGTAACCCAGCACTAGACCCACGCGCTGCGTCTTCGCCTTGGCCAGCGCCTGTGCCGCGCCATTCGGCTTCCATCCCAGTTCGTGTGCGACCTTCAACACTTTGTCTCGAGTCACATCGGAAACACCAGACTTGCCGTTGAGCGCATACGAAACGGCGCTACTAGAGACTCCCGAAGCCTTGGCAACGTCAAAAATCGTCACCTTGCTTTTTTGAATAGGCATGTCCGTGTCCTTCTTCTTAACTTAAATCGCAACTTAAACGGTTCATCTACATCGTACAGTAAAAGCGCCGACCAACCTCTTGAAAAGTCAGCGTTCACAACACTTTCGTTTCTTAAGGTTGGCGGCGCTTCAACTTATGTTTTTACTCAACCGAACACGTCAACTGAAATTTCAGTAGTCCTCTATCCACTCTTCTACCGCTTCAGTAGACGGCGTACTCGCGGAAGCTCACCATTCGCGCTTCGGATCGTTGGCGGAACGCGGCACGTTGGCGGCTGCGAACGCACCCGGAGCGGCAAGCGCTGCGGCATCGGCAGTGGCGATATGCAGCACGACGCTTTCGCCCGGAAGCAGCGAGACCATGCCCTCGGCCACCGAAGCCTTCGCGTCGACCTTATCTGCCATGCAGAACAGGTCGCGCACGTAGCTCTTGGCTGTGGCGGTAAGTTCCACGCCATCTTCCACGGCAACGGCCGCGGCACTGAGGGCGAGTTTCACGTAAAACATTTCTTGTATTCACGCAATGGTTGCGGCACGGATGGCCATCCGCGCGTTCCGGAAGACGAACAGATGGCCGCCGAACTGACCGCATACCTGGAATCATTCGGCCCGGACCTCTGGCAATAGCCTATGCGCTCGCAGTGCAGCGCATTTTATTTGATTCGTTTCTGCGATTTTGGTGGCATAAATCGCAGAAACGTTGATTTTTCAACGATTTTTTATTTGACTGGTATTTGATTCGTATTTGACTGACGTGCGATCAGCAGGACTTCAATCGCAATATAAAGCGTGCGATTGCAGCACACTATAAGCACAGCAATCGCACGCTATTCATCGTCAACTATCGACAATCATGTGACGCAGCCGTTCAACGCAACTATCTAACGTGATTATTCAGCGTGATCAGAGTCGGTGTGATCGGTCAGGTCCAGCTTGAATGGGTAAGCAGGCAGATTATTGTCATTAAACAACGGTGCCGGACCCCAGCTACGCCATGCGTAGCGCATCATCACCGGCGCTGGCACTTCCGGCGTGGCCAACGTAATCGTGCCGATACTGCGGCTGTTGATCGGAATACCGAATTCCGTGGCGTTGTAATCGACCACGTTGACCTTTGCGTTGACCAGATCGTCAATATCGCAATCCACGAAAATCGCGGCGTAGGCCGGATGGAACACACCATCGGCACCGGCAAGCTCGAAACCGGAACGTTCCGGCAGACGCACCAGCGAAGGCAGGCTCTTGGCGAACTCGTCACCAAAACTGTCGGGCGCAGTACCGCTGAAATGCAGGCCGTGCGCGTACCGGAAGAACAGGCGTACGCGGCCGCCTTCGTCGCAGCGGAAACCCAGCACAGTCGGCCCATACACCGGAATACGGCTCATACCATACACTTGGCGAAGCGCACAATTGCCTAGACGCTCGCCCGGTGTACGTTTATCAACCGGATGAATGTTGTTGTATTCGCCGCAATCCATAGTGCAGATGGCGAACACATTGTCGATGGACTGCGCGGCATCCCACTGGGCCTCGCGCAACACCGGCCACAGCATCGGATCGCCGTCGCCCTCGTCGACCTTCTTGTCAATCCACTGCGGCAATTGCACGATCAGGAACGGCAGGCTTTCGCTCCACAGCGCACGCCATTCACCAATCATCATGCCCAGCAACTCACGGTAGGATCCGCAATACGGCTCGTCTTCCTCGCCCTGATACCATAGGAATCCCGCCAAGGAGTAAGGCACAATGCGCTCCAGCATGGCATGGAACGCGCCTGACGGACGCCACTGCGAGGTCGGCGTCATCGGCGGCGGCCACGGGCATTCGCCATACTGTTGGGTCAGCGTATCCCACGTCACATCAGGATCGTCTTCGCGGGCGGCTGCGATCGACGCATTCCACGTATCAGAACGCGACTGCCATTCGCCGTACTCCAAATCGAACTGTTCCTGCGTTTTACCTGCGATCGCCTGCTCATAGCGCGCAAGATAGCCGCGCCCGGATTCGCTGGAATTCAGTGCATCTTCGCTCGTCCAGCAACTGATCGACGTACCCCCGATATAGCAGTCGATAATGCCGATCGGAAGGTCGGAATCAAGTTCATCACGCAGTTTTCGAGCAAAATAGTACGCTACCGCACTCATTACGCCACTATTTTCAGGCGATGATTCCTGCCAGCTTGCCGCATGTTCGGCGTTGCGATTGATCACACCGGTTTTCGGCACATTGTAGAAGCGCAGTAACGGATCGGCACAGTTATCGAGGGCTTCCTCGGCGTCTTCACTGTTGCGCAATTCAAGTTCCATATTGCTTTGACCGCCGGCCAGCCATACTTCGCCGATAAGCACGTCATAATATTCGATGAAATCGTTGCCTGCGGTGACGCGCAACGTGTAAGGGCCACCTTCGGGCTGTGCCGGCAGCATGACGCGCCACGGTGAAAAACCGTTCTTGATCTCTTTGGAGGCGTACGCATGCGCCTGCACGATCACGGAACCATCGAAATCGCGGATTTCCGCGGAAACCTCAAGTCCGGCGCAATCGGCATCAAGCGCGCCGAACACGGCGATGGGCTTGTTACGCTGCAACACCATATGCGAGGCGAAAATCGCGGCGACGTGCAGAACTCCTGACGTGCTACGGTCTTCGGTAGGTTCAGCCGACGTTGTCATTTCAGAACCAGGTGCGGGACCAGTCGCAGTGACCATGACATCTCTTCCTATAGAAAAACCGTAAGAAACCGTACATATCTATCCTAGAACAATATGCGACAGAACATACAAAAAAGACCGCCACCCGTAAGGGCAGCGGTCTTGTAAAAGACTCAGCGATTAGCCGAATGAGCCACATCAGCCACGGGCGATCTTGCCGGTGAAGGTGGCCATATCAGCGTCGTCATCCTTGCCGTTGTTCCAGGAGAACATGGCGCGCAGCTTCGGACCGACGGTCTCGATGCGGACGTTGCCGTACTCTTCCTGCAGAGCCTTGAACTTCGGAGCGCCAGCGTCCTGGTCCTCGATGAACTCCTTGGCGAAGGAGCCGTCCTGGATGCGCTGCAGGTGGTACTGCATGCGCTCACGCACGTGCTCGTCGATGCAGGTGTTGGTGTAGTCGCCGTACTGGGCGGTGTCGGAGCAGGACCAGCGAGCCTTGTTCAGACCACCCTCGTTCATGAGGTCGACGAGCATCTTCAACTCGTGGCAGACCTCGAAGTAGGCGATTTCAGGCTGGTAGCCGGCGTCGGTGAGGACCTCGAAGCCCATTTCAACAAGCTTGTTCACGCCGCCCATGAGCACATTCTGCTCGCCGAACAGATCGGTCTCGGTCTCCTCGGTGAAGGTGGTCTTGATGGCGCCTGCACGCAGAGCGCCCAGAGCCTTGGCGTAAGCCAGGGTGATGTCCCAAGCGTCGCCGCGCGGATCCTGCTCCACGGCCACGACGACCGGAACGCCACGGCCGTTGGCGTACTCACGACGCACGATGTGGCCCGGGCCCTTCGGGGCGACCATGAACACCGGATGATCCTCGGACGGCTTGATGTAGCCGTAGTGGATGTTGAAGCCGTGAGCGAAAGCAACAGCTGCACCCGGCTTGATGTTCGGCTCGATGTCATTGGCCCAGATGGTGCGCTGGTACTGATCCGGAGCCAGAATCATGATGATATCGGCCTCAGCAGCAGCTTCCGGAACGGACTTGACTTCCAGACCCTGCTCCTTGGCGTGCTCGACGGACTTGGAGGTCGGACGCAGGCCAACGACGACGTCCACACCGGAATCGCGCAGGTTCAGAGCGTGAGCATGACCCTGGGAACCGTAACCGATGATGGCAACCTTCTTACCTTCGAGGACCGAGAGATCGCCGTCGTTCTCGTACCAGATTTGTGCAGCCATTGTACTTGGCACTCCTTTTTATGTAGTGGGGTGAACGCCTCCCGGCGCTCGGGTTTCTACCATTCGCAGATGAATTCGCGTGTTTTTGTGCATGGATTTTGTCCTGCAAACTGGGGTCTATCCTACTCCCGTCCCTTCCTAAATAAGCATTGAGTCCACAAAGTGGGCCACCGCCTAGCCGTGCGGCTCTCCCGACAATCAGTACTGCGATCCCGCATACGAAATATCCCAGTCATAAAACAACACAGCAACAAAAAAGAAGCCACCGCGGTGAGACGGTGGCTTCCAACACGTTTCGCGTGTATTGCGCTACTACGTTATTCATCGGCCCTTAACATGCAGCCGCTACAGCGAAATCACTGAACCTGGGTACGAGCGATCTTGCCGTTGAAGGACTCGGCCATATCGGCATCGGCGTCCGTCTGGTTGTTCCAAGAGAACATGGCGCGCAGCTTCGGACCAACGGTCTCCAGGTGCGGGTGGCTGTACTCTTCCTGCAGCTCCTTGAACTTCGGAGCGCCCGCGGCCTGATCATCCATGAACTCCTTGGCGAAGGAGCCGTCCTGAATGCGCTTGAGCTGGTACTGCATGCGCTTCTTGGTCTCTTCAGTGATGACGGTGGAGGTGTAATCGCCGTACTGAGCGGTGTCGGAGCAGCTCCAGCGAGCCTTGTTCAGACCACCCTCGTTGGCCAGATCCACCAGCATCTTCAGCTCGTGGAACACCTCGAAGTAGGCGATCTCCGGCTGGTAGCCAGCCTCGGTCAGCACATCGAAGCCCATATCGCACAGGTGGTTGATGCCACCCATGAGCACGTCCTGCTCACCGAACAGATCGGTTTCGGTCTCCTCGGTGAAGGTGGTCTTGATGGCGCCTGCG
>ULTI01069484.1_pt1 | contig 14293 bp, 10 predicted proteins | sample 1957291 | NCBI WGS metagenome assembly ULTI01 (sample SAMEA4835725, study PRJEB28245) | human gut metagenome | biome: gut microbiome; material: fecal sample | place: Denmark | collected 2008 | reverse complement strand
TTCGACGGATTGCAACAAGTTAATTATCAACTCATAATAAGTATCAGGAAATGCTAGTATTTTACTATACTTATGTTTGCTAGATGCTGGCATTTTACTCTAATTATTATGAGGTAAAAGCTATGAGAGCACCAAGAGTACCAGTCGAAGAACAATACCGCTTGATCATGGAATGCCGCAAAAGCGGACTGTCTGATCATCAGTGGTGTTTAAACAATGACATTAATCCAGGCACCTTTTACAACTGGGTTAAGCGTCTCCGCAAGAATGACTGCGGAGATATTCCTGAGAAAATCAGTTGTCAACTTATGAACAGTCTCATCAGGAAGTTGTAAAAATCGAGATGAATATCGTTTCTGTTCCGGCGGCATGAATAAAAATACTGGTAGTGAAGTATTCACAAAATTGAAAATGTACGCTTACTTTTAATCTGATTTTCATAAGCTAAAACTTATGAGAACATAAAGAATCTATGAGAATCGTATTTTTATAGATTTTTTTGCATAACTGTCATATAATGAATTTAGTAGAACATAATGATTAGGAATATATTCATTATGTTTATTTTAGATGAAAGTGAAATATATTATATGTCTGATATTAGAAAATTATTGGAACAAGATCGGCTTGAATTTGAGGCTGATCAAAAAATAAAAAATTTAGATAACATAGTACAGGCATTAAGAAATGGTAGATTAAGTATTTTTGCAGGAGCAGGTTTATCTGCATCATCAGGTTATGTGAATTGGAAACAGTTGATAAAGCCGATGAGTGATTATCTTGGTTTGAATATAAATACTGATCTTACCATGATTGCTCAGTACTATGAGAATGAATGTACCAGAGAAGGATTGAATCGGGCTATACTTAATGAGTTTTCAAAAGTTCCAACCAAAAATGACAATATGGAGATTTTGGCGAGTCTGCCTATCGATACATATTGGACGACAAATTATGATTCAATCATAGAGGATACTCTTCGTAGGAATGGAAAGACTGTGGATGTAATATATGAACAGATTCAATACAAAAATTATACTCCAGGGAGAGATGCTGTTGTATATAAGATGCACGGTGATAAAAATTTTCCAGATAGAGCAGTTATATCTAAAACTGATTATGAATTGTATGATGTATATAGATCAGTGTTTTCAAAAGGTCTGGTCATGGAATTGATAACAAAAACGGTTTTATTTATTGGTTTTGGATTTGCAGATCCTAATCTGGATCGTTTTATAAGTATAGTACGTCATACATTCGAGAAATATTCACCACCAACACATTATTGCTTTATGAGAAGTGTAAGTTATGAAGATTATCTTGACGAGAAAGGAAATCTTACAAGGCAGAAAAGAATTGAGTTTGAACAGGACAAAAAGTTGCAGGATTTGAAAATTAGAAGTATGAAAGGTTATGGAATTCATACAATTCTGGTTCATGACTTCACGCAGATTACAGCAATGCTTAACTATATAAGAGATAAGTATACTTTGAATAAAGTGTTCATATCAGGTGCATTGGATCCAAATGATTCGCACAATTATGGTTGTCATTTTGATAAGCCGTATAATATTAATTTCAAAAATGGAGAATGGTTTATTATGCAGCTTTCTAAGAGAATCATTGATGATGGATATGATATTGTGAATGGCTTTGGTGTTGGCATAGGCAACTATGTTGTTTCTGGTGCATATATGGGTGGAGTGCAAAGAGGGGGATCTGACTATGTTTCTAAGCACTTAACAATTCAGCCACTGATATCGGTCGAACAACAGGATAGTGATAAAAAGGATGAGGTTCGAAGAAAGCTGATCCGGGATTGTGGAACAGTTATTTTTCTATTTGGAAAGACATTATATGAGGATAATAATAGTAAAAAGGATGAATTAGATAAAGACGGTACATATCGTGAATATGAGATAGCAGTAAAAGAAGTCAAGAACGTCATTCCTGTAGGTGCTACAGGATTAACATCAAGATACATTTATAATGAAGTATATAGCGAAAATCAAAATACCCCTTTTATTGATAGGCTAAATGCAGTGGATGAGAATATCAATTGCATGCAATTGATTGATGATATTATGGCGATGATTGAGAGTGAAAAACGTAAAAAGGAAGAAAATATTAAACAAACATTGATGAAGGATGCCTTTTCAAATGATGATATGTCACATGATAATTTACCAGATCAAATAAATGTTTTCGTTAGTTTTCATTTCGCTGGGGCAAATCTGCAGTCAAGATTAATCTTATCGGTATTGGATGATGAACCGGGAATAAATCCGGTTAAGGAGTCCGGCAAGATAGAGGATAAGCGTAAGATCAAACAATGGATTGACAGAAAAATAAAAAGTACTTCCGTAACTATACTGATCTTGAGTAAGGGGATGACAAAAAGTATATGGGTTGGCAGAGAAATACAAAAGAGCATAGAGGAAAACAATAAATTTGTTTTGGTAGATATTTCGTCTGGACAATATGATAAGGATTTCTTATCACAATATAAGATAGGCTCAAAAAGTTTGGATGAAATCTATCCAATTCATTCAGTGGAAAATTGCAATGAAAAAGAAGGCTTTGCGGATGTAGGCAAATGGGTGCGTGATGCAGTTGCTGATATATAGTTTACCATATTTAATTTATGGATAAATGGTTTGAACTTATTTAAAAAATTCATAGTTGGTTTTCTTTTATGTCTATTTACATGAAAAATATAAAAGTTTTGCTACATATCTGGCAGATGATTGGAGAAAAATGATTGGTTATTTTGTGCATTTAATTTCAATTGTAATATATATTATTGAAATAATGGTATTGGTTAGAGGAATTGTATGTTTAAAAATGAATAAACTGCCAAGAGGAATGTATGTTGTGAAAAATATTATAAATTATTATACGGCAGTGATAACAATATTTGTTATAGTAGATTGTGTATATTATATGCTGAGTGAGAATTTTAATGGAATATTGATTTCATCGGGAATAGTATTATGTATTATGCTAGTAGTTAGTGGAAAATTATTTAATCTATTATACCAATGGTCTAAGGACAAAAAAGCAGAAGATAAATTGAATGAAAGTGAAAAACAATATATTTGGGGATGGTCAGCACTTATTAGTTCTCTATTTATAAGCTTTTATAATTTACAAATTGCGCTGATGGCATTTTCATTGTTTTTAGGCAAGTATATTTGGTTTGATACTGGAGATAGTAGTGAAAAAATAAGGGAGGCTTTTAGTAGTATTAAAGATAGTGAAGAAATATATCATAAGAATATTATAATGATAAAAAATTGGATTTTAGGGATTACGCTCATTCATTCATTAGTTATTAAATTTATTATAAAGTTATGTTAGATTTTTATATGAAAAATGCGGATAGTAAGTAAAAAAACAAATGTTATGATTTATGTTATAACAGTTACAGAGCTAACGAGAGAGGGAATAATATGGATTTCAGGAAAAAGTTAATAAAGTAAGAATTTAAATATATTATAGGCAAGAACAACTGGCACGAGAACTAGGTGTAAATTCTGCAACAATAAATCGCTGGAAAAATTGATAATCAGAGTAAATGCTCCAATGGGAGTACCTTTGAAATCAGTATTCATCTGTAATAAAATATTTGTAGCAAAATTCGTGTTTTTCGTGACGAATTTTGTGAATTTTCCAACAGGAGACAGATATTTTGAGTAGACAAAAAATTGATTAAGCAAAACTACAATACTGGGCAGGGATGATTCACGATTGTCAGCATTCAGGTCTTAAGATAAAAGAATGGTTGGCAAACCACGGAATAAGGTACTTACTATGGAGCGTTTACAGATTTTAGGTAACGCTTGCACAAGAATATTCATAATGATTATTCAATTATAGAAAAGAATGATAATTAACTTCCTAATTATCATACAAGTGATATATGAAGTCGATAGGTTATAGACTGCTTGGATTAAGAGAGGAACTACCGGAAACAGGCATTTCGCTGCTCAGTCATATGAGAAGTTCCATGATAATGCCGTCTCTGGATGAAAAAGTAAGGGAAATACTTTGGTTTTATGGTAATATATAACTATATTAAACTATAATAAAATAAAGGGAGGTATGATAAATGAAAGACGATTTGACAAAGTTATGTGACAAAATTGAAAATTGTAATAAATGTGGATGTCATAGCAATGAAATTGTTTGTGCAAAATATTGGATATGTGTATATATAAATAAAGATAATACTAAATTTCTAAAATTAAAAGCAGAAGTAAACAGGCATAAGAATTATATAGATGATTTTGTTATATTAACATATCTGATGACGATAGTATCAATATTAATTACATTTTTGGGGACTATATTTTCTAATGAACGAATTTATATATTTGTTGTGATTTCAATATTAATACTTGCAGTTATGCTTGTTATAAACATTATTGTGTTGAATGGCGAATCAAAATGGGGTTATAGGAAGAAATGGATATATTATATAGATGCTGTTTTGGAAGATATGGAAAGAAATCCCGCAGAGTATAATATATCTGACTAACTAATACTTAGAACAACATGCATTAGTACGGATAAACAAACTAAGACATATTTTTTATATGTTAAATAAGCAATTTGAAGACGTCTAAAAAAAGAAGGGTAATCAAACTTTTTGAGGGTTTGCCAAAGCTTATGAGGGTCAGTCGTGAAGGGCTGACCCTTTTAGATTGCCAGTTTTTGACGTTTACAATTTTCGTGTAAATTTACTAATTTATAAAAGGGCATGGTGGAATTTAGAAATTCATTTTAGGATGCCGGAATTTCTGCTCTTTTATGAGACTTTTCCTTAAATAAGTGGTAAAATGACAGTGTACCTGATTATGTGAATAAGCAAAGGAGAAGATACATTGTCAATTATCAGATGGCTACATATTTCAGATTTGCATTTAAATACAAATGAGACAGAATCTATTAGGATGCGCAGAAAACTTCCTCAATATATATTGGACAATAACATCGAGTATGATTATGTATTTTGTACAGGGGATATCAGAGATTCGAGTGCAGAGCATTGGAGAGAACCATTTCCGAGTGCAGATTTTTTGAAAAATCTTTGTGAGATTCGTAATATTTCTTTGGATAATTTATTTATTGTTCCGGGAAATCATGATGTCAATCGAACTGCATCAGATCGTGAGAATGTTGTAGAGAATATGTTATGGCATGATAATAAAAGCTGGAGTAGGAATTACAAAACCGAGCTTGGAAATATTGGTGATTCTACACTGCAGGCTTTGCATGATGGTGAGAAAGAGTTTAGGAGCTTCCTCGGGAAAATATATGATAGAGATAAATTACAATTATATGATGATTATTTAAAACCACATTTTGTTGTTGAGACAGAGCATTTCAATATTTTGCATATAGACAGTACTTTGGCATATTCCGAGAAACAGAATAGAGATTTGATAATTGGTTCAAGGCAGCTTCAACTGGCATTGGATGATTTAAATGATAGCAAACCAACAATTGTTTTATCTCATTATGCAATCACATCCTTGGATCCTGAAGAACGCAGAATGGTTTCTAATATGCTGGATGACTATCATATATATTTATGGCTGGCAGGGCACGAGCATTATCATGATCTTAAACCATGTGGATATATTCATTCTATTCAGTGTGGGGAACTTAAAATTGAAGATAGATGTAAGTCTACATTTCTGATAGGAGAATATGACACAGAAACAGGGCAGGTAGATATTCGTGCTTATAATTGGTTTTCACCGGAGGGATGGGCAGAATACCCGATTTTGTGGCGAAATAGCAAGACATATACTTTACGGCTCTCTACAAAATGCAATGATGGCAGATCATTTGAATGTGTAAAAGCAGAGAAAAATAATGAATCTTATAAAGCAAAAATGCCAGCAAAAATCATTTCTGGGTTGTTTGCAAACATTGAATCTGATAATGAAATTTACTCTAATGATAATCCCTTGGTTGAGCTTGTTAATACAGGAAAGAATTTTGTTTTATTGGGCGATGGCGGAATGGGAAAAAGTACTATGATGCTTGATGCCTGTTTTCGTCTTTCGAAGTCGGGAAAGACTGTCTTATTTTTATCGCTGGAACAGCTTGAGGCATTCGGACAGTCGATAAGAGCTTGTATAAAAGATTATAATCTTAATGAACTTATTCTTTTTCTTGATGGCATGAATGAGGTTTTGGCTGAACAAAAATTTTCCAAAGAAATAAATATGCTTGCAATGGAAAAACGGGTACAGATTATTGTTTCATCAAGAGGAAGTTTTCTATACAAATATGGTGTGGAAGGTTTCGAGGATGCGGTATTATTGTTATTACGTGATGAACAGTTGAAACAGGTGTTTACTGAGAGTCAATGGAACGAGATAGAAAAAAATTATACATTAAAACAGCTCTTAAGAAATCCGATGATGGCTTCTATGTACCAAAAGACTTATCCTGTAATGGAAAAGTACAGAGATATTTCTTTTTTGAAATGGAATTATGCAGTAGATAATGCATCGGATTTACTGGAAAATTATTATACCTCACAGATTGCTATTTTATTGAACAGAAAAGATGTGCGTGGCGAGAAAATAATGATGGCATACGTGGCAATACAACAGATCTTATCAGTAATTGCTTTCTCTTGTGAGAATGTTAATGCTTTTCGCATGGACACGCAATCGTTTCATGATTTAACTGATTCTATTATAAATGTTGTAGCTTTTGATTCTGTAATGAATGATATCAGAACAAAATACCGACTTAGACAAAAACCTATAATTGATTGTTTTGAGGTAGAGGATTATTTATTGAATGAATCAAATCTGTTGAAGCAGTCTGGAAATTATGTGTATTTTCCCCATCAGATTTATCGTGATTTTTTGTCGGCTAAGTACATTGTGAAATATACTGCTGCGGATAATGTAGATGGTATATGGAATTCAAGAATGTTTCCGCAGGCTATTATCAGACATATATCGGAACTGGATGGTCAAATGTGGAGTAATACAGCTAAGCTTGTTTCAGATGACGCAAAGGGAAAAGCTAATGATATAAAATATAACCAGATTTTTAATTTGATTTCTTCGTATCAATGTGAAGATGCGGATTATACTTGCCTGGATTTGACAAATGTGAGATTACCTAAACTTCCTAATGGAGATATCAGTCTTAGAAATTCAGACATTTCAGATTATAGTATTGGATGTGAGAAAGATAGAATCCTATATTATAATATATTGATTTTCTCAGATGATAATGATTGGCTTGTAGGATTTCAGAACTCTATTATGACTATATGGAATGTTGAAACAGGAAATCGTGTGGGAGAATGGAGATTATCTGCTCAGCCATATAGCGTTTCATTTGAGAACAATTTCCTTTACTTGAAGATAAAATTAAGACAGCATGATGAGATTATCGCTTTCGAATTAAATGATAATGTGTGGATCGTGAATACAGAAAATAAACCGGATAAGTCAAGTATTAGGTTTAATAGAGTAGATAAGTCGGGTAAAGCTGTTTCAAGAGATAAGGAGTTAATGGCTGGTTCAGCTCCGGATGGATTAACAAGGATTTGTTATAAGGGTGGACAAATAAAGCATATATTATCGAGCAGACGTACTGTATTGCAATCAGCTTCGATTTCGTCTAATGGAAGTCATGCGGTAACACTTGACTACGAAATTGAAAATGACCAGAGAAAAATCCAAATGTGGGATATCACAAAAAAGAAGAAACAGATGGAAAGGTTTTGCCCAGGTAATACGCAAAATGTATATATGCTTGCAACAGGTGATTGGATTCTTGGAAAAACAGATGATAGATTCTGGTGCTGGAACTGGGATGATGAAGATAATTTTTATTATTTGGAAGCTGAACCGTTATCAAATTCCAATATGAAGTATTCATCTTATGAGAATAAAATACTATATTACGATGGAAATGGCTTAGTATTGTTTGATTTGGACTCTAAAGTAAAAAATGTATTGACCAGCAATTATTCTTATATTCCTGAAAATTTGAGTCAGGCAGCGTTTCTTCCTAATGGGAAGCTGGCGATGGTGGATGAGCATGAGCGGAAGGTGATATTTAATAGTATCAGAAATGATAGATTGATGAAGGTTAATAGCGAGAAATTATGTAAGATACGAGGTATATATGCGTTTGATAAAGAACCTTTTATTGCTGTAGCTACTTCTAATGGTTTGGTAAGTATGTATCACACTGGAACGGGACAGAGAACACGTAAGCTTGAAACACATTCGAATCCGAGAATAATCGCGTGGAATGATCAGAAGATGGCGGTTGCGTGTGTAAGTTCTTATAGTAAAGTAATAGTATTTAGATATTTTTCCTGGGATAATGGCAGAAAAGGAAACTGGTATGAAGCTGGACCAAGGATTAGCATTGAGGGAGAAATACTTGATGTCTCGTTTAATTATGAGAATGAAGAATTAATTATTATTACTTCCTTAGGTCGTATATATTATTTGAGTGATTTATTCTGCGATTATCATGCACAGACACAAATTATTAATAGCTTTAATGTTGGTGCATATGATTTTTCTGGTGTTATATGTGATGAACATATTAAGGAGGAGCTTTTGATGAATGGTTGCAAGGGAAATTTAGCGTAAGTACAAAATAATCTGATTGTATTCTTATTGGTTATGATTCCTTATTTTGTCCATTCCTTGACATCTTGATTGTCCAGCTATAGAACATTATACTGTGTTTATCAAGAAAGTGCGAGATAAGTAGCCTTATTTTCAGAACTGCTTATAACAAGCAAATCAGACCTGGTTTGATAGGAACGTATTTGTTGATATCTGCTTGATATAATTAGGTATCGATTTTTACCATCAAATAAAAGCGAAAGTCTTTTGCTATAAATGTTATTATCTAATTCTTCTATGATCAGTGAGACATGATATTTCTTTTTGAATGTCCAGGTATCAAGTAAACCGATACCAGTACCACCTTCATTTGTATGAGTAGAAGCTTCGGAAATACCCAATTTCATATATGTATCAATTTTGAAAGGAATTCCACTATCTGAAACAGAGATGGTTGGAGTTCCTTTTAGCATTTGAAGAGATAATTCAATAGAGCTAGCATGTGCATATTTAGTTGCTATTATTGCATTTTCCAATAGATCTGAAAAAAGGTGAACAAGATCCAATTCATTTGCGGTGGAATATATTGAATTAAAAAATGTACCATCAAAATTGAATTTCAAATTAATGTTATCAGCGGCAGCTTCTTTTGTCATAAAAGAAATAATTGCATCAATACCGGAATATCCTGTTTGCGGAATAGAGGTTATATTTGGTACACATTGATTTAAAAGCTCCTGCCTATATGTCTTGATTGAGTTTATTTCATCAGACAAAGATAAGCCCTTTAAACGTAGGGTATTAATATCCGATTTTTCAGTTGCCATAAGATAAGTGCATACCGAGTCGGACATAGCATTTACGATTCTATTATCTTTATGAACGATAGCACCCAGTCTCTTATTTTCTTCCTCAAGCTTAGCTATATAGGCTTTATCTTCTGACTTGGAAGTGCGTAAAGCCTGTATTTCGAGAAGGCGCAGCTTTTCCCTATAGTTTTTAGAAATTTGTGCTCTCCACCAGTATAGGATAATGATTAGACAAATTGGAATAATGGTAGCTCTGAACCTTCGGGTTGTGTATTGGTGATATGGAGACACCTGCTCGATAGTCATTGTTCCTAATGATATTAAGCAAATGAGAGTGTTGCAGTTTACCATTCCGTTGAATATTAATGCAGTTATACTTTGATACACTGGTTTTATCTTTAATATGCACATGAGTATTAATGGGTATAATGCACAAATTGTAATAGTAATTCCGGGTACATGTGTAAATGACATGTTCAAAAAAACGACAAATAACGAGCATAAAACTAGGGATACTACATTGAAAAACAGCAGATTAATAACGTATGAAGATAGTGATATACAAATCGTTGATAATGACCATTTCTTTTTGTTAAAGCATGTAAAAGCTGTAAAGCAAGCAACCGGCACAAAGTATGATATGTACGGAAAGCGAGCTTTGAAAAAGTACATAGTTAAAGCGAGAATAAGCGAAACGAATATATACTTTATGCAATTAAATATAAAATAGCTGGACGATTTATTTAATTTATCCATAAAATAGAAGCTTGTAAAAAATATGATTAGGTTTTTAAAAATTGCTAATTGCATATATACTACTCTTTCCAATAAAAAACAACTGTACTAATAAAATAATAAAAAATGATTAAGTTTAGTAACCTCCTTATATAGAAGGGAGGCGTACTGATTATGCTTAAAACAATAGACAGAATATTAGAGCTATGGTCAATTATTGCAAAACTCTAATCTTAAAGCTCATTTCGGAATCTATTTGCATAATGGTAAATAAATTCAGTTAATGTGGGAACACCACGCTCATAATTGATTACTGCCGTGTAATTGCGGGCTAGATCCTCAGGATTACCATTTGACCAGGCTCTGTTTATAGCATTTTGCATTGCTCTTTCAACACTTGCAGGTGTTTTGCCGGCATGTTTACTGGCTATTGCTCGTGAAAGATTGGGTACCGGTTCATTAGTCGCAATAATAATTGCTTCGGTTAAATATTCATAACCGATTGCCTTGGGGCTTATACCAATAGCATCCAGTTCACGATGAATACGGATGGTAAGCTTGCGATTCTGCTCGGCAGGAGAGAGTGTGGGAACGGTTGTGTCTGGTGTGGAATGTCTTTGGATGGCATTCCGCATCATACGCAGTAATTCTACAGGTTTTTGAGCTGAATAATCTCTTTCATATTTCGTTATTATAAAATCGGCTCCAAGCTGTCGTGCTGCTTCGAGAGTAACATTACTTGTATTTTGTGTGGTGATAAGAATGTATGGCAGCTTTTCTAATCCCAAATCATGTAGCTTTGATAAGAAAAATAGACCATTTCCTCCACATTCATGTAATTCTAAATCTAAAATAATCGCATCAGGAATACAATATTGAACCATATCAAGGGCTTTATTAGAGTCATCAGTTATTCCTAAAAGATGCATATCATCAAGCTTATCTATATAATTTCTAATTTCTTCACAGGCAAATTGATCATCTTCAATAAGTAAAACTGTTAATTCGCGTTGGTTTTCCATATATATTCAATCCTCCATATGTTTTTATTGTACATTAGGATATGACAAAATACAACATAAACCAACAAAATATAATAAAAAACACAAATGATATATAAGTTTTATAGATGGATACACGTGGTATAATGGTACTAAATGATTTGCGCAATAAACTATTATACAAATAATTGTCAATGGTAGATGAAAAATAATTATTAGTGAAGATATTAGGGGGATGTATTATATAAGGCATGGATACAGAACATTTAGAAATAAATTCAGAGTTTTTTAACGATATAGTAGTAGATATTAAGAAAAGAAATCTTTCAAGAGATAATATGCCAAAACTTATTGTGGGAACAGGACTTTCAGTGATTTACGGTGTGCCGGGGATGAAAGCACTAGCAGAACATTTGGCTAAGGAAATTGCTCTTTCCTCTGATGAGCATTTGAAAGAAGTATGGAAAAATCATAGTGATGTAATAAAACGTAATGGTTTAGAGGCTGGATTAGCAAATCTTGCACAGGATGAAAATGATTTAGTGGATGCAATTAAAGAGATAACAGCACACTTTATTCTGGATAGTGAGGAAAAACTACATAGGACAATTCGTGAAGAAAATACAGGATTTTGCAAGTTGCTGGATTATTTAAGAGGTACGGTTAGTGTTGATAAAAGGATAATTGATATTATGACTCCAAACTATGACCGTATTATAGAGATTATATGTGACAGGTTAGGTATAGGTGTTATCACTGGATTTAGTGGAAGTTTATATGGCAGATTCAACAGAAATTTGTTAAAACAACCAACAGAAATGTATAATTGTAGAAATTACGCATGGATTAGACTCTTTAAACCTCATGGTTCTATCAATTGGATTAGTGAAAATGGGCAAGAATACTTTACGAACGATTATGAGGTTCTAAAGGAGAAAGCAAAATATATTGATATAGTGACCCCTGGCAGTTCAAAGTATAAGGTAGGGATGACAAATAATACATTTCGGTGTATGAGAGAAGAATTCAATGAGTTGTTGGATGAAAGGACTAATTATTCACTTTTGATATATGGATATGGATTTAATGATGATCATTTTGATACTGCTATAGTTGATAGCTTTCAGAAGGATGTTCTTATTCTATCAAGAGATGTTAAAAAAGATATAATAAATAAAGCACTGGAAAAAAAGAATATAACTATATTTTACCACGAAGATGACAAGGAGTGTATGATTTATAAATCAAAAAAATATATAATAAACTTGCCTGTGTGGGATATTAATCAATTTGCGGATTTGTTTATAGGATAGAAGGAGTGATTTTATGGCAGGAAATATTAATGAATACCTAATAGATACAAATTGCATTGGTATAGTTGAGAATGTAGATACTAGAAAAGTTGTGGTACAAGTTGAGAATGAAAGTGTTTTAAATACATTAAAAATCAACGATATTGTTGTTTTAGGCGGTAGTAATTCTGATGAGAAACTTATTGGAATTTTGACTAAGGTTACAAAGAAGAAGATTGATTTTGATGAAACAGAGCAGGACGAGGGCATAGTTTATTCCAGTGATTATTGTATTATTAATTTAGTCGGAAGTTTTTACAATAAATATGGCGTTGTAAATGAAAATAAATTTAAAAGAGCTATTAATACATATCCTGAAATCAATAGCAAAGTATATCAGGCTAATGAAGCTACTATGAAAATGATAATGAATGCTATAAGTGGTAAGGCAACTGAGTATAAAAGCTTAGAAATTGGACATTTTGCAAGCAATAGGGATGTATCAGCTGTACTAGATGGTAATCGCTTTTTTCAAAGACATGCATGTATTGTAGGAAGTACGGGAAGTGGAAAATCCTATACAGTTGCAAGTATATTGGAAAAGACTAATGAGTTGCCATACGCTAATATGATTGTTTTTGATTTACATGGGGAATATAACGAGTTATCGTATGCAGATCAGATTAAAATTTGTGATGAACCCGAAGGTTTACACATTCCATTATGGTTTTTTAATTATGAAGAAATACACTCTTTGTTTGTAGAATCATCGGAAGGAACATCTACCAATCAGAGGGCAGCTGTAATCAATTATATTTTGCGTGCAAAAAAGGAATATATAAACAATAATATGAGCGAAGTATCAGAAGAAATTGTTACGGCTGATACACCGATTCCATTTTCAGCAGAAGAATTAATAGAATACTTGGAAAATCAGAATATTTTAGAGGTTGAAACAGGTGAAATTTATAAAACAGGAGAAAATAAGGGACAGGCCAAAACAAAGAAAGGTCAGTACTATGATAAGTTAACAAACCTAATCACTCGTCTAAGAACAAAGATGGATGACAAAAAGTATGGATTTGTATTTAATGAAAAAGATACAATAAATGCAGATTATCTGAATCAGTTTGCGAAAAGAATTATGGGAAATACTAAATACCGAATTAAGGTGATTGATTTATCAGAAGTTCCATCCGATATGTTAGCAATTATTATCGGCATTGTCACTCGTATCATATATGATATACAATTTTGGATCACTCCGTCAAAGGATGAGGTACGTCATCCTTTGGTGCTGGCATGTGATGAAGCACATATTTATATGTCTAATGACACGTCAAAAATGAAAGCAGTTGAGAAGAAATCTCTAGAGATTTTTGAGAAAATTGCAAAAGAAGGAAGAAAATATGGAATAGGTCTATTAATTATATCGCAGAGACCAGCTGAGTTAAATACAACTATTATGTCTCAGTGTAATAATATCGTAAGCTTAAAAATAACAAATGACAGAGACAAAACCGCTGTAGCGGCAATGCTGACAGATTCTTTAGTAGGAATTGTAGAAATGCTTCCTAATTTAGATGTTGGCGAATGTGTTGTTGTTGGTGATGCTATTATGTTACCATCAAAGATTATTTTAGATAAACCGAAAGAAAAACCTAAAAGTGCAACTATAGATTTTTGGGATCGATGGTATGATGGAGAACAGACTGTTTTTGACATAGATAAAGCAACACTGAATCTGATAAAGCAGTCGAGAGATTAAGAACGTTGATAAATATGTGATGGATAATCATGTATTATTTTACAAATTGTACAAAGGA
>ULTI01035117.1_pt1 | contig 14434 bp, 10 predicted proteins | sample 1957291 | NCBI WGS metagenome assembly ULTI01 (sample SAMEA4835725, study PRJEB28245) | human gut metagenome | biome: gut microbiome; material: fecal sample | place: Denmark | collected 2008 | reverse complement strand
CTGCAAGGTAAACAACAAGAAACAACGCTTCGCGGGGACACTATGTCAGAAAATTGGTTGTAAAACGTTGTAAAAGTTGTATTGGTTATCTTCTTCACTTGTCCTCGTGTTGTCACCGAAAGCAGAGAGAAAAGACTTCATTTGTCAAACCCTTAAACGAACAGAAAATCATGGATGAAAAGAAAAGACAGGTATGGCGGTTCGTCATTCAGACCGCCATTTCGATCCTCACGGCCATCGCCACGGCCCTCGGCGTGACGAGCTGCATGGCAGCCGTGTAGCCACGGCAAAGTATGGGGCTTATAGCAAGAAAAAAGTTTCCCCCTCTAAGACGTGAATCTCGGAGGGGGAACGACTTTCTTGATTATTGCTTTCTTGATTATCTTCTTGGCGGTGCGGGCATGTCGATATGGGGCAGGTCAACGCTTTCGTATGAAGACTGCCAGATCCGACTCCGTGAATCGGGCAAATTCCTCAGTATCGGGGTTGCGCTTCCTCGTAAGCCTTTCGGATGGATGCTGGTGTTGGTTAATCTCTTGTTTCATTTCTTTTTTCTTACTTCCCAATGACCGCTATAGCCGCTACCAATATACACAATATGAGGCATTTTGGCGATACGACGCTTGATAGTAATAATGCTTTTCCCAGATTGTTGAGCCAGTTCAGCAGTTGTTATTTTAGGATAAACAGCTACTTGATATTCTATCCATTATCTAAATCATCGCCTTGAGTGCCACCTTGAGGGACATCTTGAGGGACACCTTGAGGGACATCTTCGGTATCACCTTGAGTATCACATTGAGTATCACCTTGAGTATCACCTTGAGTGACACCTTGAGTGACATCATCATTCTCCATAATATTTGCCTCTATACCTGGATGAGATTCCTGCCATGCTAATATCATATTGGGGAACGTGACAGTAAACTGGGCACGGTCGGAGAAGAAGGATGGAAGCATCTTTTCCTCAAAGTAGGGAAGGGCTATAATCGGATTGATAATCTTGCCCATTCCCGAACCTTTACGCTCCATATAACCCAACTGTGCAAAGATGTCTGCAATAACCGGATTGCGTCTTACTGAAGGAATGCCTTCTGTGTCGAGAACATCAGTTTTATAACGTTTACCATCTTGTGCCAGAAGTTTCAGTTGGTTAGTGGCACTAACCAACTCGTTTCCTTCCTTCTTCAGTTTTGTTTTCAGATACTTCCAATAGTTGCGGTTCTTGGTATAATCGTCTTGGTTGTTGAGCACACCAACGACATCCAAACGGAAAACCACCATTCGGATAGTGTCTCGTCCCAAACGGCACGCACTTCGCGGTCGTTGAAGAAACGGATGGATACCTTCTGTATATTGTTATTGCACATTGCTTTCTGTCTTGATTTCTTCTTTATCGGCCACTCACTCAGTACCACTTTTAGTACCGCTTAACTGGTACTGGAGTTTCACTTAGGTAGTACTGGAGTATCAAGTAACTGACACCGAAGTAACACTTATGTGGTACTGACAAGGGACTTTGAAGGCCTGAATCAGGCACTCCAATTGATGTGTTCCTCGTATTTATCGAAGTCCATTTTGGAGTCTGCCCATGCGCGACAGTAGAGCGGCTGCTTCCAGGGTAGCAATGTGTTTTCTCACCATGCGTTCCGACATGCAAACGGGCTGAAAGCCCAATGAGCGCATAGCCCAGGGCAAGCGAAGCGACACCCTGGGTATTATCGTATTATCATTGGTACGCCCTGTAAGGGCAAAAGCATTAATCCTTAAACACATATTCCTTGTTGTATTCTACTCCATAGGATTCTAAAAACTTTTGGTACTCATCTTGAAACGACATTTTTTTGTGATGTATGCCTTGATTCTTTACATATTCCATTGTTTTTTCGACGACAGACTGGCTGACAGAGAAAACACCATATCCATTCTGCCATGCGAATGTTCGATAATATGGTTCTATTGTTTTCATCCATCTACTACTGTTGCGTTTTACCTCCTCCACCACATGTGATATAGCGACATCCTTTGACAATAGAAATAATATATGTATGTGGTCGCAGATGCCGCCTACCTGTATTACTTTGCAACCTGTGGCATTCACCAATTGTCCTATGTAGGAATGAATGCGGTCGAGTTCTCTTTCACGAATAGGAGGACTCGTGGTCTTGATGTGGAATATCAAATGTATGTAGAGTTTACTTAATGACTGTGCCATGTTTTTTACGCTTTTGCCCTTTCAGGGCGTTGATGATTTATTGTTTGTTACCCAGGGTGTCGCTTCGCTTGCCCCGGGCTAAGAGCTTATTGGGCTTTCAGCCCGTTCCTGTCTGAATCCGAAGCTCCTGTTTGCTGTTTTCTTGTTTCGGGATGCCTTCGGGATTCGTTCGGGATGGGTTTACATTTAGGAGCTATGGGTGCTCACAGACAATCCATTTGCCGTTTTGTTGCTGCTCATGCGTGACAGTAGACCGACTGATCAGAATCTGTTGTATTAGGATATTTATCGTGAACTTTATCATGAACTTTATCATGAACTTTATCGTGAACTTTATCATGAACTCTGTTCAATTCTTCTCCTTGATGACATTCTTCACCTCTGGTATTTCCCTGATGGGCGCAACGATGTTTTTGCAAAATTATCTTTCCTTGCCAGCGAAAGTGCGATAGAGCAAATTCAATGGCTGATGGTTCAATGCGGACTCTATCAGTTCTCCCAAGAGCTCTGTTCCCTTCAGCAGATCATTGTGTTCAAATGATACGATATTTTCTGTATTGGGCTTGACACCAAAACGGAATTCAAGATTCGAGATGACATCTTCCAACCATGCGTTACTCGGCACACCACGGAAACGACTTAGTAGGTCGATAGTGGAGCGGGAGACGCTACTTCTTCTGCTGTCAACTCATTATTAAAGATGGAGAAGCTTGGGTCTGAATAACGGTAGTAACTCTTTCTTCCATCGAAACGGACGCTTTTTATAAAAAAACACTCCCTCAAGCAAATAAATAGAAACAGGCTACGCAGTCTTTTTGCGCAACACAGAAAAAAATCAGTGAAAACGATGAAAAAGCGCATTTTTCATCTACCGCGCAAATAGACTGCGTAGGAAAGGGGAGATCAATCGATGTCGATCAGTTGGAAATGCTTGTTGAAGGTGAATTCCATGCCATTGGCCAGTTCCACCTCATACTCCTTCTTGCTCATCTCCAGTTTCTTTACCGACTTTCCGGGATAGTGGAGGCGCAGGTAGCTTCGGATGGGGTAGGGGATCAGCTCCGCAGGCACCGAACCGCGCTTGCAGTCGATCTCTGTCAAGTTGCCCCTTTTGTCAAACTCGAGTTTGGTGCCATTGCGCAGTACGACGTCATAGCTCTTGCCGGCTCCCGACTCCTTCTTGGCCAGCACCACCTTTTGGTGGCTGAAATGGCGCGTGATCACGGCCTGGGCCTTGGCGGGAAGCATGGCGACGGAGATGGGCTTGTCGTTGTCCACATGGGCAGAAATAGTGCAGGAGACGATGCAGCAGATGGCGATCATCAAAAATCTCATTGTTCTTTTCATAAACTTCAAATCTATTGTTTTATTATACTTATATACGGATCGTGCCGAGACACGATACACTGTTTTGGACGGCTAAGGCTCGCAATGGTTTAAGGCTGCGCTCCACCTTGACAGAAAAAACCACCCCCGGGGACGGCGAGGGTGGTAATGGTCAGGTCATTGGGCTTGGCGTGTGGCAAGAAAGCGCTCCGCCTTGTGGAGGTCTTCGGGCGTGTCGATGCCGACGGTCTCGACATCGGTCAGTCCGACCTTGATCTTGTAGCCGTTTTGCAGCCAGCGCAGCTGCTCCAGGCTCTCCGCCAGTTCGAGCGACGACTGGGGCAGACGCGTGACCTCGCGCAGCACGTCGGCACGGTAGGCATAGAGGCCGATGTGCTTGAGGAAGGGGTAGGCCGCCAGCCACTCGCCCCGATCCTTGCCCCGGACAAAGGGGATGGGAGACCGGGAGAAGTAGAGGGCGAAGCCGTCGTTGTCGAGGACGATCTTGGGTGAGTTGGGATTATCTACCGCCTCGATGCTCTCGAAGCGCTTGCCGAGGGTGGCTATCTGCGTGGCGGGGTCGTCGAAGGCCTCCATCACCGTACGCAGTTGCGAGGGCTGGATGAAGGGTTCGTCGCCCTGGACATTGATGACGACGTCGGGAGATCCGCCGACCAGGTCGAGGGCCTCGCAGATGCGGTCGGTGCCGCTCTTGTGGTCGGATCGCGTCATGACGGCCTGGCCGCCAAACGCGGTGACGGCATCGTAGATGCGCTGGTCGTCGGTGGCGACATAGACGCGGTCGAGGACCGATCGTACCTGCTCATAGACGCGCTGGATGACGGGTTGGCCGCCCAGGATGGCGAGCGGCTTGCCCGGGAAGCGCGTAGAGGCGAAGCGCGCGGGGATGATGGCTATATACTCCATGGCGTGATTACTTGATGATGTGGAGCCACTTCAGCGGCTTCTTGACCAGTTCGCTGAGCTTGCTGTCCTTGTTCTTCTGCGGCAGCGCATAGTCCTCGCGAATGTCGTACTTCGTGGAGTGGACAGGGGCCTGGTCGCCACCCTGCTTGCCACGGCCGCGGCCGCGCTTGCGCGAACTCTTCTTCTTGCCCTTGGGGGCGTCGGCCTGGGCCTGGGCCTGCTGACCGCCCTGCTGGCTGCCTTTCTGGCCTCCTTGCTGACCGCCGCCCTCGGTGCTCTTGTCCTTGCCACGGCCACGGCCGCGGGATCTGCGTTCCTTTTGGTCCTTTCGTTCCTTTTGGTCCTTCTGGTCGCGGCTGGCGTCGCTCTGCTGCTGCTGCTGATCGCGGGCCTCACGGGCCTCGCGCGGCTCACGGCGCTGGCGTCCGCGGCGCGACTGCTTCTCCCTGGGCTGCTGGTCCTGGGGCTGCGACTGCTGCTGGCCGTCCTTGGCCACGGACTGATCGGCCTTGTCGGCCTCACGGGGCTGCGGCTTCGCGGCCTTCTCGGCACGCTGCTTGTTCTGACGGTTGCGGCTCTTCTTGTCCTTGTGGCTCTGCTGGTCGCGGGCCTCGCGGCGGCGGCTCTTCGCACTCTTGCCCTTGGCGGGGCGCGCCGACTGGCTATATTCGGGTGCCTCGCCGACGTCCTCGGACAGGGGTACCTTCTCCACCGTCTTCTCCAGGAACTTCTCTATCTGCTGGAAGTAGTACTGGTCCTGTTCGCTGACCAGCGTGATGGCCACGCCGTCGCGGTTGGCACGGGCTGTACGGCCGATACGGTGGACGTAGTCCTCGGCGTCGCGGGGCACGTCGAAGTTGATGACCATCGCGATGTCGTCGATGTCGATGCCGCGGGAGATGATGTCGGTGGCGACGATGACGTCGAGCTGGCCGCTCTTGAACTGGAACATCATCTCGTCGCGCTCGGCCTGGTCGAGGTCGGAGTGCATCTCGCCGCAGTTGACCTTCATGCGCTTCAGCGAGGCAGCGATCTGCTTCACCTTCTGCTTGGAACCGGAGAAGATGATGACGCGGTTGAGGTCGCCGGCCTTGAAGATGTCCTTGAGGATCGCCATCTTCTGCGTCTCGTAACAGACGTAGGCCTTCTGCTGGATCTTCTCGGCGGGCTTGCTCACGGCGAGCTTCACCTCGACGGGATTCTTGAGCAGTGTCTTGGCCAGGTCCTCGATCTTGTCGGGCATCGTGGCCGAGAACATGATGGTCTGGACGTTCTGCGGCAACTTGCGGGCGATGGTGAGGATATCCTCGGAGAAGCCCATGTCGAGCATGCGGTCGGCCTCGTCGAGGATGAAGAAGCTCACGCGCGAGAGATCGACGTTGCCCAGCGACATGTGGGAGATGAAACGGCCGGGGGTGGCGATGACCACGTCGGCACCGAGGGAGAGGCTCTTGAGCTCCTGGTCGTAGCGGTTGCCGTCGTTGCCGCCATAGACGGCCACGCTCGACACGCCGTCGAGATGGTAGGCGAAGCCCTGCATGGCCTGGTCGATCTGCTGGGCCAGCTCGCGCGTCGGCGACATGATGACGCAGTTGATGGCGTCGGCAGGATAGCCGCCGTCGGCCAGCTTGGAGAGGATGGGGAGCAGGTAGGCTGCCGTCTTGCCCGTGCCGGTCTGGGCGACACCCAGGATGTCGCGGCCTTCGAGGATGTGGGGGATGCAGCTTTCCTGTATGGGAGTGCACGTCTCGAACTGCATGTCGTCCAAGGCGTCGAGCACATAATCGTTCAAATCTAATTCGTCAAAATACATCTTTTCTGAAAGATAAAAATGGTGAGTGATACTACCTTGGCGCGTGCCTATAGCAGAAATAGGCTATGAAGGCAAAGATAAGGTTCGGAATCCATGCGGCCAGCACGGGGGGCGTGCCGGCATTGATGGCAAAGGTCGAGGAGACGGTCTGGAGCATGATGTAGCCGAAGCTCAGGCCCAGGCCGATACCCAGATAGAGGCCCATTCCTCCCTTTCGCTTTCGCGCCGAGAGCGAGAGTCCGATGATGGTGAGGATGAAGGAGGAGAAGGACATGGCGATGCGCTTGTGGAACTCCACCTCGTACTGCACGACATTGCCCGAACCGCGGCTCGTCTGCTTGGAGATGTAGTCGAGGAGCTCGGGCGAGGTGAAGGTCTCCTGCTGGCCCTTGGAATAGACCAGGTCGGTGGGCTCCATGAGGATGACCGTGTCCTTGACGTCGCCGGTGACGATCCGCTCGCGGAGGCCGACCAGCGTGCGCGTCTTCCAGTTGGTGGCCTTCCAGTGGTACTTCGCGTCGGCGATCGTGTCGTACTGGATCTCCATGGCCGTCATGTGGCTGACCAGCTTCTTGCCCTCAAACTTGTCGAGGGAGAAGCCGTAGCCGCGCTTGTAGCGGTCGTCGTAGTGCTGGATGTAGGCCACCGTGCCCTTGCCCACCTGCAGCTGGACGTTCTCCGCAGAAGTGTTCTTCTTGGAGTTGCGGTAGAGCGACTCGAAGTTTTGGCGGATGACCGTGCCGTGGGGGATGACGAAGCTGTTGAGGTAGAAGGTGACGCTGGCGATGAGCACACACGAGATCATGTAGGGGCGCATCAGCCGACGGAAGGAGACGCCCGAGGAGAGCATCGCGATGATCTCGGAGTTGCCGGCCAACTTCGAGGTGAAGAAGATGACGGCAATGAACACGAAGAGCGGGGAGAAGAGGTTGGAGTAGTAGGGGATGAAGTTGGCGTAGTAGTCGAAGACGATGGCACGCCAGGGCGCATGGTACTTCGTAAACTTCGAGAGGTTCTCGTTGAAGTCGAAGACCAGGGCGATGGAGATGATCAGCACGATGGAGAATATGTAGGTGCCGATAAACTTCCGGATGATGTACCAGTCGAGACGACCGAAAAGGTGCTTGGGCGACAACTTGCGCAGCACACGCGCCACCCTGCCCCCCGCCCGGCGTATCGTCTCGGGCTGGGGCATCCTGCGCCTCATCTTGTCTATGGTCTCTCCCATCTGCATGTCGAAAAATTTGTTTTTAGAGTCTGTCCTGCGAACGTAAAGGAGCCGGGCCTATATCCTCCGCCCGAGCTGGTCGATGACGGAAGACTTCCACTGGGTGAAGTCGCCCTGGAGGATGTGGGCCCTGGCGTCGGTGACGAGCCGCAGGTAGAAGGCGAGGTTGTGGATGCTGGCTATCTGCATCGCCAGCAGCTCGCCCGCCTTGAAGAGGTGGTGGAGGTAGGCCTTGGAGGTGATGCGGTCGATCTCGCAGCCCGTGGGGTCGAGGGGCGAGAAGTCGGCCTCCCACTTCTTGTTGCGCATGTTCATCGTGCCCTCGTAGGAGAAGAGCATGGCGTTGCGGCCGTTGCGCGTAGGCATCACGCAGTCGAACATATCGACACCGCGGGCGATGCCCTCCAGCAGGTTCTGGGGCGTGCCCACACCCATGAGGTAGCGCGGCTTGTCCTTGGGCAGGATGGCGTTGACGACCTCGATCATCTCGTACATCACCTCGGTGGGCTCGCCCACGGCCAGTCCGCCAATGGCATTGCCCTCGGCGCCCTTGTCGGCGACGTACTTAGCCGCCTCGCTCCGCAGGTCGGGATAGGTGCACCCCTGGACGATGGGAAAGAGGGCCTGGGGGTAGCCGTAGAGGGGCTCGGTCTCGCGGAAACGCTTGAAGCAGCGGTCGAGCCAGCGCTGGGTAAGCCCAAGGCTGTTCTTGGCGTAGGCGTAGTCGCTCTTGCCCGGCGGACACTCGTCGAGCGCCATGATGATGTCGGCACCGATGACGCGCTCGATGTCCATCACGCGCTCGGGGGTGAAGATGTGCTTCGAACCGTCGATGTGGGATCGAAACTCGCAGCCCTCCTCCGTGAGCTTGCGGATGCCCGTGAGGGAGAAGACCTGGAAACCGCCGGAGTCGGTGAGGATCGGGCGGTCCCAGCCGTTGAAGCGATGGAGGCCACCAGCGGCCCGGAGCACCTCGCAGCCGGGGCGGAGGTAGAGGTGGTAGGTGTTGCCCAGGATGATCTGGGCCTTCACCTGCTCCTGGAGTTCGCGGAAGTGGACTCCCTTCACGCTGCCCACCGTGCCCACGGGCATGAAGATGGGGGTGAGGATCTCGCCATGGGCCGTCTGGATGCGGCCAGCCCGCGCGTCGCTGTAGGCGTCGGTGTGCTGCAGTTCGAACGTCATTGGGCCTTCTCCTCCTTTTGATCCGCAGTCTCCTCGACGACGAGCTGGACGGGGTGGGCCACCAGTTCGTCGGTGAGGGCGAAGTCCCACACCTGCTGCACGTTCTCCACATAGTGGAAGGTGACGCCCTTGCGATAGATCTCGGGGATCTCCTCCACGTCGCGCTGATTCTCGGCACACATCACGATGTCGGTGATGCCGGCACGCTTGGCGGCGAGGATCTTCTCCTTGATGCCGCCGACGGGCAGCACCTTGCCGCGCAGCGTGATCTCGCCCGTCATGGCCGTGTTCTTGCGCACCTTGCGCTGGGTCAGCGCCGAGGCCAGGGAGGTGGCGATGGTGATGCCCGCAGAAGGGCCGTCCTTGGGCGTGGCGCCCTCCGGCACGTGGATATGGATGTTCCACTGGTCGAAGAGGCGGTAGTCAACGCCCAGGGCGTCGATATGGGCCTTGACGTACTCCAGGGCGATGACGGCGCTCTCCTTCATCACGTCGCCAAGATTGCCCGTGAGCGTCAGTTTGCCGGCCTTGCCCTTGGAGAGCGAGGTCTCGATGAAGAGGATCTCGCCGCCCACGCTGGTCCAGGCCAGGCCCGTCACCACGCCCGCGTAGTCGTTGCCCTGGTAGATGTCGCGGTAGAAGGGCGGTTTGCCCAGCAGGCCCGGCAGCATGTCGGGGGTGATCTTGTTGGAGGGCAGCTGGCCGTCGGTGGCCTGGCGGAAGGCGAGCTTGCGCAGCGCCTTGTTGATCTGCTTCTCCAGCTGGCGCACGCCGCTCTCGCGGGTGTAGTTCTCGATGACCTTCTCCAGGGAGGCCTTCGTAAACTTCAGCTTGGGCTCCACCTGGTCGAGACCCGTGTTCTCCAGTTCGCGGGGGACGAGGTGGCGCTTGGCGATCTCTATCTTCTCCTCGGTGATGTAGCCGCTGACGGGAATCACCTCCATGCGGTCCAGCAGCGGACGGGGGATGGTGTTGAGGTCGTTGGCCGTGGCGATGAATAGCACCTTGGAGAGGTCGTAGTCGGTGTCGAGGTAGTTGTCGTGGAAGGCGTTGTTCTGCTCCGGGTCGAGCACCTCCAGGAGGGCCGACGCGGGGTCGCCATTGACGGTGTTCTGCGTCACCTTGTCGATCTCGTCGAGGATGAAGACGGGGTTGGAGGAGCCAGCCTTGAGGATGCTCTTGATGATGCGTCCGGGCATGGCGCCGATATAGGTGCGGCGGTGGCCGCGCACCTCAGCCTCGTCGTGGAGGCCGCCCAGCGAGACGCGGACGTATTTTCTGCCCATGGCCTCGGCAACGCTCTTGCCCAGCGAGGTCTTGCCGACGCCCGGAGGACCGTAGAGGCAGAGGATGGGGGACTTCAGGTCGCCACGGAGGCGGAGCACGGCCATGTACTCCAGGATGCGCTCCTTCACCTTCTCCATGCCGTAGTGGTTGCGGTCGAGGACGCGCTGCGCACGCTTCAGGTCAAGGCGGTCCTTGGTATATACGCCCCACGGCAGCGAGACGAGCGTCTGCAGGTAGTTGAGCAGGACACTGTAGTCGGGCGACTGGGGATTGATATTGTCGAGTTTGGCGAGCTCCTTGGCAAAGAGCTTGCTCACCTCATCGGGCCAGGGCTTGAGGAAGGCCTTCTTCTTGAGTTCCCTCTTGTCCTCAGACTCGCCGCTGTCGCCCAGCTCCTCGCGGATGTTCTTGATCTGCTGGTGGAGGAAGTACTCCTTCTGCTGCTCGTCGATGTCGGCGCGCGTCTTGTTCTGGATGTTCTTCTTGATGTGCAAGAACTGGGTTTCGCGGTTGAGGACCTTCAACAGCTTGAACAGTCGCAGCTTCATGTTGTCCTCCTCCAGCAGCATGATCTTGTCGTAAATGTTGCTGACGATGTTGGAGGCGACGAAATTGACGATGGAGAGGTGGTTGCTGATGTTCTGCAGGGCGACCATCGCCTCGTTGGGGATGTCGTCGTTCATCTTCACATAGATCTCGACGCCCTGGCGTAGACCTTCCACGGCCGCGGCAAACTCCTTGTCGTCTTCTGCGGGGAAGACCTCAGGGATCATCTCCGTCTCGGCGGTGAAGAAGTTGTTGGCGTCGTCGAGCGACTTGAGACGGCAGCGCGCCGAGGCGATCACGATGGCCGAATGCTCATTGTTGGATCCGGGCACCTCAAACTCCTTGACGAGCTTGGCATAGACGCCCACTTCGAAGAGGTCCTCCTGGATGGGGTAGTCCACGCTGGCGTCTTTCTGTGCGAACACGGCAAAGGTCTGGTCGGGATGATCGCGGAGGTAATCCAGCAGCTTCAAACTCGGCTGGCGCCCAATGAGAATCGGGGTCATGACGCCGGGGAAGGGGATCAGATTGCGGGTGATGAGGACGGGGATGGGACCATCCACGGGACCGACCTCCTTGGCCAGCGCCGAGGGGTCGCCGTCGTAGTCCGACAACATCATCCGTATCGTTGTATTTTGCTTCATTATCTTATTGTCTTCTGTGTTTTGGCGTGCAAAGGTACAAAGAAAATTCCTATTTCATGGAAAAATCCGTGCGAAACCTTGACTTTGCCCGCACAATGCGGCATTAGGTTGGCCGCAAGGCAGGCAATGGGGTGGCTGCAAGCGCGGGCGACAGGCTGGCCGCACGCGCTTGCAGGATCCACAAGGCAGGCGATGGGCTCAGACTAAAGTCTGATCACCTGCTTCACGCCCTTGACCGTGCGCAGCTTCTTGATCAGCAGGTTGAGCTTCGACTTGTCGTCGAGCTGCACGACAAGATTGCCCGAGAACAGGCCGTCATGGGAGTCGATATTGATGGATCGCATCACGATCTTCTCGTCCTTGCTGATGATGTTGGTGATGTTGCTGACGATGCCAATGTCGTCGTTGCCGATGACGCGCAGCGTGATGTCGTAGTGGGAACTGCCCTTGCCGCTCCACTGCGCACGGACGATGCGGTAGCCGAAGCGGCGCTGCATCTCGGCGGCGTTGGGGCAGTCGGCACGGTGGATCTTGATGCCGCCATTGACGGTGACGAAGCCAAACACCTTGTCGCCATAGATGGGGTGGCAGCAGCGGGCGAGCGAGAAGTCGATGCCCTTGAGGCTCTTGTCAATGATGAGCACGTCGTCGTTCTTCTTGGCCTCGGTGGTGGCGGGGTGGGCATACTCGAAGTTTTCCGCGCTCTCGGCCTCGCGCTCCTTGACCAGGCTCTGGTCGACCAGGGCCTGGTATTCGTCGAGGACGCGGGTGGGGTCGAGGCGGCCTTCGGCGATCTGGTGGTAGAAGTCGCTCTGCTCCTTGAAGCCCATCTTGCGGATGAGGTGGGCGACGGTGGCCTCGTCGTAGTCGAGCTTCTTGTTCTTGAGGCGGCGCTCCAGCAGCTCCTTGGCGTAGAGGCCCTGCTTCTGACGTGTCTCCTTGAGCGAGAGGCGCAACTTGGCGCGGGCACGGGAGGTGACGAGGATGCGCAGCCACTCCGGCTTCGGAGTCTGGTTGCTGGCCGTCAGGATCTCGACCGTGTCGCCACTGTGGAGGGGCGTGCGGAAGGAGACATTCTTGCCGTTGACCTTGCCGCCGACGCAGGTGTCGCCGACGCGCGAGTGGATATGGTAGGCGAAGTCGAGCACGGTGGCTCCCTTGGGAAACTTCAGCAGGTCGCCCTTCGGGGTGAAGGCATAGACCTCGTCCTCGTAGAGGTCGAGCTTGAACTGGTCCATCACCTCCAGGTTGTCGCCTGCCTCCAGGGCGGTGCGGATCGAGGCGAGCCACTCCTCCATGCCGCCGCCGTCGGCCTTCACGCCCTTGTAGCGCCAGTGGGCGGCGAGCCCGTGCTCGGCCACCTCGTCCATGCGCTCGGTGCGGATCTGCACCTCCACCCACTTCTGCTCAGGACCGAGCACGGTGATGTGGAGACACTCGTAGCCATTGGACTTCGGCACGCTGATCCAGTCGCGCAGGCGCTTCGGGTTGGGCTGGTACATGTCGGTGACGATGGAGTAGGCCTGCCAACACTGCATCTTCTCCTTCTCCAGCGGGGAGTCGAGGATGATGCGGATGGCAAAGAGGTCGTAGATGCCATCGACGCCACACTTCTGCTTCTTCATCTTCTGCCAAATGGAGTGGATCGACTTGGTGCGGCCCTTGATATGAAATTTGAGTCCGGCCTCGGTGAGGTGTTTGCTCACCGGACCGATGAAGCGCTCGATGTAGGCGTCGCGGGAACGCTTCGTGGCGTTGAGTTTCTCCTTGATCAGATAGTAGGCGTCGTGCTCGAGATACTTCAGCGAGAGGTCCTCCAGCTCGCTCTTGAGCTGGTAGAGGCCCAGTTTGTGGGCCAAGGGGGCGTAGAGGTAACTGGCCTCCTCGGCCACCTCGTGCTGTGCCTCCTTGTTGGGCGTGTCGCGTATCTGGCGCATCAGGCAGACGCGGTCGGCGATCATGATGAGCACCACGCGCATGTCCTCGGCGAAGGAGAGGAGCAGGTTGCGGAAGTTCTCGCTCTCCACAATGGGAGTCTTGCTGTAGAGCTCCTGGACGCGGACGAGGCCCTGGAGGATCGTCGCCACGCCCTCGCCGAAGTCCTTGCGCGCCAGCGTCGTGTCATAGTGGCCGCGAAGCACGCTCTCGTAGAGCATGATGGCCAGCAGACTGTCACGGCGCAAGCCGATGTCGCCGACGGCCACCTTCGCCGTCATCAAAGCCTTGAGGACGGGATTGAGGCCGAAGCGGTCGCGCTCGATGTGGCGGGCCTCGATCTCAGAATGGATATGGGTGCGCAGACGCTCCACGTCAGTACCGCTCAGGGTGTCGTTGAGCATCTCGTGAATCTCCTTAGTAAGTGCCTCGCAGGCGTGCTTTTCTTCCTCGGTGAAAACGAATTTTTCTTCCATTGGCTGACGTTGCTATGATGAATGATGCTACAAAGTTACGAAATTTCATCTGAATATTTCCCGATTTAAGAAAAAGTAAGTATATTTGTGCATTGGTTAGAGGACAACAAATAGACCACCTTATTTATAATATTAATATCGCAAAAGGATATGCTGACACAACAAGACTTGCAACAGATTGCTGCCAAGGGCATTGCCGAAGAGCAGCTGCAGAAGCAGATGGATGATTTCAAGCGCGGATTCCCCTTTCTGAGGCTCGACTCCGCAGCCACCGTGGGTCATGGCATCCTGGCACCGACGGACGCCGAGCGCGAGGAGTACATCCGCCAGTGGGACGCCTACAAGGCCGGGAAGCACCGGGTGACGAAGTTTGTACCCGCCTCGGGCGCTGCCAGCCGCATGTTCAAGAATTTGTTCGCCTTCCTCGACGCCGACTACGACGCCCCGCAGACGAGTTTCGAACACGAGTTTTTCGACCACATCCACCAGTTTGCCTTCTTCTCCGAGCTCGACGCTGCCTGCCTAAAGAATGAGGGCAAGGGAATCGACGACCTGCTGGCCGCGGGAGGACACAAGGCCGTCGTGGCCAACCTGCTGGAGGAGCGCGGCCTCAACTACGGCCAACTGCCGAAGGGCTTGCTCCGCTTCCACCGCTATGAGGACGGGGCGCGCACGGCCATGGAGGAGCACCTCGTGGAGGGCGCACGCTACGCCAGCACCAACGGCGAGGCCCACATCCACTTCACCGTCTCGCACGAGCACCTGCCTTTGTTCAAGGCGGAGGTGGAGAAGCGGGTAGGGAAGTATGCGGAGAAGTACCAGGTGCGCTACGACATCTCCTTCTCGGAGCAG
>ULTI01034413.1_pt1 | contig 14454 bp, 10 predicted proteins | sample 1957291 | NCBI WGS metagenome assembly ULTI01 (sample SAMEA4835725, study PRJEB28245) | human gut metagenome | biome: gut microbiome; material: fecal sample | place: Denmark | collected 2008 | reverse complement strand
TTCTATTGAAGATTTTAGAAAAGCCTTCTCTGAAGCTAATGATATGGGAGTCACGAAAAAAGGAACGGTACTTTCTTGGCTGGCTGGCAATTTTAACAATGACTATGATCTTGCGAAAAATTTGGATTCTGATACAAAAGCCTTACAAGCCTTTAATAAAGAATTTGAAAAAAGTCATAAAAGTCATAATAAAAACGCAGCATTAAAAAAACTTGAAGGCGCTTCTGTTACGTTACAAGAATTTGCTAAAAACGCCGACGAAGGAACTCTTAGTTTGAAAAACTTCTTTAGTTCCGTAACCGGCGCAGGCAAACTGACAAACGCTATCAAGGGTATTGGCCTGCAGATGTTGACAACTGCTGCTCAGGCCGCGGCCATTTGGGCTATTACTGAAGGATTTAGATTAGTCGTAAACGCCATTAAGGATTATATCAACCGTGCTGAGATCGCCAAAGAAAAAATGGAGAATAGCAAAAAGGCGTACCAGGACACGACTGACGAGATCAAGTCTTTGAATGATGAGCTGGAACAGAATAAGGAACGGATGGCTGAGATCAATGGTCAGGATGTTATTACCTATACTGACCAGCAAGAGCTTAACAAGCTGGAAACGGCGAACACTAGGCTTGAGCGGCAGATTGAACTGAAGGAACATTTGGCCGAGATAGAAGCCAGAGACGCTGCTAACGATACGGTTGAATCTTTCAAAGAAAACTACGGCCTTGACTACTTTGAGGAAGGCTTTGATTTTGACAAAAAAGGACCTAACTGGCTTACAAGCTACAAAGATGTTTTTGATAAGATCAGCCCGAACAGTTTTGCGGAAAAGGTTCTTGGACGCTCCAATGATATTCGTGAGTATTCCGCCGCCATTGATTACCTGAACGAAAAGATCGACACATTTAACAAAAGAGCTGAAGAAGCTAAGACAGCGGATGAAGCACAGAACTGGCTGGATAAGGCAGAACTGTACAATACCCAGCTTGAAAAAATCAACCAGGGAATCCTTGACCAGGCCGATGACCTTGAGACTTATAAAGAAACGCTTGACCTGGTTGGCTTTGACAATCTGACTTCAACACAGAAAAGAATCTATAACCAGATTGAGGATGCGCTGAAGTATAATTACATGAAGGCTGACCCTGACGACTGGTTTGAGCAGAACTTTAACGACAGCAAGTATGCGGATGTTGTAAGCAAGCTGAAAGAGAATCCTGAAGGGGCCGCTAAAGCACTGACCGCCCTGAATACGCAAGCTAAAAATTCCGGTAAATCCTTGGGTGAGATGCTAGATATAGCAAAAGAGTTTTTTGGCGTTACAAGTGGAGTTGATGATTATAGTCAGGCACTGAAAGACGCTAAAGACAAAGCCGATGCGGCAGGTGTTTCGCTAGGAGCACTTTTTAATATAGCTGACAACGAGGCTTTCAATAATCTTTTTTCTAGTGGGATTGATCTTGACCTGCTGACAGAATTTATCAAGTATATGCAGGATGCCGGTTTTAGCATTGAGAATGTTATTACTGAGCTTGAGTCGCTGAACCAAACTGGCGTAGAAGCTAACAGCGTAACCATTGATGCGGATACCGCAGTAAAAAATGTTACAACGACCATTTCTGCTGTGACGGCCGCTTTACAGGCGCAGACCACCGGTGTTGGCGTGACGGCCGAAAACTTTAAGGCGCTGACCGATGCGGACAAGGATTACGCAGACTGCCTGAAATATGTGAACGGCACAATGCAGGTTAATACGGAAAAGGCCAAGGAGCTGACTGACAAAAAAATTGAGGAAGCAAAAGCCACAGTCCGAGTTGCAAGAAGCCAGGCACAACTGAAATATGCCGAGAACAAGCAGGAATTGAGCCGCTTGAATGATGCGTTGAAAAAGAACAACGACCTGAGTGAAGAACAGCAGAGCACGCTGAAAGAAGCCATCAGCAACCGTGAGCAAGAAAACAAGAAGCTACGGGAACAGTGCCAGAATTATGAACTGCTATATAGTCAGCTGATGCAGGTGAGCGGGGCATACCAGGATTGGCTGAATGCCCAGAACGCCACAGAAGCCGGCACCATGTATGACGATGCGATCAAGGCTTACGATGCGATCAAGGACGCGCTGGAGAGCGGTAAGATTGGAACGCAGAAATATAAGGCTGCTATTGAGTTTTTGGTGCCGAAAAGTGTTGACGAAAATGCCGTACAGCAATATGTTGACACACTGAAAAAGTACCTGACTGATGATAGCAAGGGCATTACCAACTTTTTGAATGATGCTGTTAAGGCCGGCTTAATGGAAGAGGACAGCAGCGGTTATGTGGCCATTGCGGGCAAAAAGACCATTGACGATTTTTGTGACGCCCTGAAGTTGACACCAGATATGGTGCGGGCTATTTTTGGCGAGCTACAGGAATACGGATTTGACTTTAACTGGGATGATGCGTTCTTTGGTGAGACACTGACAAGCCTTGAAATGCAGGCTGACGAGCTGCGGGAAAAAATGGACAGCGTTGAACCTGACTCTAAAAGTTACGAAGAATGGAATAACCAGCTTAAAGACGTTAATGAGAAAATCGAAAACATCAAGGGAAACATTGATAACACTGATGTAGACGCACTGGTTGACGCTTATGAAAAAGCCAAAGATGCTGTTGATCAGATGAATAGTCAGGGGAGCACATTTGACGGACAAGCCGATGAGCTACAGAGTACGCTTGATAAAGCCGCAGACAACCTGAACAAGAATGGCCGAGTACAGCTTTGGATTGACGCTTCGGAGGCTGAAAAGACTGTTGATGACCTGACCCAGAGATTTAACAGCGGTGATTTTAGTGTTGCGACAGAGCTGGAGGCCGCCCAGGATAAGCTGGCCGACTTGAATACCCAGAAAGAAAAACTGGGCGCACCGACTGAGGTTGAGATCCAGGTGTATGCCCAGGGGCTGGAAGATGCCGGTAAGACCACAGAAGAGATTACCCAGACGCTGAAAGATGCCAAGATCTTAAACGTTGAAACGGATGACGAAGATAAGCTGAGTCAAACGAAGGATACTGTTACCGATATCGCTAATATACTCCTAACCCCGTACACTTTGGATCTAAATACCACCGAAGCAATGAATAAACTGGATACCGTTGCGAAGCTGATGAATCAGATAAGCGAGACAACTATTACAGTACCGACACCTGACATATCAACTCCCAGCAGCTCGCAGCCGTATAAACCAGGCAAATCCTACGCCGAGAGAAACGGGACAGGATTTACAGGTCTTAGTGTTGCCCATGCGGCTGGCACCAATGGCGGATTAGCTAGAGCTGAACGAGCACTGGTTGGTGAGCTTGGTTATGAAGTGGTAGTAAACCCGCACAGCGGCAAGTGGTATACGGTTGGCGAGCATGGTGCTGAGTTTGTGAACTTACCCAAAGACGCGATTGTGTTTGACCACCAAAAGAGCGAAGAACTGCTGAAAAATGGCTTTGTGGGCGCACGCGGAATGGCCATGGCGGAGGGTAACGCTTACAATCAAGGCGTTGGAACGATTACCGGCGGTGGTTACATTCCAAAAAACAATCCGGCCACAAGTACAACGTTCCAGAAAAATGCAAAAGCAGCTGCTGCTACTGCAACGGCGACTGAGGCAGCACAGAAAAATCTCGAACGGATTGAAGCGGAAGCAGATGCTGTAAAGGAAGCCTATGAGGCCCAGAAAAAAGCACTGGAAAAGCAGAAGAAAGAGCTGGAGAGCATTAAGGACAGCCTGGAAAGCGAGCAAAAGACACTTGACGGGATTGTTAAAACCATAACAGCTAGAATTGACAAAGAGATTGACCGACTGGAACACCAGTGGGACGACCTGAAAGAACAGCTGGAAGACGAGAAAAACAACCTTGATGCCGCTATGAACGGCGCTACTTATTTGATTGAGAAGCGGACGAAGGCTTTGCAGAAAGAGCAGGAGGCGCTGGACGACAGCTACCAGCCGCGCATTGATGCTTTGCAGGATGAGCTGGACAAGTTGAATGAAACCAACGATGCTCAGGAAAAGGCGATTGAGCTGGCCCGTAAGAAAGCGGCCATGGATGCCGCCAAGGCAAACCGCAGTGTGCGTGTGTATCGTGAAGGCAAAGGCTTTGTTTGGGAGGCGGACGAGAGCGAGGTTAAAAGCACCGAAGAGGATTACAACGATGCTTTGCGCCAGAAAGAGCATGAGGATGCCCAGAAGGCCCTGGAGGACCAGAAAGCCGCGCTTGAAAAAGAGCTGGAAGACAAGAAGCAGGAACTGCAAGACAAGATTGACGCTTATGATGAATACAAAGATAAGCTGAGTGAAGGCCAAAACGAATACACCAACAGCAAGAACGTTGCGATTTTGCGGCAGCTGTACGGCGCTGATGCTGACCAGATGATTTTGAACATGGATCAGGCAATGATTGATAAGATCACAACTGATTACATGAACAATATGAGCAACACTGACCATGTGGAAAACCAGATCAAGGAAAACCAGAAACTGATTGACCAGCTGGAAGAGTACAAGAGCAAGTGGGAAGAGGTTGCGGACGCTTACGAGACTGAGCAGAACCGGATCAACACCGTAGCACGGCTTGGTGCCGACTGGGAGGAAAAGATCCTAGGGCAGCGAACAGACGTACTTGATGACTTTAAGAACCATTACATTGATATTTTGCGGCAGATTGAGGAAAAAACTGCTGAGATCAATGATTTGAGTTTGAAAATTGAGGTTGTTGAGGAAGAGTACCAGACCAAGAGCGACGAGTTGGACAAGGAAAAGAAGGCCGCCCAAGCCGAGGTAAAAGCGACAAAATCCAGCAGTACATCCAGCCACGCAACCGGCATTATGAACGTTGCAGCCTTTGAACGGGCGCGAGTTGATGAAGCGGGGCCTGAGATTGTTGTGCGGCAGCCGGAAGCCGGACGCTATACCAGCCTGGAGGTTGGGGACGGCGTTGTGCCGGGAAATTTGACCCGTCGGTTGTTTAGCGCGGCAATTAACCCGGAAGCTTTTGTGGAGAGTGCTATTTTGAAGCGGATGGGGAATGTGAACGCTGAGTTGACCAGTGCTGGCAGCAGCGGCGTACACATTGGCGACATTAACATTGTGATGAACGGTGTGAATGACGTTGAGAATTTTGGCCGCATTTTGCACCAGAACATTGGCTCCATTATGGCGCAGGAGTTCAGCAAGCGGTAATTACAAACAGGACAGAGGGAAACCAACCGAGAGGAATCAGCGGTTAGGTCCCTTATATAATAAGGTAGAGAAATGCGTATTTTAATTAGCCATAGCCTTGATTGGGTTAAAGCCAATATGGCTGAGTGGAGTAAGGTATACGGTGAAGACTGGCTTGCAATAAAAGATGAAAAAGTTATTGCTATATATAAAACACAAAAAGAGGCCGAAGAGGCTTGTAAAGTAACATTACCAATCAATGAGTTCAGTTGGTATTACCAAGATATCTCGCAGTATGATCTGGTCTGTATCCGTTGGGATGAAAAGAATGACATTGCGGACGCCATTTTGCAGATTAAATATTCAGAAAAAGATTGAAAGAGGATTATTCGCATGTTATAGTAGTTTCATAGTTTGTGTTATGGGGTGTGATAACATGCCGCAAATCTCTATTCAACGAAAATTTCAAACCAATGTCTTTTCCTACGACGTAATACTTAAAGGCAATGGGCATTCTGTTCCTGTTAGAGCTATGTTTGACACTGGAGCGACAAGGACGAGCATATCTAAAAGAATGGCAGATGTTCTAGGACTTGTATCTCTTGGTACGATATCTGGATTTGCGGCAAGTGGAAGATTCACCTACCCCAAATACATTGTTTGTCTTGAACTAAGCGAAAACATAATAATTCCTGATCTAGCTGTTGGTGGAATTAACATCGGAGAGAATGGCTATGATGTCATTATCGGTATGGACGTGATATGTCAAGGCGAACTTATGATCATGCGAGATAGCGATAAACAGACTTTAATATTCCAAGTTGATTACACCAAATAAGTAACGATATACATCACGTTTCAGCAATTTTTATTAAGGGGGCTCTGAATCATGTGCTATTTAGTAGCGAAAGATAGATATGCTCATGGCTGTGTTGCTTTGAAAACAACTCACGGCAAGTATCTTGTTGAAATGAAAAGAGCCTTAAATGCTGCGGTTGGAGATAAAGGCGTACAGTTAGTGACGATTAGCAGACCAACAGCATATGGCGAGTATGCTCCATACCGATTTGCCAAAACAGAACAAGAATTTAATGCTCTTGTACGAGCAATGCGATAATTTTATAAGTCAATTTACACCGGGTAACAGATTATTGTTGTCCGGCTTTTTGTATGGTATAATGACCCTATTATAATAAGGTGGGAAGTGTTATACCGATGGCAAAGACTGAGAGCCAAAACAAGCCGAACACGGAGTTTACGTTTAACCCGGAAGCCCATAAGGCCAAAGAAAATAAAAACAAAGAAACCTGGCAGGATAAAAACGCCAAAAAAGAGAAGTAATTTTATGGAGATAACACAATACTTAAATGCACTGGTTGCTATGATACCTGACATTTTGCAGTATGTAGTGCCTGGCGTGTTAATGTTATGGGTTTACAATCGGTTGCTGGATAAACAGTTGCCGCAGCACTACTTGATTTATTCTGTGATAATTAGTTTTCTGCTTATGCAGGTAGTGCCGACCAAGAAGCTACAGTATATTGTGGCCTGTGTTCTTGGTGCAATTTTATCTATCTTACGCAGAAGCACAAAGGTTAAACGGGTGTTGCTTAAATTATTCAAGTGGTCCCCAAGTAGCGATGTGTGGGAAGATATTATTGACTATGAGCTTGGCACCTATATGATGGTAGCAACAAATAACGAGAATGGGTTTAAGGGCTACTATGCAGGGTTGGCAACTGAAAAGAATATGCTGTTCTTATCAGAGTATACGGTGACAGATGACCATGGCCATGAACTTGTTACGATAGATGACCAGATTGTTGCAATACCAAGAGAGAAAATCAAGTATATTGAATTATCTTATGATGAAAAATCAGATGTAAAGAAATATTGGTTTAAGCGATAATACCGATGACGATATACCGGGTGGCCTATGTGGCTGCCCGGCTTTTTTATTTTGGAGGAAAAGTTATGGCGAAGAACACATTGGATGATGCCATTGCGGGGCTGAAAGACCTGGCAAAAGAGGTGAAGCGTTACTGCGAGAGACTGATTAACAATGCCAAGTTTGACCGTACAGCTGTTGGCACAATTGTGAAGGTGCTGGATGATCACAGCGGCTATGTAGTGGCGGCTTTTGGCAAGGAATACACCATTGCGAGTAATGCGCTGTTCCAGGTGAACGATGCTGTGGCTGTGATTGCCCCGCAGAACGACTTTAAGCGGCTGTACATTAAGCCGTATGAAGTTGACCGGAACCTGTTGAAGCAGGACAAGGTTGAGGAAGACTTAAAAGATTATGTGAATAAGGTTGACAAGCTGCAGGAACAGGTGGATGGCAAGGTTGAACAGTATTTTTATAACTATGACCCGACGCTTGAGAACTGGCCTGCTATGAGTTGGAAAGACGACGCCACAAAGAAAGCGCACAACGGCGATTTGTTTTATAACACCGACAGCAAGAAAGGCTGGCAGTGGACATATGACGAGAAAACAAAAACCGGTAGCTGGGTAGAAGTGACAGATAAGGAAACGCTGGATACGCTGGAAGCTGCAAGCAAGGCACAAGACACCGGAGATGGTAAGCGCCAGGTATTTACGGCTGATGCCAGCAAGGGGGAACACCCGGAGCCGCCGTATGACACGGGCGATTTGTGGTTTAATGGAGAAGACATTCTGGTTTGTACGGTAGCACGCACGGCCAGTGACAAATATAATGCCAGCGACTGGGTAAAAAAGGATAGTTACGCCAGCAAAGATGACATGAAAAATTATGTGGATGGTGTAACAAAAGATATGCAGGACCAGATTGACAGCAAGGCCGAGCAGCACTTTTACGCCTATGACCCTACGCTGGATAACGAGCCGGCCAAGAGCTGGACGACAAATGAAGAAAAAGAAAAACATGTGGATGACCTGTTTTATAACACAGAGACAGGCAAAGCATACCGATTTATGAAAGGTGACGATGGCAGCTACAAGTGGGAGCTGGTGCAGGACAAGGATGTAACCAATGCACTTGAGGCGGCCAGCAAAGCACAGGATACGGCAGATGGAAAGCGGCGTGTGTTTACGGCAGATGCCAGCAAGGACGAACACCCCGACCCGCCATATGACGAAGGTGATTTGTGGTACACAGGGGCAGAAGTGCTTGTTTGTGGAAAATCCAAAGCGAAAGGCGAGGCATATGATGCCGGAGACTGGGGCAAGAAAGACAATTACACGAACAAAGACGAAGTGGTTGATGCGGTTGATAAAAAGCTGACGCAGGAGGACATCTTTAACCGACTGACCAATAATGGAGCAAGCCAGGGTATGTTTATTGAGGATGGCAATGTGTATTTTAATGCGACCTATATTAAGTCTGGTGAGATTAACTCTGACCTGATTAAAACTGGTAAGATTAGCTCCAAGGATGGCAATGTTTACTTTGATCTGGATAATTCTGTAATTCATACAACAGATGGACAGTATGTTACAACGCTTGATAAAAATTCTATTATTGTTAAATCGAGCGACAATATACTTGCGCAGCTTCATGGACAAGACACGAGCTATGGAACAGAAAACCCAACTACAATATCTAATGCTCTGCTACATCTTGCCTGTTACGCTAAAGCGCAAGATAGTGATACGACTTTTTGGGGAAGTTCAAATTTGAATGCTCAGGGGATTGAATTTATTACTCCACAAACTGATGGAACTCAACAGCGTTCGTATTTTTGTAGTACATACTTAGAAACAAACGAAATTCGGTTCCGCGCTGTTAAAGGAACATTGAAAGCTCAAATGAACGGCTCTGACGAGATGCTTATTTCTGATTTTGCAACAACACAGTTGCGCGGAAACGCACAGTTGTACAAGACAGGTAACAGCGTTCCGGGTTTTTACATTTATGACGGTACCACCAACTGGGGCGGCCAAACTTTAGGCTGGGACGGCAGCAAAGAAGTAACCACTCTTGACGCAAACACCCAGGCCGTACCGTTTGTTTATGGCATTGAGCTTGTAAAAAATGCGCAGGGGTATGTGACCGATGTAAAGCTGAAACAGCATGGGCTGCGGTTTATTGGCGGCATTTTGGTTTAATTTTGACGAGGAGATTTTATGATGGAAAATTTTAATTTGAAATGTGAACAGTTGAAGACTTACATTTGTGACGGCGTGAATCAGGTTGGGCTGCCGCCGTATGCAGTGGAGCTGATTTTGGAGAGTTTGCTGCGTGATGTGCAGAATATCCGCAAGAGCGCGATACAGGAAGAGATGGAAGCGGCTAAGAAGGCTACGGCAGAAAAGGCCGAGAAAACACCGGTTGATGAAGCAGAGGATAAGCCGGAAGAAAACGTAAAATAAATATAAGCTAATAGCATTATTGAAAGATAAGAATAACCGCCTGACCTTGATTGGTTGGGCGGCTTTTGTTGTTTAGAGAGGGAGGGGAGTGGCGGGAGGATGAGCAAACCAGCATTATATACCGTATCAGCATTTGATGCGACAAAAGATTATACATTCCGGTTCCGATACATTGGTGTGATTACCAAGGTGGAGGCACAAATTTGGGCAAATGCCATGAGTGCAGAGGAACTGGGCAGCCCAACTTACCAGAGCGGTGAGGTGAGTACCCAGAGATCCGAGTTTACTTTGAAGGCCAGCAGCATTACAAACAGCAGCGCGGCGTTTGGCATTAAGGTACGGGTGTGCGGCCAGGACAGTGCATGGAGCGAATGGAGCGACATCCTGTTGTTTTATTGTGTGGAGACACCGGTATTTAAGTTCAAAGAGATCAGTACCAAGGACAAAACCAATATTGAATACAGTGCCTTTGAGTTTACAGTGCAATACGAGAGCACACAGGGCGAAGAGCTGAACGAATATACGATTGAACTGTATGATGCCAGCAAGAGCCTGGTGAAGAGCAGCGAGACGCTGCGGGTGCCGGACAAGGCGTATATTATCAGCAACCTGCGCAATGACACGACTTATTACGCCAGAGCACAGGGCATTACCCAGCACGGCATGAAGCTGGACACTGGATTTTGTGAGCTGCTGATTGGCTATGTGGGCGGTGACGGCTATGCGGCTGTGGCGTTGGAAAACCATTATGAAGAGGGTTGCATTTGGGTGAAATCTTATGTTGTGACGATTGAGGGCAAGGACCGTAACGACAACAAAGATGATTACCACTATGTAAGCGGATCGGCCGGGGACCAGGCAGTAGACCTGACGGTGGATGACACCGACCCGGTTAAGGCCGACATGACGTTCAAAGACGGATTTAAGGTACAAGGCAGCCATGTGGAAGAAGGAAGCGTGGTGGACAGCAGCTATGCCTTGGGGCTGAACATGAGAAGCGACCGCTGGAACAAGCTACTGATTGGGCTGTGGAACAAACGGAGCAACGGGATCAGTATGCCGACAATGGACGAAGATCCGTATGCTTTGAAGCTGTTTTTGTGCCGCCGCGACATTGCGGACGATTACAGCAGCAATGCTTACAATTACCAGACGAACGAAAAGAAAACATGTTATTACCTGGAACTGACCTGCGGCGGATACTGTTTGCAAAGCAATGTAAAAACCAGTGCGCCGACTGGATGGTTTAAGGTGTATTTGAAAAACCAGGGCGGCCTGTTTGAGCTGCACTGGGAGTAAAGGAGGGGTGTGGAATGATTGTGGGAGCCGATATTTTGATGGGACAGAATGCGACTTTGCCATACCCGCCTTATAATGAGGCGCTGAATGTGCTGAAACTGCAGAACGGTGTTTATGACGACCTGCTGTTAAGCCGTGATGCCGACAAGGATTACGGCAAGTACAATCTGGACAATGGATGGCAGGCCCAGACGGCCATTTATGCGGCCTTTAACGGTGATACCCTGGGCGGCAACCTGCGTTACCGAGCGGAACAGATCAGCGAGATGCGGTTAAAACGACGCCGGGTTGGAACCTACAACTGGATTACCCTGGCGACCAAGCACCGGCCAACCCCGGTGAATGATGAAACCCTGAAGGAATGGGAAAAAGAACTGAACAACTGGGTACACATTGATTGGTACGCAGATGGGCGCAACACCGAGTATGAGTATGCGTTTGTGCCGATTATTGACGATGCCGAGCAGGATATGTTCACGAACAAGATTTTGAGCAGCTTTGACGGTGCGGTGTTGACGGACGGAGACATTAGTTACCACCTGTTATTTGATGCCAGCGTGACCAGTACGACCAGAACACAGCCAAACAGTGTGGTGGAAACTATGAGCAGCCGTTACCCGTATGTGATTTACGGTAGCGACCTGAACTATGAGCAGGGCAATTTTACGGCCACTGTGCTGAAATACAGTTTTGACACGGATGACTATGACGGGGATGGCGGTGCCCGGTACCGCAAGCAGTTTGTGGACTGGTGTACCAACAAGAAGCCGAAGATCTTGAAGCTGTTTGACGGACGCAGCTGGATGGCGAACATTATTAACCAGCCGAGTATCAGCTACAGTGACCATTATGACAAGGTTGCCGTGGCGTTTGATTTTGTGGAGATTGGCAGCTTGGAGAGCAGCACCGATTTGTACCGCAACGGGTTTATTGCAGAAGATATTGAAGGGAGTTGATGCGCGATGTATGTGCCAAGCACAGAAGACATACGAACCTTATACTCCCATAACATTGAGCTGTACACCCGCATTGACCTGTTGAACGACCGGATGAAGACGATTGACAGTTTGCAGGGCATTACGACCGAGGGAAGAATTTCCGTAGATGCAGATGCGGACATCCGGCGAACGTACACTTCGACCATTGTGCTGGACGAAAAACATGCGATCAGCCAGTACAGCGAGAGCGAGTGGATGAACAAGTATGTTTGGATTTACATTGGTGTGAAGACCCCGATGCTGGACGATATTATCTGGTACAGCCAGGGGGTATATGTGTTCAGCCAGAACGGATACAACTATGACACGCAGACCCGGAGCCTGACCATTAACTGTATGGACCTGACAGCAATGCTGAATGACACGTTGGCCGGACAGCTGACAGGTATTAAAACCGTGTTTAAGGCCGGGGGCGGAATCCGCAGGGCGATGGTGGAGCTGTTACAGGAAGTGGGGATCAACAAAGTATTTGTAGAATATTGGAACCGAACGATCCCTTATGACCAGGAGTTTGATGCGGCGACAAGTGTGTGGACAATTTTGACACAGTTGCGGGATTTGTATTACCCGTTTGAAATATTTTTTGAGGATGATGTGTTCAAATGCCAGCAGATCCCAAGCTGTGAGGATGACCCGCTGGTGCTGAATGCCGATGTGTTCAATGATTTGATCATCAGCGAAGACGCAACGGTGGATTACAGCGAGGTGCGGAACTGCGTAGAAGTGTTTGGCGCTGCGGCAAGCCCGGATGTGAGCTGCACAGACCTGGTGGTGGACACGACAAAGAAAACCATAACATTAAACGTGGTTGGATTGGCATTGAGCGGCAAGAAGCTGATTTTGTTTACGCCGCCGGACAATGTGGCCGACCTGTACGATGCCGACAAAGGGTACCAGATGAAGATCAGCGCCAAAGCAACAGAGAGCAGCGATGCGGTTGTGACCGATGTTTTGAGCCTATATACCATCAGCACAGATGAAGCCGGCAACAACAAAAAGGCCAAGCAGGACTGCATGAAACCAAAAGTACAATATGTGGTGCGCTACGATGCCGATTATTCCCCGAATGAGAATGGCGGCAAAGGGCGCTTTTATTTTTATGGGCAGGTACAGCCGCACGCCATGGTGATGTTGAAAGAAACAAAGCCGAGCGAGGAAGAGCTAGACAAGCTGAAAGAAACCGAGAACTGCCAGAATTTGGAGGTTGTGAGTACCGCCAACCCGGATATTGAAGGGTATGAGGAAGACGACCAGTTTTTGAACAGCCCGTTCAGCATTGAACGAATTGGACGGCGCAATGTGGTTTTGAGCGGCGGTGAATACGATAATTACACCACAGATGACGGCATTTTGGATGTGGCCGAATACGAGCTATGGAAGCGGGCGCGATTGACCGATAGCATTACGGTGAAGATGCTGCTGGTGCCGTGGCTGGATGTGAACACCAAGGTTGAATACTGCCCGCGTTACATGGGCGGCAAGACAGCCGTGCAATTTATTATTAAAAAGATTGATAAGAGCTTGGGGCAGGGAACGATGGATGTGACGCTGATGAGGTTTTACCCGTATTACCCGTACCCTGTAAAAGATGAAACAGGAGGAAACTTTAAGTAATTAAAATCATTGTCAATGGTGATTAAATGTGTTGAAACATGCTCATGGAGGATAAGAGGAAATTGCTAAAAAGCTTCAAGACAGAAATAAATCCGACGGTCGAGCAAAAAATCAAGATTCGTAAGACGATAGGAACCTGCAGATTTATTTATAACTTCTATTTGGCTCATAACAAAAAGCTCCACGAAGATGGGGAAAAATTCATGAGCAGCAGTAAATTTAGAGTCTGGCTTAACAACAAATATCTTCCACAGCATCCGGAGTATTTGTGGATCAAGGAAGCATATTCAAAAGCTGTAACGCAGTCAGTAAATAACGGACAGACCGCATTTACAAGATTTTTCAATCACGAAAGCGCCTTTCCTAATTTCAAAAAGAAAGGCAAGTCCGATGTAAAAATGTATTTCGTAAAGAATAATCCTCAAGATTGTTGCTGCGAAAGACACCGGATTAAAATTCCATCACTTGGTTGGGTTCGTATCAAGGAAAAAGGATATATCCCAACTACTAAAGATGGATATGTGATTAAAAGCGGTTCGGTTTCCATAAAGGCTGGCAGGTACTATGTTTCGGCTCTTGTGGAGGTCTCTGACAACAAAGCAGTCGATCATTTCGGCGAAGGAATTGGCATAGACCTCGGATTGAAAGACTTCGCCATTGTATCAAACGGTAAAACATATCAAAACATTAACAAATCAGCAAGGCTTAAAAAACTTGAGAGACAACTTATTCGAGAACAAAGGTGTCTCTCTCGTAAATACGAAAAATTAAAGGAAGGAGAGTCCACTCAAAAGAATATACAAAAGCAAAAGCTCAAAGTACAAAGACTTCATCACAGGATAGATAATATCCGTACCGATTACATCAATAAAACAATTGCAGAGATGGTAAAAACCAAGCCATCTTACATAACGATTGAAGACTTAAATGTAAAAGGTATGATGAAGAACAGGCATCTCGCAAAAGCCGTTGCATCACAAAAGTTCTATGAATTTAGAA
>ULTI01040627.1_pt1 | contig 14684 bp, 14 predicted proteins | sample 1957291 | NCBI WGS metagenome assembly ULTI01 (sample SAMEA4835725, study PRJEB28245) | human gut metagenome | biome: gut microbiome; material: fecal sample | place: Denmark | collected 2008 | reverse complement strand
TCACGCTTGTGAATTTTCACTTGCGAAACTTTAGTAAAAACTAATATCATTTCACTTACCCTTTATCAGGATGCAAATCAGTCGTACCAAACTCACGCATCATCTTCCCATTTCGTTTCTTCCAACATTCTTCTCCCTTGGCGCACTCTCCTGGTCAAGCGGCGTGCAAACAATATCAGTTCCACCTTCTATCAGTACATGATTGACAACCATTTTCAATTCGTCATCACAATAATTCTGGATAGTAAACTCAATTCCAGGATAGCATGTCTTAACAAAACTATCCAAGACTTTAGGCATTTCGGAGAAGTTAACATCACGCTCAGAGCAATAAGGAACGGCATAAACATATAGGTTGCTCATGAAGCGCAATTCACCAACACAATACGGCATATCTTTACCATCATCCTTTCTGATATACACGCAAAGAACTGGGCTATCAACGCTTGGCAACACCTCGTTACGATATACTGGAGGCAAAAGAAATCTACTCGGCTTTACTTCCTCATTTATCCACTTGACAGTTTTAGAAAAAGCAGGAAGCAGATAGTTTGGAAGACAAGCTATCACAAATTTTACAAGTAGCCTATAGATGCTGTGCAAGCAAACCGGATCCTCTTGCTCAAGACCTAGTCTGAGCCCCTCCTTGGGAAAAGGCATACCTGGCTTTGGCAAAACGTTTATGAACTTGTCAAAATAGAAATCCATCCGTCCACTCTCATACTCAAAATTGAATCCTTTAGCAGTTAATGGATTGTTGTTTCTACTTTTTCTTCCCTCTGAGGCCCTGTAATAAGAATAGTAGTTCGACAAGTCCTTCTCTATTGTTCCTCCAAAACGCTCATTGCAATCCTTACACTCTTCTAAGCAAAACAGGTGATCATTACCCAAAAAATATGAAATAGCATGTGAGTTCTTGGGCTGGCCAAAGATAGACTTACTACTACCCGCCCTATCTCTTTTTCCACAGAAACGACAAACCCGTTGACTCTTGTCCCAAACCCCGAAGTATTGTTCATAACCCAAGTCTGCAAAATACAACATATCGTATCTTGGGTAACGAGAGGCCCGATCCCAATACTTTATGTATTCATACACCTCACACAAGTTATACCCTTCAGCATATTTCGCCAAAGCAAACCTCCAACAATACACATCATAGCAAGGAAAGCCCTGGGCGTTTAAAAGCACCACCTTTTCATCACTCTTCACTGTACAAAGAGGTTGGAACAAACCTTTCAACTGAAGATGGTTTTCTGTCAGATGTGAAAGTTCTTCACATTTCTCCTTCAATTCGGCGCCTGTACTAAGACAAAACATCCCCCATGAGGCTGGACGTTCCAAAACCTTGAAATGCTGACATATAGCATTCTCTACCTCAGCTGGCACCCCTTTAATGGCTTTGTGAATGCAATCCTCAGGATATCGCACTATAATAATATCAAGCATTACAACTGTTTTATTGTATAAATTCGAATTGAGACATCTCTTTTCACCAAATACATCAAAAAGATTCGCAGATATATAGCATTCCGAAACAAAGCCCCATAATCCTATCCAATTATAGTTTCATATTCTTTCAAATATTTACCAGCGATCTCGTCCCATTTGAAATCGTCAAATGAAACGTGCTGATTGCCAAATTGCAAATGATTCTGTAAAATCATCTTGATGGCATTTTTAATTTCCTCTACAGAAAGCGGATCAACTCCTATACCTACGGTATTGTCAAACATTCTGTCAATTCCCTGCCCTTTAGTATAGACAACTGGTAAGTTTTGGCTTAAAGCCTCCAAATAAACCAGACCAAAGGTTTCAAATATGCTTGGCATAGCAAACACAGAACACGAGCGCATTATCTCTGACAATTTATCTTTATCATAAATCTTACCAAATGCTTTGATTGCTTGTGGATTTTCATCAATAACAGCCTGAGTTTTTCCGTCGCTTCTACGACCACCACCCTTTACTTCGCCCCCGACAATGTTTAGTCGCACATCGCTAAAGCCATCTTCTTTGCGTAGCTCAAGGACCGCTTCAGCCAATCGTACCACATTTTTATTCGCTGAAAAATCACCAACATATAGCACTTCATGACCTATACGTTCTTTGTGCGAAATATGCTCGTGCCAGTAATCGTCAATACCGTTAGGTTGCAAAACGAACTTATGTTTTACCTTTTCGAGAATAGGTTGCGCGAACTCCGAATCCTCAAACTTCTTCTTCAAAGCAGCTGAAATGAAATACACTCTTTCTGCGTTCAGCAGAATTTTCCTGCCTGTATGATAACAATGCTTCAAAATACGGATAAATGTATTCACGTCCGTGTTACGAACGGCTACGACGTACGGCATCCCAAATTCCTTATGAGCCTTGTATGCCAACACACCATCCGAAAAAAGAGTATGCGCATGCATAATACCCACAGATTTCAATTCCACATTGCGCTTCAAATCTTTGTATAGTTTAAATGCCTTGTAATGATAGACATACTTATACCATGACTTAATGCAATAACTATATACGAAATCCGCAGATTTGGCATCAAACTTATTTTTACCCACATTTTGCTTGTCACGCACTGGACAATAGACAACCTGATTGACCCCCATTCCGTCCAACTGCTTTGTGAGATTGACATGTACTTTGCTTCCTGCAAAGTCATTACATATATGCAAGATCTTCATTAATTACCTCAATAACAAGTTTATATAAAAAACTCTCATTGTAGATACAATTGTTTCGACAGTTACTTTAAATTCTATTATACATTCTTGATTGTCCATATTTAACCAAGAACAGAATTACACAACATGCTTTATCTCATTAAGAATATCAATAGCTCTTTGTTGGATAGTAAGATTTCGGGCTTTTTTGAGGGCTTCTTCACGTTTTGATTTTAATAACATCCCATTTGATTTGAATTTGTAAATAGCTTCCGCTATTTCATCGACATTTTCCGGATCGATCATAATAGAGTTTTTATCATCCAAAATATCCATATTGAAATCTCTAGCAGATGAAATAATAGGCAATCCACATGCCATTGCTTCAATTATAGCATTACAACACCCTTCTTTTAGTGTCGGTAAAACAAACACATCTGCACAATTTAAGTAATTTGGTATAACATCATGTGGTAGCGTACCTTTGAAAACAATACCATCACAAATCGGTTCGACTTCACCTTTACCTATAAATATAGATTTAATACTTGGATCTTTAAGCTTGGATATAGCTGCACCTATTCTGTCTGCACCTTTTCTATGTATAAACCAACCGACGAATGCAACAACGAAGTCATTTTTTTTAATTCCTAACTTTTCGCGCAAAAGTGTTTGGTCGGATATTTTAAACAGTTCGCCATCTATACCATTTGGATGTATTGAACATTTATTCCTATTTGTTAAGCCGAGCTCCAATGATTCATTTAAATTTTTTGTTGAAACACAAATTACATGTGCAGCATGATTACACATTGTTCTATAAGGTTCTACCCCCCACTCTTTACGTATTTCCGATTCGCCAGTTGCTACAACAATTGGCACTTCAAATTCTATCGAATATTTATATGCGCTCAATAATTGTTCCCAAAAATGACAATAGATGACATCTGGTTTATTTTTAAGTTTTCGGAGCTGATTATATACGCTTGTTGCAACTATTTTACGCGACAAAGGGAGACCAAACATTCTATATTCAGACAATGTTACTACACGAGGCCGTAGTATATTAATTGGAAAACTAGTAGGAATTTCCGCAGGAGCTTTTAGCATTCTTGTTTTCGACATAGAGAAGGGAGCAATGACAGTAAGCTCATGCCCTAACTCTCCCCATTGATCCACCAAATTTTTAATAAAAACATTTACCGGTCTTTTAATATCAGGATAATCCGGTGCTATAACACATATATTCATGAATACTTTTTATTAGTTAGTACTGCCTAAATTCTCTCCGTCATCCTACAACGAGCCAAATAATACCCAAAAACCGTAGCTGAGAATATAGAGTATTCGGTATACGACATGGAAAAAATTGTCATTATAAAGAAAGAGATGAATGAAAGTGTAAGAACTAATTTCGCTGATAAATTTTGTTTTGTATTTCTAATTGTTTGATAGAAACACAGCCAATAGAATGCATAAACAAAAATGCCTAGCAATCCCTGATTGATAGCGATTTCGAGCCAATCGTTATGCGCATAATTTACACCTATTTCTAATGTTGCATTTGCACCATTCCCAAGAAGAAACTTGCTTATTTCGTTCTCATTTTTAAAGTGATTCCAGAAAAACTCGTATATAGCATCGCGACCGCTGGATCCGCCTTCTTCTGTTTGAAGAATACGTTGGGAAAAGTATTCGGACGTATCCATCATATATGTCACTACATATACAGCTGCCAAGACTATCAATATTGAAAAGAAGAGCACCTTTAGCTTTGAGATACCACGATGATATCGATAATTAAAGTACAAGAAGTACAGTATTGACAAAACTCCCACAATAATAGCTCCTCGTTTCATACCCATCACAATGAATACCATACAAAAAGAAAGGAATACATATTGTAGTATATTCTTGTCTTTAAACGTAACTACAGCAGGAATGAGCGCAACAAACAAGTAACCCATATTATTAGTTACTTCATCCACATCCGTTCCTTCAAGTAGCATTTTATGAATAGTTGTAGCCTTATAATCAAAGAATATAAACACTGCAGCCAACATATATACAACAACCCACTTCTTTAGCGCCTGTCCGGTAAGATAACCTTTCTTTGAAAAAAAATAGAAAACATAAATGTTGGGGATGGAAAGAAAAATGCTCTTCAAAAAAGAAGAATTTGAAACCTCCACTCCAATGCGTCTTATTACATAATGATTATCACTAAATAGTAATGCAACACCATATAAGATAAACATTAAGAACAATCCATTAAGTCCCGTAAAAAAATCGGCTTGTTGGGCAAAGCAATCGTCTTAACCGTATAATACAACCCCATTAGCATAGCAACAAGAATAATCAACTGGGAGAAGATAGTTCCTCCAGTTGGTATTATTGTTCCTTGCATATTATAAAAGACTAAAAGGGATATATAGACGTTACAAGGATTCTTGAGAAATCTCATTATACTTTGTATTTAGAAGGTAAAACCAGCCAATCACCAAATATATCATCCCATTCCTTTGGCGTAAACTTTTCAAAGCCACTTGAGTCAAAGAAGGTAAACTCACCGAAATATACTTTATCATCCACGCTATACAAGTCCATCCTCACATGAGGAAGCCCTTGTGAGAGCTGTCTTGCTATTTTCTTCATTTCTTCAAATGTAGCAGGTAGCTTTGGAGTTACTGGATTATTCGATCCGCCCTGTGTGAATGGCAGCTGATTTCCATCCATATCGAAATAATCAAAATAAGTCTGGTGGCCAGAAAATCGTTCGCTCGCTATTAGCATAGCTTTCGGCTCGCCATTAAAGCAATAGAACTTATAGTCGCGCAATTCTCCGCTTCCATCAACCTTAAACTCCTCTGCTATTATCCTTGGCTTGACATTCTTATAAGGCCACTCTTTGAGATGCTTATAAATACTTGCGCTTAAAGAGTGGTTCAAGCACTCAGAGGCAGAAGCCTTATTTAATGACTTCTTGTCACGACAAATCACAACGCCACCGCCTCCACCTCCATTTGTGGTCTTCAACACGAAGCGGTCGGGAAGTGTACTAAAATCGATATCTTCAAATTTGTCCCAAACTCCCAGCGTTGGAATGACGTATTCTTTTCCGAGTATTTTTTCAACGAGCTTCTTTACTTCATATTTATCAACCATTTGAGTGTATTCAGGCTTTCTATTATACAATTTAAGCCACTGAAGTTTCTCGTCAAATGTCTTGGGTAATTTCAAATCCAAGTTATATCCCATCCTTAAACGGAACATTATCTTTAGATACAAAGCATCGGGAAGCCATGTTCCAAAATGCGTAAGTAATGCCAAACAAAGCTTTGTCGGTTCCTTAAAGTAAGTGCTTATATTTTGCATGCTATTATTTTTCTAGGTCAAGTGTTTACAAACTGCTTATAGTTTTCACAAGCTTTTGTACAACTCTATCCGTACGTTCCTCTATGTCAAGAAGTGGGTTGTACTCAACTAGGTCCAAAGACTTTACTTGATCGCATTTTTTTAGAATAAAGTCCAAAACCTCATGCAATGTTTCTTCCGTTATTCCTCCCACTTCCGGCACTCCCGTACCAGGAGCAATTGACGGGTCGAGAACATCAATGTCCAAGCTAACATGAATTTGTTTGAATCGTGACATGAAGTCGTTTATTGTATCCAATACTTGAATCATATCCGAATTTATAACGTCACAAGTTATTCTCGAGATACCTTGCTCTTTTATCAACTCTACCTCATAAGGATCAAGACTTCTTGCCCCAACATACAGGATGTTCTCAACAGGAAGAAGGTTTTCTGTATATCTTCCCACATACTTGTCTTCTCCAAATCCCATCAAATATGCCATGTGCATGCCATGGATATGATGGCTTGCCGAACGCTCCGAAATATTGCAATCTCCGTGGGCATCAAGATAGATAACGCCTACTTCTGGGTTATGCTTTAAAACACCAGAAACAGAACCCCAAGAAACAGCATGATCACCTCCGATCGTTATCACCTTTTTGCCCGAAGACAAGGCAGAGAAAACGGCATCACATATATTACAATTCACCTTGTCAATAGCGTCAAAGAATGGCATTAAATGATCGTCACCAGGATTCTGATCGGGAACAAAAATCAGGGCTTGCTCTGACAATCCTTCCTTTTCAAACAAATCGGCCAGACGCAATGCACCAACTTCCGGTCCTTTTTTATAAGCTCCATACCACTGGGGAGCTACTACTATTTGATTCATATAAAGTTACTGTTTTGAAATTAAAATATTATACCAATTATATTATTCAATGCTTTGAAGCTTAATTATAATTCTTTATTACACGCATCTTTCCTTAGCTATATTTCTTTGCCAAAATATAAGAACCTGCCCCTAACATTCCTCTACATAAAAGCACAGTAATCGCAGCACCGATATAAGAGAAATAATAGACCAAAGGTATCGCAACACTCATCCCAATTATAGACGAGACGAAGGTTAGGTTTCTTAGAGGTTTTTCTTTATGGTTAATTATCAAGAAATTTGTTCCATAAGTATAGTCCATAGCGAGAAAGACAACAGAAAAGGAAAGAATCTGCATAACAACAACCGACTTTTCAAACTCATCACCTAACATTATCTTAATGACCAATGGTGATAATAGAATAAGAAAAACAGCTCCTATAAGCGCCGATGCGATATTCAACTTCGCATAAAAAGAATGTTTATCTGGCCGTCTTGACAAAAAAGGATAAAACGCTCTTGACAGTACAGATTGAAATTGATAGAAAATAACAGGAAACCTATTTCCTCCGTCATATATGCCATTGGCTGTAGATCCCCCAAAGAATCCAAGCAACATAACGGAGAAACTATTATAGAGGTTCGGCATCAAATTGTTTATAAACACATCTGTGCTATTTCGTATCGTCTTAAGTATCTCGGTACCCTGCGGCTTATACAAAGTATATCCCCACTTTTTGAAAATCAGATATAAGGCGCCGAAACCACATAATAGATAGCCGATGGTGGTCAAAAGAGGCTGTATTAGATAGTCTTCTCTTTTATGTATGAAAACAAACACTGCTACTGTGAATACCAACTTTAAAAGAAGATTGAAAAGTGTGGTATATTTCATCTTTTCTATTGCTTGAAAAAACCACTCAGGAAACAAAATATGTCCAGGGACTAACAAAAAGGTGACAAAAATGATATCTGCGTTCTCTCTAAGGTATGGAACCAACAATACTACTGCCAACAGAATTATACCAGACAGCAGGGTCAAAATGCTTCTAGCCCACAAAACATTACTGATAATTCTAGAAACCAACTCTTTGTTATCCCTATTTTGCGCTACATCCCGAGTCGCCGTAAGATTGAATCCCCAATCGGAGATTGTCTGAATCCAAACAACAATGGCTGAAGCAAAAGCTATCTTTCCAAAGCCATCCGCGCCAATCACACGAGCAAGATATGGCATAGAGATTAAAGGAAACACATAGCCAGCTACTTGCAATAAAGACAGATAACCAAAATTGGCAAATACAGTCTTTCCATCCTTGCTTTTATTTATTTGTTTTTTAATTTCCGAAATCCTTTTCATTTACTATTTCATAATCAAGTTTATCCTAGAAGGATTATAGTATTTTCGAACCCACTTTAGTTCTTCTTAAAAATATAGTCAACATTAATGACATAAACAATGCGATTAAAAAAGTTACCCAAGGATATATATATGGACTTAAATCTTTAGAGAGTTCTGTTCGTTCTACAAGCATCAAAACGAACTGTTGGAAAATATATACTCCAAAACAGCAATCACTAAGCTGTACCAAAATCGTTTGCTTTATACTAACCTTCGTTTTTGCCAATTTTAGGGCAGAAATCATCAGTAGATAAATTCCAAACACTGCACAAAGAAATCTGCAAAAGAGGCTCATCATAACATTAATAATCTTAACAACATTACCCCCTCCGACTATGTAAAACGCATCCAAGTTCAGCTTCAGTATAAATGCTAACACAAAGCAAGCTGCTATTATTGGAAATAGTGTTCTTACCTTATAAGACCAATTCAAGTTGTATTTTTTGACACAATAACCACCCCAAAAGAACGGGAAGAAATACATTGCAATCCCCAGTCTAAATGGCAGTGGTATAGCTGACAAACAGATTAGCAAAGGAGTAATTAGCAACAAGATTTTGCATGGCACCTTTACTCTTTTAAATATACACACAAACAGAAAACACCAAAATAACATTGGTAAAAACCACATGTGACCAACTCCTGAACAAACATCATATAGGGTTGAGAGTGCTGATCTGTCACCTTTATCAAAAAGTAGTATATAAAGAACACTAAACAATACTGACGGCACAAGAAGCCGCTTTATCTTTTTTATTATGAACCCCTTTGTTTTTATGTATTCTTCTCCTTTTTTACTTACTTGATACCCCAAGATATATCCAGATATAAATACAAATGTTTCAAGTAAACATGCGTAAGATAGTTTATCCATTATACTATACACCTGAATCTTAGGGTATCCGGAAATAGGTTCCCAAGCCCCTGAAAAGATAGCAAAGGCATGATAGAAGACAAGGGTTGTTATCAACAAAAGTCGAACATAAATAACCTCGTACAAGGTATTATTGAATGAATTTGCTTGCATATTAGTATCCTTTTTTCTGTCGAGCTAATAGAATAAATCACAATCCTTTTTCATCTTTCGTAGCCAGGAACGAAGATTGATCAATAGTATTTTGCATACCATTCCGCAAAGCACCTCAATCCTTCCCTCAGACTTGTGTTTGGCTTGAATCCAAAGTCCTGCTCCAGTGGTATTGTGTCAGCATAAGTGACGGGTACGTCGCCAGGCTGCATCGGGACAAGTTCCTTGTGGGCCTCAAAGTCGTAGTCTTTGGGCAGCACACCTGCGCGCACCAATTCTTCCTGAAGAATAGTGACGAAGTCGAGGAGATTCTCGGGGGAGTTATTGCCGATATTATACACCTTATAGGGCGGAATGGGAAGTCCATCCTCGCCGTTCTGTTTCTCTGGGGCATGTTGCATGATGCGGACGACTCCTTCCACAATGTCATCGACAAAGGTGAAGTCGCGCTTGCAGTTGCCGTAGTTGAAAATCTTTATGGTCTCGCCCTTGACCAGTTTGTTGGTGAAACCAAAGTAGGCCATGTCGGGACGGCCTGCTGGACCATAGACTGTGAAGAAACGGAGGCCCGTTGACGGGATGTTATAGAGTTTGCTATAGGCGTGCGCCATCAACTCGTTGCTCTTCTTCGTAGCAGCATAGAGAGATACAGGATTGTCCACCTTGTCGTCTGTGGAGTACGGCACTTTTTTGTTGCTGCCATAGACCGAGGAGGATGAGGCATAGACCAAATGCTCGACTTCGTGGTGACGGCAAGCCTCCAAGATATTGTAGAAACCGATAAGGTTGCTCTGAATGTAAGCATCAGGATTGGTGATGCTGTAGCGGACTCCTGCCTGGGCAGCAAGGTTCACGACAACGGCAATCTTGTTTTCCGTGAAGGTTTTCTCCACTGCGTCTTTGTCAGCGATGGAAGCGTGGACAAAAGTCCAATCACCATGCAAGGCTTCGATTTCTTTCAGACGCTCATACTTGATGTTGACATCGTAGTAGTCGGTGATGGAATCTATTCCAATTATCTTGACATTCTTGACATCGTGGAAGATTCGCTTGACGAGGTTGCTGCCGATAAAGCCAGCAGCACCCGTCACAAGGACGGTTTTTCCTTCGAGATTTATATTATACTTTACCATTTTTAAATATGAAATATTGTACAACATCGCTTCATTTTATACGATCAGTATGTTGCAGCCGTTGGTGGTATCGAACCACAAGCATTCGCTCTACCTGCACAACGGCTTCCAAATAATGTTAGATATGCTCCTCCACACCACGGAAGTGGACATTCAGTTCATGGAGATGCTCCAAAAGGGTGCCAAGAGGTGTGCCTTCCGTCATCTTCGCAAAGGCGTTGACATCCTTGGGGAAGCATTTGCCACCATAACCAAACTTACCATCAGGACCAGGCACATAGGTATGGGTGTCGTTGATGTAGCCCGAGAGAAGCATACCCGTATGCACCTTGCGCCAATCACCGCCCATCTGCTCGCAATACTCACGACAGGCATTGAAATAAGTCACCTTGTAAGCTCCAAACACATTGTGCATATATTTGGTCAGCTCAGCCTCCAAAGGAGTCATGACGGTAAACTTCTTGCCAACAAAGATCTTTGTGAGTAATTCATGCGCACCAGTGAACACCATAGTCTGCCTCTTGAAGTCCTCAATAAACGTACGTTCAGTGAGAAACTCTGGCATATAGCACACCTGGTGCTTCGTCTCACGAGAGAGCATATCGCTGGTTCCAGGAAGAATAGTGGTTCTGACAAAGACGGGGACGTCTGGCAAATTTGATATCAGCTCTTTCATGAGCGTCAAATCCTGTGTACCATCATCTTCCGTGGGCACATGAATCTGCAAGAACGCAATGTCCACGTTGCTCAGATCATCATGATATCCCTTTGCGGGGTCGCTGATAAACAGTTTACACTCTGGATTGTTGTGCTCCAACCAATCCTTCAGGGCTCCACCGACGAAGCCACATCCGATAATTCCTACGTTAATCATGTTTTTTTGTTTAAAACGTCTAAATTTATTTAGCTTTGTTTTCTGAAATGATTTTCAGATCATCTTCTGTATTTATTCCTTTCAGCTGATTGAGTTCGTTCTGCGTGGCTGCTAAACGGGCTTTAAAGTCGGAATCAAGTTTCTCGCGCTCATGGGCGTATGCTACCTTCAGCTTTTGCTCGCGTGCCTTAAATTCTGCACTGACTTCAGCGGCGATTGAATGGCGAAGGGATTCCGAAATATTTACACCACCGTCTCCTGTCATAAAAGCCATGAGCTTTTGCATCATGTCATTTATCTGGTCTATCTTTTCACACAGTTGTTTGTTCAGGCTTGAAGCCAAAGCCTCCAGCTCCTCTACTCGCTTTTCACGGGCACGAAGTTCCTTGCGAAGCAGCCTATTTTCGGCTGCCCAATCATGCACTTGCGCACTAATCGCTTGTGTGGACTTGTTTTCAGGCTTCATTATGGCTGGGACAAAAGTATCGTGGTTTACTTCCAATAGACCAAATCCTTACGAAGTAAGGGATATGGCTGGCGGAGAAGTTGTCAAGGGGACACATTAATCACCGTTAATCCAGCTTTAATCGTTCATTAATGCTTTGTAAACCATCAGTCTGATGTCAATCCTTTTTGGGTTGGGAAGAGGAATGGAACTGCTGATAGGCTTCCTGGGCATTGGGGGCCACTATATGATTGCCACCGAAGAAGTTGATGATGATCTGTGGTTCCTTGGTCTGCCTAAGTTTGTCGAAGACGGCCTGGACGATACGTTCTTCCAAAACGGCATCAGATGGCTTCGCCTGTGGTTCCTCTAACTGCTCCGCCTTGGAAGACGGGGCTTCCTGCTCTTTTGCAGAGACTTCGGTTGATGCCGAGGCGCGAGCGTCAAAAAACAGGTCAAAAGGACTCCAGTGACGTCGTTCAGATAATTTGCATTGCTTATAGCCAAAGTATGCTGCAGCGGCTATTTGGGCTATCATTATCTCTATTCCGATCATGGCGATTAATGTTTGGGGTGAGACTTACGGCGCGCGATCAAAGCGTCATTGATACGGGCGCGAACGTTGTTCACGCTTCTTCCAGAAGTGATTTTGATGGCGAAGGGCAACAGGAGCTGGATGAAGCTACTTCTGACGACGATTTCCTCGGTGAGTTTGGTCTCTTGATCAAACATGGAGACGACAACCAAGGCAAGCTCTGTGGCGTTGTTGCAGTCACGAATCTGAGCGAGGAAGGCCGGGAGGCATTCCTCGCCAATATAGAGGGCGAGTTTCCTGGCCTCAGGGGAGTCGGCATCGGAAGAACTGTCTTCAGCGGCTTCCTTCTTGCTGAGTATTTTCTCGGCAAACTGGTCGTCATAGAAGTTTTGTACGGCCTTTGTGGCGTTGGGCAGAACCTGGACGATACTGTCGTAGATGCTAATTTTTACGTCGTTCATAATGCGGTTTTGGTTATTTATGAGAAAATGGGTAAATGAATTGCGAACGGAATGAACGGATTATGAATGGATTGTAAACGGATTGTAAACGGTTATGAATGGATTTGCATTCGGTTGTACCATTGCATACCTTTGCACCGTCTTCAGCAGACGTTATCAGCAACGCAGCTGACAAAGAGAATCATTATCAACTTCAAAAACTTTCAAGGCAATGAAACAAAATCGCAGTCCCACCAAGTCGTAAACCACCAATACAGCGTCCCCACTATTTATCAGCGAGTTAGCCGTACCTGTATTTTGAATAAAGTTTTGATTTTCTAAAATTTAACCATCAAGCGACGGCTTGGGATGTCTTCGTTACCTCCGCATCCGTACCATCTTTAAAATGGCGAACATAGTCACATGGCAGGAACGAGGCCTCAACCTCCTCGCCACAAAGAATGCGAGTAAGGATATCCTCAATGTACTCACCAAAGTTCACGTTGTTCAATTTGCAACTTTCCAACAACCCGAACATAAATGCCAAATTCTGGGCTGAGAAGTGACTTCCTGTCTGAAGCCAATTGCGTCTTCCCATAGCGATATGTCTGAAACATCTCTCTATGGCTATGTTGTGCATGTCGATTCGGCCGTCCGAAAGGAATGTTCGGAAGGCATCTTCGTCATCAAGTATGTAATCTACGGCTCTGTGAACCATCTGACCATATTCGTCACCTGCAGCACGCATCTTTTTGAGCATTTCCATGATGCGATCAACGATAGGCTCGCTCCATTCTTTACGGAACTCCAGGCGATGTTCTGGACTTTGGTCATCCTCTTGCAGGAAGACCCGCTCGATATAGAACAAAGCATTGATCAAAATCAAAAGCATTTCCATTCTCGAATCTACCAAGTAGGCATCAACCAGATAATGGCGAGCGTGGAACCAACAAGCCTGGCGCAACAACTCCTGAGCCTCCAAATCTTTGACTATGGCAGAATACTGAGGCGCCCTGTCTGCAACGAAACCGACAATGGAAGAATCCTTGAAGATTTTCTCCTCTTGCAACATGTGATCGCGGGTTCCCTCATCATATAGCATCACACAAAGTTTCTTCTCCAAGGAGAGGGCTGCCTGAACGTATTCTATTGTATATTTCAGAGGGTCTTCAGGTGTTTCCCTGCTACGTACCAGCAAACGAGTTGCATCATTGTTGGTGAACTGAGACTTTCGGATGACTTCCAGCATCAACGGTTCAAGTCTTTCTCTCAACATTTCCATTATCTGATGCATCCATAAGTTCAAGGAAGACTGCGGGATATTCGTTTTCATCCCCTTCAACATATCAAGAATACGGTTCTCGCTAAGGTTATAGCGAAACTTTGACTCCAGGTAGAATCTTGCGAAACTTGGCATGACAGGATTGCCCTCCAAGATTCTAACTGGGTGCTTGCTACACCTTGGGTCACTCTTAGGAACATTGAATCGACCAATCTTGTATTCACGGCAAGTTACCTTAGCAGGAGTATGGAAGAACAGCTGGATATACCACGTATCCTCACCTGTCACCTTGTCCTTTCGTTTTATCAGCTTTGAGCCTTTAGGGAGATTACTGGTATCAATACCCATTTCTTCCAAGATGGTTGCCGTATATACACGACGGCGAAGAGGAGTGTTTGACTCTGTATCCGAAAAAGACTTGGTCTTGTCGGTCTTTTGTTTCGGAACTCGAACCTTTGGTCTATCTGTTTCCTTCTTTGCAGAGTCATCCATTCCTGTGCGATCTTTTCCACTGGTTACAGCCATCACATGCTTGACAATAGCAGCGAGGCCATTTTCCTCTAACAATGGGCAGTTAGGATCGACCTCACCGTTTAGGAAACGAGTGGCATCACTGTTGCGTTGGAACACTCTACGCTTAATCAACTCG
>ULTI01057298.1_pt1 | contig 15101 bp, 10 predicted proteins | sample 1957291 | NCBI WGS metagenome assembly ULTI01 (sample SAMEA4835725, study PRJEB28245) | human gut metagenome | biome: gut microbiome; material: fecal sample | place: Denmark | collected 2008 | reverse complement strand
AACAAAACCCCTGAGGAAGAAATTCCTTGGGGGTTTGTTTTTGTTGTGCGTGCACTTTTCTGTTAAAACGGCCTAAAAAATCACATGGATTTGTGAATGTTCACAAACTTTACCCAGACCTCTTGATTTTTTATAGGGGGGGGGGGTATGATAAGGTACGAAAAGTACCTTGTCAGCAAAACAGAAAGATCAGCAAACCAGTCGGAAGGCTGTGACGCAAGGCGAAAGGCCCAGTAGGGGCCGTCAGCTGCACTTTGCTCTGTGCAACCCTCTTTGACTATGCGGAAATGTGCCAGCGCCCCCAAAGGGCAGCCGGTGCGGGGTTATGGAGAAGTGTATGGGAGTAGCTTTTCCGGGAACCACGATCGCCTTGCCCTTGAGAAGCGGCAGACTGAAGCATAGATAGAGAGGGCAAGCACCCCCTAAAGTACAAAACGCAAAGCGTTGTACCAGCCATTTGGCTGGTGCGGCGCTTTTTTCTTTTTGTCGGGTGCTTTTTGTGGAGAAACTGGGAGTATTGATGACTGACAAAGGAGGATTTTTATGAAAAAACGGCTCATCAGCCTCTTACTGGCGTTCAGTATGATGCTGACATTCCTGCCTGCGGGGGCAGTGTCGGCATTTGCGGAGGGAGCAGTGGGACCCATTGACCCACTCAAGGGAGAGCTCCTGAAGGGCGGCGAGACCATTACGGGGAACGGAAAGTATCAACTGCAGGGATCATACACTAAAGCCATCACAATTGATACGGAAGGTTCTGTGGAGATCAATGTAACCGGAGTGGTGACCGGAAATCTTCTGCATACCGAGGGGAGCGATATCTTTTCTGTTACTACGGCTGTTCCCCTGATTACTATTAAGGGCGGAACGGTGACTTTTAATGGAGATAACAGCTATACGGTTGCCAGTAACGCGTTGATTAGAAATGATGGCGGAAACCTTACCGTCCAGGGAGGAATGTATGTCAGTACGTCGCAACGTGGTTTACATTATGCTGATTGCTTCAGCCTCCATCACGGCAGAAATCTGATTGAGAATGTTACGATTGAGACGATTTACACGGGCATTGGTTTCTATGGGGACGGCGAGTATGCAGAGATAAAAGATTCTAAAATAGTAAAGACTCAAGGATTTGACGGTAACGAAGGCATCTGCTGCAAAGTAAATTCTAAGGGCATAATGAACCTGAATAGTGTCGAAGTAATGGCAGAGAGTAATGCTGCGCTTCAAGCTGAGAGTGGTACGATCACCATTAACGGAGGAAAATATCAATCAGATCAAGGTGCGGCTATTGCAACTCGGGATAATTCCGGTACTGATCTGGACCTTACAATGAACGGCGGAACATATCAATCTGATTCTTATGACTATGCTGTTGCAAATTTTGGGTGCTATGTAACTTCTAGCGGAAGAAAATGTAATATTAAAATTAACGGAAGCAAGTTTATTGGCGGCCAGTTGTTGTGGTTTCATGGTGCGGGTGCCGAAACGTTGACGATTGACGAGAACACCATCTTTCAGAGCACAGGAGGTACGCATGATGCAGTTATTGTTAGCTATGGTAAACTGATTTTTGACTCGGGTACCATTGAAGTTTCCGGTGGTTCGGAGCGCGCGGCGCTTAGCACCTTTGAAAGGGGCGAAGCCATTGTAAATGACGGCACTTTCAAGGGGGCAAAGTATGACATTTATGAACAATACGATGACGGCTACAGTGTGTCGTCTCCTTGCCGCGTTCAGCTGAAGAACGCAACGTTTGATGATAACGTCTGCAATGTTTATCTCCAAGCAAATCGACAAATTGATGTGGACCCGGCTTACACCGGTCAGGTGTCGATCGAGTGCGCTGACCCCAGCGATGGCCGTCAGCTGACCAAAGCTACCGCCCCGAAAGGTCAGGAGAAGCTGAACCTGACGAGTGCGAATGCGGGCTATCTGGTGGGCTATAAGACCGAGGATGGCCAGGAATATCGCTGCCTTTCCAAGGAAGTCGGCGTGACCATCAGCGATCTGAAGGGGTCTATCAAAGCAGAAGACCCGGCAGAGTTTACCGTGACCCTTGACCATGCGGGCAGCACCGGTACCGGTATCCTGACCTTTGGTGACAAGAACAGCGAGATCGAGTATAAGGACAAAAACGGTGCGTATCAGCCCATGCCGAAGGACGGTCTAGAAGTCGATCTGAGCGGTGACAAGAATGATTATGTGTTCCACATTACCCCCAAAAATGCCGGCGAGCAGACGCTGACCGCTGCTGTGGAGCGGGATGCTGTGGAAGTGGGCAAAGATAGCGAGACGTATCAAGTTGCGGGCCGTGTCCACACCACTGTGACCATTGAGGGCCTGGAGAATGCCGTCATCAAGGAAGGCGAAAGCAAGGACTTTACCGTAAAGGTTGACCCCAAGGACGATGCCAAGCTGGGTGAGGCATTCATCGACTTTGGCGACAAGAACAGCGAGATCGAGTATCAGGACAAAAACGGCGAGTACAAGCCCATGCCGGAAGGAGGCCTGCCCATTGATCTGGGCGATGTAAAAGAACAATATGCGTTCCGCATTACTCCCAAGGAGACCGGAAAGCAGACCCTGACCGCTGTTGTCAAGAAGGATGAGAAGGAGCTGGCAAAGGACGAAAAGGACTTTGTTGGGTCTGAAATGCCCATCCTGACCTTGAAGGACGGCGTTATCACCAGCGTAACAGTGCCCGGCAAGGATGGTGCTGACCCCGAGGATATCACCGAGATCGTTAAAAAGAATGCCAACGAGGACGGTTCCTTTCATGTCCCCGAGGGTGCAACGGTGAGTGTTGCATTTGATAAGGATGCTTTTGCAGATAGCGGTCTGAAATTTGGCCACTGGGATATCACCGGCCTGGATGATCCGAACGCTTATCAGGATAAGGAAAGCTTTGCCTTTGAGATGCCTGCAAAGGGCGTGACCCTGAAAGCCATGACACAGGATGCATCCATTGAAGATGATGGGCCCGGCGTGCTGGGCACTGTTGCAATCATTGGTACTGCCGCTGTGAGCGGTGCAGTGCTGGGCTATCAGGCCTATTCTCTGGGCGCTGAATTTGCAGGCAAGCTGATGGCTCTGCCCTACTTCCCCAGCAACCGCAGCGCCCTTGCCATGATGCTGTGGGAGGATGCAGGCAAGCCCATGCCCGAATCCGAACTGCTCTACCCCGATGTAGGGCAGGAAGAGCGGGATATGGACCTGCAGCATGCCGCCCGCTGGGCCATGGAAAACGAGCTTATCCCTGACCTGAACGATGAGGGCACGGCTCCGGAAGAGATGAAATTCTATCCCGACAACGCCGTAAGCAAGATCGATGTGCTGAATGCATGGCAGAAAGCACAGGAGCTCAAGCAGAATGCCTGAGCAGCCCTAAACCAACCCCCACTTGGCCTGTAAACCGCAATGCGGGCTGAGTGTTCCAAAATTCCCAAAGTACAGAAGCGCTTCATCCTCTCCCGGATGAGGCGCTTCTGTGCTTTCCGGAACTTTTTTTCCCGGCACCCCTTGCATCCCGCCCGCCGGTGCGGTATGCTTAACCAATAGAGCATTGCAGAGGGAGGGAGACCCCGGATGGACATGGAAGAGATCCGCTACCTGTTGGGCGGCACGGTATTCGCGCGGGCCAAGGCCTACACGGACCGGATACAGGATCTGAACTGCGAAGTGGCCGGGAACGGCGTGCGCCACCTGAGCGCCGACGTGCGCGGCGGCGGGCGGAGCCTGTACCAGACCCAGGTCTGGCTGCGGGAAAACGGCAGCTTTGTCAGCGCCAGCTGCTCCTGCCCTTACAACGAAAACGGCGAGGGGCCCTGCTGCAAGCACATCGGCGCGCTGCTGATGTGGGACAGCGAGAGTCAGGGCCTTTCCGGCAGAGCGCCGCAGAAGCCCTCTGAAAGCCCGGAGAGCATCCCGGGCGTGGTGCGGGGCACGGCCAACCTGCAAACGCCCCAGCCTGAGGAGCAGCCCCGCAGGGACAGCTATGCCTCCAGCCTGGAAATGCTGTTCGGCAAGAAGTGGCGGGGCGAGGAACCGGAATCTGACTACGAGGCACGGCGGCTGCTCCGGGCCTATCAGGAGGGTGCGCTGGCCGAGGTGGACGGTGTGACCGGCCACGCGGAGCTGCGCCCCCATTCCGCAGAGCTGGAGCCGGAGCTGACCCTGCTGCCCGGGGAGCTGCCCTGGCTGCGGCTGCGCATCTCGGCAGACGGCGGGCGGCAGTATGTGGTAAAGAGCATCCCGGACCTGCTGCGGGCCGTGGAAAAGCACGGCTTCATCAGTTACGGCAAGGCGCTGGAATTCCAGCACAGCTGGGAGGCCTTTGCCCCGGAGGCACAGCAGCTGCTCCGCCTGCTGCGGCGGCAGCTCAGCGCAAAGGAAGGAGCCGAGGCGGCCCTGCGCAGCTACGGCAATGCGCCCCGCAGCGGGCCTGCCGGGGGTATCCCGCTGAACGGCGAGATCTTTGACGATCTGGTGGCCCTCTATGCCCCCACCGGCAATCTGGGCGGCTACACCCTCAAGACCGGCATCCCGGCCCTGACCATGCGGGTGGAAAAGCGCCGGGGCGGCGTGGAGGTGTCCGTGACCCCCGCGTTGGGATGGAAAACGGGTTTAGACAACGACTATTTATACAGTGAGGATACGATCTGGCAGCTGGACCGGGCCGAAAGCGCCCGGATGCGGCCCGCCCTTGAGGCGCTGTGCGGCAAGAGTCTGTTCTTTACCACCGGGGATGCCACCGCCTTTTGCAGCTACGTCCTGCCGGAGCTGGGCAGCAGGGTGACCATTGAGGACCCCGAACGCCTGCTGCTGAATCAGATCCCGCTGGAGCCGGTGGTGCAGTTTTACCTTGACGCGCCCACGCGGGAAACGGTGCGGGCGCATCTTGAATTTTTGTACGGCGAGGACCGCGTCACGCCGGAGGAACCGGGGCCTGCCGGGCTGCTGCGGGATGCCCGCGCCGAACAGCGGGCCGGGCGGCTGCTGGGGCGGTATCTGGAGCCGGGGCCAGACACCATGGGCAACGGCCTTGCCGCCCACTACGATGCCTATGAGGAGGATGAAGTCTACCGCTTCCTCGATGAGGGCATCCCGGCCCTGCTGGCCGAGGGCGAGGTCTACCTGACCGATGCCTTCCGCAGTATGCAGGCCGCACCGCCGAAGATCTCGGTGGGGGTGTCGGTGCACGGCAGCGTGCTCGACCTGGAGGTGGACACGGGGGAGTTCCCGGTGGGGGAGCTGAAAGCCCTGCTGAAATCGCTCCACCAGAAAAAGCACTACCACCGCCTGCGCGATGGCCGTCTGCTCCGGCTGGACGATTCCATGGAGGTGCTGGACGAGCTGAACGAGACGCTGGAGCTTTCCGGGGCCAAACTGGGCCAGGCCCACGCCCGGCTGCCCCTGTACCGGGCCCCCAGTCTGGACTGGGCGCTTTCGGGGCAGAACGGCATCCGCTTCAACCGGGACGATGCCTTCCGCCAGCTCAGCCGGAGCTTCCACGCGGTAAAGGACAGCGAGTATACACCGCCCGCGTCTCTACAAAAAGTTTTGCGAAAATACCAGCGGGACGGCTACCGCTGGCTCCGCACGCTGGATGGCTACGGCATGGGCGGCATCCTTGCGGATGATATGGGTCTGGGCAAGACGGTGCAGGTGCTCAGCTATCTGCTGGCCCTCCGGGAGCAGGGCGGGAACTCCCTGCCCAGCCTCATCGTCTGCCCGGCCTCGCTGGTGCTGAACTGGGCCGAGGAATGCCAAAAGTTCACGCCGGAGCTGAACTGCGTTGTGGTGGACGGGGATGCCGCCCACCGGGCCCAGCTGGCCGAGCAGTGGGACGGGGCCGACGTGGTGGTGACCAGCTACGACCTGCTCCGCCGCGACGAGACCCTGTATGAGAACCAGAAATTCTACGCCTGCATCCTGGACGAGGCCCAGGCCATCAAGAATCACACCACCCAGAAATACAAGGCGGTGTGCGGGGTGAACAGCCGTGTCCGCTTTGCGCTGACCGGCACCCCCGTGGAGAACCGCCTGGGCGAGCTGTGGAGCATCTTCTCCTTCCTGATGCCGGGCTACCTGCCGCCCTACAAGAGCTTCTGCAGCCGGTTTGAAAAGCCCATCACGCAGGAAAACGACCCGGCGGCGGTGTGGCGGCTGAACCAGCTCACCGGGCCGTTCATCCTGCGCCGGATGAAGTCCGAGGTGCTGAAGGAGCTGCCCCCCAAGACAGAGAACGTCTACCGCATCGAGCTGGAGGAGGAGCAGCGCAAGCTTTACCTTGCCGCCGTGGTGGATGCCCGGGAGAAGCTGCGGGCCGCCAAGCCCGAGGACAAGATGGCGGTGTTCGCCGTCCTCATGCGGCTGCGGGAGATCTGCTGCGACCCCCGGCTCATTGCCGACAACTGGACAGGCGGCAGCGCCAAGCTGGATGCCTGCATCGAGCTGGTCACCAGTGCCGTGGAGAGTGGGCACCGCATCCTGCTGTTCAGCCAGTTCACCTCCATGCTTGAGCTGCTGGCCAAGCGGCTGGACGCAGAGGGTGTGAGCCACTTCACCCTGCAGGGCTCCACCCCCAAGCCGGTGCGTGCCGAGCTGGTGCGCCGCTTCAACGGCGGCGAGGCCAGCGTGTTCCTGATCTCCCTGCGGGCAGGCGGCACCGGCCTGAACCTGACCGCCGCCGATATCGTCATCCACTACGACCCGTGGTGGAACGTGGCGGCTCAGAATCAGGCCACCGACCGTGCCTACCGCATCGGCCAGCAGAACCCGGTGCAGGTGTACAAGCTCATCGCCCAGGACACCATTGAGGAAAAGATCGTGGAGCTGCAGCAGGCCAAGCAGGATCTGGCCGAGACCGTCACCGGCAGCGCGGATGGTGCCATCCTGCGCATGAAGCCGGAGGAGCTGCTGAATTTGTTGGAGGGAACCGAATGATGCAATACGCCCTATTTGCCCGGCCGGTCGTGACCATTTACGACCTGCCCCAGACCACCAAACAGAGCGAGGCGGGCCTTGTTTCCACCATCGGGGACGAGGGCCTGTACGGTCAGGCCTGTCAGGTGCGCACCGCCCCCGGCGGCGTGACTGCCGAGGGAGTGCCCCTCTCCCCGGAGGTGGCCGAGGTGGTCACCTTTTACGGCTACCACGGCTTTGTCCGGCGGGATGCGTTGAAATTTGTCAGCGAGGATGCGCTGTGGGACTACCTGCCCCAGCCGCTGGTGCTGGTGGGCCGTGCCACCGATGTGCTCAGCCTGCCCAAGGTGCAGGGGGTGCGGATGCTGGAGCTGGAGCGGGGCTGCCTGCTCTGCCGCCTGCCCGAACCGCCCGAGGAAGCCGAGGCCCACACCGGCTGGGCCAAGGTGGCCCTGCTGGATGGCCGCACCGGCTATGTCCGGGACGTGGCGCTGGAGCCGGTGCGGTTTGAGATGACCGCCGTGTTCTCCCAGCGGGAGGGGCTGGCCTTTGATGACGCGCTGGCCGGGGCCCGGAATATTACCGCCGGGGAGCTGGTGCCGCAGGCACTGCAGGCGTGGTACGATGGCAGCGAGGAAGCGTTCCGGGATGCCGTCTGCGCGCAGGCGAAAAAGTATCTGGGCACCGAGTACCGCTGGGGCGGCAAATCGGGCCGGGGCATTGATTGTTCCGGCCTTGTCAGCAGCGCCTATATGCAGTGCGGCGTGCTCATCTACCGGGATGCCAGGATCGTGGAGGGCTGGCCCATGCACCAGATCCCCTTTGCAGACAAAAAGCGGGGCGATGCCCTCTATTTCCCCGGCCATATCGCCCTTTACCTTGGCGAGGGCCGCTACATCCACTCCACCGGCGCATCCGCCAGCGGCGGCGTGGTCATCAACAGCCTTGACCCCGCCGACCCGCTGTATCGGGAAGATCTGGTCAAGAGTCTGTATGCGGTGGGGAGTGTGTTCTGAAGGTGAAACCCCACCGTCATTGCTTCGCAATGCCACCGCCCCTAGTAGGGGCGGCCTTGGCAAAAAGGAAAGGCTTTCCGCCATGCCAAGGGCCCCACTATTAGGGGGGCTGGCACGCGAAGCGTGACTGGGGGGTTAACCCCGCCAGCTGCTGCGAAGGGGCGGCATCCCGGAGAGGTTTAACATAGAAGCTGTTAAGAAAGGACATGAACGATGAAAGTCTTTGATCTACATTGTGACACCCTGAGCGAGCTGCGGCGCGCGGAGATGCGGGGCGACGGGCAGACCTTTGCCCGCAACAACGGCCATATCGATCTGGAAAAGCTGGAGAAGGGCGACTACATGCTCCAGTGCTTTGCCGCCTTTGTGAATCTGGCCGACCCCACCCCGGGCGCGGATCCGCTGGTGACGGCGCTGGAAGAGATCGACGTGTTCAAGCGGATGATGGAGCGGTATTCCGACAGGATCGCCCCTGTCTACCGCCCCGAGGATATCCGCAAAAACGCCGAGGCGGGCAAGATCAGCGGAATGCTGACCATTGAGGAAGCAGGCTGCTGCAAGGGCAGTCTGGGCGTGCTGCGCCGGATGTACGAGCTGGGCGTGCGGATGATGACCCTGACCTGGAACCACGAAAACGAGCTGGCCAGCCCCAACGTGGTGCCCGGCAACGGCCCCATCTGGCCCTGTATGCCCAACACCGAGACCGGCCTGAAGGAGAAGGGCTTTGAGTTCCTGGCCGAGATGGAGCGCCTGCACATCATTGCCGATGTGAGCCACCTGTCCGATAAAGGCTTCTGGGACATTGCGGAGCACAGCACCCGCCCCTTTGCGGCCAGCCACTCCAACTGCCGCGCCCTGGCCCCCCACTGCCGCAACCTGACCGATGAGATGATCCGGGTCATGGCGGAAAAAGGCGGTCTGGTGGGCCTGAACTACTGCGCGGGCTTTCTGGATGACCAGCCCAGCCCCGACCTGTGCCGCAGCACCACGGCCCTGATGGCCAAACACGCCGCCCATTTCAAGCAGGTGGGCGGCATTGAGATCATCGGTCTGGGCAGTGACTTTGACGGCATCGGCGGCAAACTGGAATTGAGCGACTGCTCCAAAATGCCCCTGCTGGCCGATGCCCTGCGGAAAGAGGGCTTCACCGAGGATGAGGTGGAAGCCATCTTCTTCCGCAACGCACAGCGTTTCTTTGAAAACAACCTGTAATCACCGTTAGTATCAAAATCATCGTTGCAATCGTTGATAACGTTGGTGAAAAAGAAAAGTTAGCAACGATAACAACGATATCAACGATAATAATGTCTTAACGGTAAGGATAAAGTATAACGGAAAGTATAGAAAAGTTGAGGGATTCCAGATGGATCAGAATATGACATTGGAAAAGCGCATTGCCGCAGAGCTCTATTCCTATCAGGGCAAGATGAGCGTTTTTGTGGACGACCTGCGCGGCAGCACGGTGGAGATCGGTGCCGACGAGGAATTTGAGACGGCCTCCACCATCAAGGCGTTCATTCTGGCGGTGCTGTATCTGCAGGCCAGCCGGGGCAGGGCTGACCTGGAAGAGGAGATCACCTACGAGGCCAGCCAGTTCGTGGACGGCTCCGGGATGCTCCGGGCCCTGGGCGTGGGGGCAAAGCTCAAGGTGAAGGACACCGCCACCATGATGATCATCTGCTCGGACAACATCGCCACCAATATGATCATCGATTACCTGGGGCTGGACACCATCAATGCCTGCATCCGGGAATTGGGCTTTGGGCACACCGTCCTGCACAACCCCCTCCACTTTGACCGCTACGACAAGCTGGGCACCACCACGCCCCGGGACTACGCCGCCCTGTTTGCGCAGGTGGCAAAGGGCACACTGGTCAGCAAAGAAGCCAGCGCCGCCATGCTGGGCATCTTCCGCCAGCAGCACTACAACACCATGCTGACCCACGATTTCCCCCAGTTCTATCTGGACTGCGAGGAGACCGGCGAGCCGGAGCTTATCTGGGTGGCCAGCAAGAGCGGCAGCATGAACGCCTGCCGAAACGACGGCGGCATCATCCACACCCCCTACGGCGAGTATGTGATCGTTCTGATGAACAAGGAGTTCCATGACATCATCGAGTACAACGACCACCCCGCCATGGTCTATGGTGCCCGGGTGTCCCGGATGATCCTGGATCAGATCCTGGCCTGCGAGGGAAAGCTGTATCTGAAGTAAACCTCTTGGGCGCTTCGCGCCAGGTTCACGCTGCGGTGACGGAGAGGTTTCGCAAAGAAGTACATAAGGAGTAGGAAAGTAGAACGAATGGAAATTACATTATCATTGCCAATGCTGCTGTTTCTGATGCTGATGACCGGGTTTGCGGGCTTTGTGGACTCGGCGGCGGGCGGCGGCGGTCTGATCAGCCTGCCCGCCTACCTGTTTGCGGGCCTGCCGGTGCATTACACCTACGGCACCAATAAATTCAGCGCGGCCTGCGGCACCACCTTTGCCACGGCGCAGTTCTTCCAGAAGGGAGCCATGAACATCCGGGTCGGCCTGCTGGCGGCTGTGGGCAGCTTTGTGGGCAGCGCACTGGGCTCCCACATCGTGCTCCTGCTCAGCGATCAGGTGCTGCGCACCATGATGCTCATCATCCTGCCGGTGGCGGCGGTGCTCATCCTCTGGCGGCGGGACCTGCCCGACGAGAACCGGGACGACGGCACCCTGAACGCCAAAAAGGCGGTGCTGGCCCTTGCCATCGGGCTGGGCATCGGCCTGTACGACGGCATCTTTGGCCCGGGCACCGGCACCTTTGCCATTATTGCCTTTACCACCCTGATGGGCTTTGACCTGCGCACGGCGGGCGGCAACGCCAAGGTGCTCAACCTTGCCAGCAACTACGCCAGCCTGGTAACGTATCTTTCCAGCGGGCTGGTGGTGTTCTCCATCGGCATCCCCTGTGCCATCAGCGGCATTGTGGGCAACCTGCTGGGCTCCCACTTCGCCCTCAAGAAGGGCGCAAAGTTCATCCGCCCCATGATGCTTGTGGTGCTGGTGCTCCTGCTGGGCAAGATCGTCTCGGACGCGGTGCTGTGAACCAACAAAAAAGAGGAACTGCCGAGAAAGCAGTTCCTCTTTTTGATTGGGTAAGATCAGAAGGTGAAGCCCTCATCGAGGAAGGCCAGGCCGAACGCGCCGGGGCCGGCGTGGGTGCCGATGACGCAGCCGATCTGGCGCACAAGGGCCTCGTTCCGGCCCAGATTCTCCTGCAGATAGGTCTGGATGGGCTGCACCTCGCGGGGGGCGAGGGTGTAACCGGCCAGCGCGTCGGCGCAGGTGCTGATGCCGCCCAGCTCCTCGATCTTCTTGAACAGGGCAACGTAAGCGCCGGGCAGGCCCCGGGCCTTGCCCGCCATAACGACCTTGCCCTCCTTGATGGTGATGAGGGGCTTGATGCCCAGCATCCCACCGGCCACGGCCACGGCGGCGGGCAGGCGGCCGCCCTTGCGCAGATACTTCAGGTCGTCGATGACAGCCACCAGATGCAGATGCTCCTTGGCGTGCTCAAGGGTGGCGGCGATCTGCCCGGCAGTCTTTCCGGCATCCCGCAGCTGAACAGCCAGCCGCACCAGCAGGCTCTCGCCCAGGCAGACGTTCTCGGAATCCACAAAGAGGACATTGTCCACATTGGCCATGTCTGCGGCCAGCCGGGCGCACTGGCAGGTGCCGGACAGCTCATGGGAGAGGAAGATGCCCACTACCTCGTCCCCGGCGGCAGCTGCCTCAAGGAAGAAGCGCTGGAACAGCTCGGGGCTGGGCTGGCTGGTGGTGGGCAGCTTGTGGCAGCGGGCCATCACGCCGTAATACACGGTGGGGGTCATGTCCACGCCGTCCCGGAGCACGGTGCCGTCCTCCAGGGTGACGTTCAGGGGGATGACGGTCACGCCCAGCTGCTCGGCTTCAGCGGGCAGGATGTCGGATGCGGAATCGGTAAGAATGCGGATCATAGTAATACCTCCAACGGGGCCAAGAACGGATAACCCGACCAAATCAATCAAAAAGTCGTATAGGAATATACCAGAGACGACGGGAAATGTCAATTGTTTGAATCAATATTTCTTCGTATTTTCGCAATTCCGCTCCGTTTTCTTGCACAAACGGGCCGGAACATGATACAATGGGCATCAGGCATTGCGGGGCGGTGCGCTGTGCGCCCGAAGCAGCGGGACAGCGCACCCCCAAACGGAGAGGGGACGGAGAAGATGTCAGAACAGAACCGCCGCCTGCGGGCGGCAGGCATCGCGGCACTGGCCTGGGCCGGGCTGGCGGCGGTCTGGTGTGTGCTGGTCCCCGGCGGGGCGGCAGAGCTGCCGCAGGGCGTGCCCGGCACACTGCGCAGTCTGCTGGTGCTGCCGCTGGCCGAGGAGCTGGTGTTCCGGGGGGCGCTGCTGCGCCTGCTGCGGCCGCTGGGGGAACACCCGGCAAACCTCTGCCAGGCTGTGCTCTTTGCGGCCCTGCACGGGACGCTGACCGAAAAGTGCTATGCGCTGGGCATGGGGCTCATTTTCGGGTGGGCCGCAGAGCAGACCGACAGTCCTGCACCCGGGGTGGTGCTGCATATCCTGAACAATGGGCTGGTGCTGGCCCGGGCGCTGGCAGAAAGGGGAATGGGATGACCGACTATGAGCTGATGGGCGCGGCGCTGGAGGAGGCCGCACGGGCCGCCGCGCTGGGCGAGGTGCCCGTGGGCGCGGTGGTGGCCCGGAACGGCGAGATCATCGCCGCCGCCCACAACACCCGCGAGACCGAGAAAAACGCCCTCCACCACGCCGAGCTGCTGGCCATTGACGCGGCCTGCAAAAAGCTGGGCGGCTGGCGGCTGTGGCAGTGTGAGCTGTTCGTTACGCTGGAGCCCTGCCCCATGTGCAGCGGCGGCATCATCAACAGCCGGATCAGGCGGGTGGTGTACGGCGCGGCGGATACCAAGGCCGGGTGCTGCGGCAGCGTGACCGACCTGTTCGCCCTGCCCTTCAACCACCATCCGGTGGTGGAACGCGGTCTGCGGGCGGAGGAGGCGCAGGCGCTGCTGCAGGCGTTTTTCCTCCGGCTGCGGGAGCAGCGGGCCGCAAAGCCCCGCTGGAAACCGCCCGTGACCCCCTGAGAACGTGAAAAAAAGTGGGAACTGCGTGAAAAGACGGCGGTTCCCACTTTCTTTTTTCGTCGAATTGTGTTATATTATTTAATGGTAACTTGTCGAAACCACTCGCACAGACCAGCGGGCTCGCCGCAGGACCGGCCTTGACCGGAAAGAGGAGCAGAGCGCAGCCCATGGGTGCGGTGGAAGGCGGGACCTTCCTGCCTGCGGGATTTTTTGCAGGCAGAGAACAAACGGCAGGAGGGCTGACTCTTGTACGATGATGAATTTGAATTGACCTTTGACCTGAGCGATGAGGACGAGGCATCCCGGGCCCCTGAGCCGGAACAGGAGCCGGTGCAGGAAGCTGCGCCGGAACCGGCCGCGGAAACAGAACCGGCCGCGGAAACAGAACCGCCGGTGGAGCCTGTGCCGGGACCGGCAGTCCCTGCGGCCAACGGGCGCTGCGTGCTGATCTCGGGCGGCGACCGGGGCATCGGAGCCGCGGCGGCCCGCGCTTTCTGGCAGGCGGGCTACCGGGTGGCGGTGCTCTACCACACCCACGCCGAGGAGGCGGCGGCGCTGGAAAAGGCGCTGCCGGGCCTGCTGGCAGTCCAGTGCGATGTGGCCTCCCGCGCCAGCTGTGAGGTGGCGTTCCACACTGTGGAGCAGGCCGTGGGCCATGTGGATGTGCTGGTGAGCAACGCGGGCATTGCCCAGCAGAAGCTGTTCACCGATATCACCCCGGAGGAGTGGCAGCACATGCTGGACGTGAACCTGAGCGGCGCGTTCCACCTGTGCCAGCTGGCCCTGCCGGGCATGATCCGCCGCAAGGCGGGCCGCATCCTGACCGTGAGCAGCATGTGGGGCCAGACCGGCGGCAGCTGCGAGGTGCATTACTCCGCTGCCAAGGCGGGCCTGATCGGCCTGACCAAGGCCCTTGCCAAAGAGGAGGGGCCCAGCGGCATCACCGTGAACTGCGTGGCCCCGGGTGTCATCGACACCGATATGATGGCGGCCTTTACGGCAGAGGATAAGGCTGCGCTGGCCGAGGAGACCCCCGTGGGCCGCCTGGGCAGCGCGGACGAGGTGGCGCAGCTGCTGGTGTTCCTGGCAGGCGAAAGCGCCGGTTACATCACCGGGCAGGTGTTCGGTGTGAACGGCGGCCTGGTGATTTGAACCATCCCGCAGCGGCAAAACTTATGATACGATATCACTTACGGCGCAGCCAGCGCCGCGGTGAAAAGGAGAGAGCGAAATGGGCATGACTTTGAAGGAACTGTTGACGAAGGGCGAAGGCACCCTGACGGCGGGCGAGGCCAAGACACTGGCTTCCCAGTGCCGGATGGATGTGGAAACGCTTTACACGCTTCTGGAGGAGCGCGGCATCAAAATTCTGGATGACGAGGCCGACGGTGACACCAGCCTGGATGTGGAAGGCATCATGGCAGAGGTGGAAAGTGCCGAGGCAAACAGCGATGAGCTGGGCCTGGGCGATGAAAATGAGGACGACCCGGCAGAGGAGAACCCCGCAGACCTGAAGGCTGCCATGGATGAGCTGCTGGATGACCCTGTGAAGAACTACCTCAAGCAGATCGGCCAGATCCCGCTGCTGAGCGCGGAGCAGGAAGTGGACCTGAGCAAGCGCATCCACGCCGGTGCCGAGGCTGCCCACATCCTTCAGGCCGACCGCCAGAAGTACGGCGCGCCTGAGTACATCAAAAAGAACAGCGCCCGCTTCTCGTTCGAGGAGGATGAGAACAGCCGGAGCTATACCGAGGATCTGGACGAGGAAGGCAACACCAAGTCCAGCGAGGATGACGAGGAAAAGGCTGCCGAAGAGGAGGCCATGGAGGCCGTGGAGAACGGCCCCCTGACGGAGGAGCGCCGCCAGGAGCTGCTCAAGATCCGCCGCGACGGCCTGAACGCCCGCCGCAGCCTGAGCGAGGCCAACCTGCGTCTGGTGGTCTCCATCGCCAAGAAGCATGTCGGCCACAACCTGGCGTTCCTGGACCTGATCCAGGAGGGCAACATCGGCCTGATC
>ULTI01057099.1_pt1 | contig 15241 bp, 10 predicted proteins | sample 1957291 | NCBI WGS metagenome assembly ULTI01 (sample SAMEA4835725, study PRJEB28245) | human gut metagenome | biome: gut microbiome; material: fecal sample | place: Denmark | collected 2008 | reverse complement strand
GTAATTATCATTTTAGGAAACACACTATGCAGAAAGTAACAAATTCTAATTTGAAAAATTTAATGGTATCGGGCACCAAAAATTTCAGGGTTTGCGGATATCATGCGCATATTCTATGGAAAATTCCGCTAAAATATGCTTTAATAGAAGATATATAGCAGTAAAGGAGATGAACGCAATGGGAAGATTTGTAAATCCCGGAAATAGTGCATTCAAGGTAGCATTAGCTTCCGAGATATATATAGACAAAACAGGCTTGCTCGATTTTACCAATAGTGTGCTTGGAACAAAGCAGGCATATATATGTAATAGCCGGCCGAGAAGGTTTGGCAAGTCTATTACGGCCGATATGCTTACAGCATATTACAGCAAGGGCTGTGATTCCAGAGAATTATTTATGAACTATAACATTGCACAGACAGAATACTTTGAGAAATATCTCAACAAGTATGATGTTATTCATCTCGATATGCAGTGGATACTAATGGATGCCGGTGCGCCGGAAAGAATATCAGGATATATAAATAAAAATGTTATATCAGAGTTGGCAGATCTGTACAAGGATATTGATTTAAGAGATCAGAAAACATTGTATGGTGCTCTATCGGTTATTAACAGTATGACGAACAATAAATTTGTAATTATAATCGATGAGTGGGATGTTTTGATACGTGATGAAGCAGCAAATTCCTCAGTTCAGGAGGAATATATCAATTTCATGCGCGGAATGTTTAAAGGAAGTGAACCAACAAAGTATATAGAGCTTGCATTTCTCACAGGAATTTTACCGATAAAAAAGCTAAAGACGCAGTCGGCACTTAATAATTTTGATGAATATACCATGTTATATGCGGGACGTTTGTCACCATATATTGGCTTTACTGAGGATGAGGTCAGAGACATATGTGATCGCTATGGCAGGGATTTTAGCCAGGTAGAGCGGTGGTATGATGGATATATGCTGGGAGATTGCCATGTATACAATCCGCGTGCAGTAGTAAATTACATGCTTCAGGGAGACTTAAAGAGTTATTGGTCAGAGACCGGGTCTTATGATGTCATAGTTCCACTTATAAATTTGGATTTTGATGGATTAAAGACCGCAATAATTCAGATGCTGTCCGGTGGAGAAATAAAGGTGAACACTGGCAGTTTTATGAATGATACGGTTAGCTTTAAAAATAAAGATGATGTTTTAACATATCTTGTTCATTTAGGGTATCTGGGATTTGACCAGAAAAAGAGTTGTGCGTTTATTCCAAATGAGGAGATACGGCAGGAGCTGACAACCGCTGTTGAGAGTACAAGATGGAAGGAGCTTATTACATTTGAAAATGAATCGCTTTTCCTTTTGGATGCGACACTTGACATGGAAAATGATATTGTAGCCAAAATGATAGGACAAATACATGATGAGTATGCGTCAGGTATTCAGTATAACAATGAGAATTCTCTAAGCAGCGTCCTTACTATAGCATATTTGGGTGCAATGAACTATTATTTTAAGCCGGTGAGGGAATTGCCTACGGGCAGAGGTTTTGCGGATTTTGTTTATATCCCTAAGCCGGAATTTGCGATAGATTATCCGGCAATGGTTGTTGAACTGAAATGGAATAAGACAGCAAAAACAGCGATTAATCAAATAAGAGAAAAACAATACATGAAGTCGATAGAGCAATATACAGGTAATATTTTGCTTGTCGGCATAAGCTATGATAAGAAGACAAAGAAGCATCAGTGTATTATAGAAGAATATACGAAATAAGCAGATAAATACATTTAGTTATAGCAGGATAACGACAGTAAGAGGAAAAGGAAATGTCTAGAAGAAAGAGGCAGAAAACCGGCATGATAAATAATGAAAATGAAAATAAAATTGACTCTGCAGAGCCGGAAAATAACAGCATGACGCAGCAGACAGTTGACGCGCAGCAGATGGTTATCCCTCAGGAGAGCGAGCGCATCCAGCGGGCTGAGTGGATTCACGAGCAGGTGAAGCTTCAGCGTGAGGCAGAGGATGAGGCATGGGAGAAGATCATGGAGGAGCAGAAGCTGCTTACAGAGCGCAGACGCTCCATAGATGCCGATATAAACAGCAACAGGGAGCTGAAGCGATACCATGAGGACTGCATGGAGGACATCACAGACCAGGTATATTCACTGCATGGCATATCGGTAGACAAGCTGGAGGGCATAAAAGAGTACAGGAATGCCCTGTTCCGCGGAGAAGCATTCATAGTGTTTTGCATATCAGTGATAATGGCTGCGATTGTGGCATATGCCTATGGACCGACTTCGCAGCTGTGCCTGTATGTACTCATGTGTGTAGGTGCGGAGGGAGCGTTATTGTCCCAAAAGCGAAAGAATATACTGTTTTTCATCCCGTTTATCCTGATAGCGGTGGAGCTGATAGGCTACAAGCTGTATCCGCAGTATCTGGGGTATGTCACGATGGCTGGAGAGGCACTGGCGCTGCTTCTTATGATGATAGGCACTGTGGGATACTTTGTGCACAATCCATACCGCAAGGACAGAAAAAATATAAAGGCTGCAAAGTCAGACCTCAAGGAATTACATAAGGTGGCTAAAAAGAGTGTCAAGAAGAACAAAAAGAGTCGCATAAAGAACGAAGCAAAAGAAGCAAAGCTTGTGGCAAAGCAGGCCAAAAGAGAGACCAAGGCTGCCATAAAGGAGCAGAAGAGGCAGAATAAGCTCGCAAAGAAACAGGCAAAATACAAGCTGAAAGAGAAAAAACGTCAGCAGAAGAGTGAACGTGTTGAGCTTAAGCATGAGCTGAAGAAGACTCAGCTCATGGATAAGGTGAGAAGATTTACACCGAAAGAGCAGAATAGTGAAAGCACCCCTTCGGCAGAGAGCATAGATAACAACATTACAGAAAACAATATCATAGAGAATAACATCATTGATATAGAGCGCAAGGTCAATTAATCATGGATGAGCATTAAGCAGACAGCTGATACTTCTCCATCCAGTAATTAATCTGGATGAAATATGCGATAAGCTGCGGACCTGCCATGAGCTGGCCAAACCACGGACTGCCGTATTCTGCCGGTGCCTTTAAAAATTCGCGCGTTTTGTCAGCGTCAATGAGAGTGCGCACAGGGGCGTTAGGGGAGTCTAATATCTCCTCCATTCCCTTTATAAGGAGAGCTTCATATCCGGGATGATAAGTCTTTGGATATGGGCTCTTTTTTCTGTGCAAAAGCTCAGGCGGCAGGACATCTGAAAAAGCATCGCGAAGCAGAGTCTTTTCCACACCGTTTTGATATTTCATATGCCAAGGCACATTAAAGACATACTCAATGATACGATGGTCGGCAAAAGGTACACGGGCCTCAAGCTCGGAGTACATGCTGGTGCGATCCATGCGGTCAAGAAGCGTCTGCATGAACCATTTGATATTGAGATAACCTATTATGCGGCGGCTTTCGTCCTCTCCGTCCTCGCCGTAAAGGAGAGGTGCTTTTGACCTGGACTCCTCATATCGAAAAGCCTGATAACTGGATAAATCAAGCTCCAAACCCACATCATCGCGCAAAAGAGCAAGGCGTGGAGCGACATCCGATGACCATGGGAAGCCATATCTTTCCAGCAGCTCTTTGCGGTAAAACCACGGATATCCGCCAAAGATTTCATCAGCACACTCACCGGTAAGAGCTACCTTATTTTTTCGGCTGACGAGGCTGCAGAAATATAAAAGTGACGAGTCCACATCGGTCATGCCGGGCATATCCTTTGCATCGACTGCGGCAAAGAGCGCTTTGAAGAGAGAGTTCTCATCACACTCGAGATAGGAGTGGGCTGTCTCATACTCCTCAAGCATACGATTGACATAGGGCAGATCCCTCTCCGGTTGAAAGGCGTTTGCCTTAAAATACCTGTCATTGTCCTTAAAGTCGAAGGAAAAGGTGTTGAGCGTTTTACCGCGTGTGTTCATATAGTTTGCGGCGATGGCGGTCACGATGCTTGAATCGATGCCGCCTGACAGAAAAGTACATACCGGCACATCGGAAACCATCTGCCTTTTTATAGCATCCTCCACCAGAAAACGTGTGTGAGCAACGGTATCCCGATAGCTCTCGGTGTGTTCCCGGCTTGTAAGCTCCCAGTAGGTTTCATCATGCAGCCCATCCCGGGAGTAAATCATGAAGTGTCCCGGCAAAACCTCAAACAAATCCTTAAACAGGGAAAGCCCACTCGTGTGTGCAGGCCCGATAGCAAGAAGCTCCTGCAAGCCCTGCTTATCAAGCTCAGGTTTTACTGCAGGGTGAGCAAAGCAGGCCTTTGGCTCGGAGCCAAACACCAGAGAATCCCCTCGGATGGCATAAAAAAGCGGTTTGACACCTACGCGGTCGCGGTATAATAGCAGCCGGCTTTTAGCCGCATCCCATATGGCAAATGCAAAAATACCATTTAAGCGATTGACAAAATCAGCGCCCCAATGGATGTAGGCGTACAGAATAACCTCGGTGTCTGAGGTTGTGGAGCATACAAAGCCGTTTTCGGACAACTCGGGAATCAGCTCATCAGTGTTGTAAATTTCTCCGTTATAGCAGATTGTGTAATCATAGCCATTGTGGGTGCGCGTCATTGGCTGGTCGCCGCACAGGATATCACGGATGGCCAGACGGCTGTGTGACAGACCAATATGCTTTTTAAGGAAATGTCCTCTGGCATCGTTGCCGCGGTGGGCGAGCACAGCACGCATCTTCTCAAGACGGAAGTTCCAGTAATCGGTGTTCTCTTCAAAGTCTTCTTTAAAGTTACAGAATCCGGCAATACCACACATAAAAATTCATATCTCCGTAAAAACAGATTTAATTTATATTATGCATACGCCTTGAAGCTGTTAATCCGGTCAGAAAATAAAAAGAGATTTTACCAAGCTGATTATAAAATTTTTATTGACAAGAAAGGCAGAATAGCGTTACTCTTATTGCATGAAGTTAGATAACACTAACATACATAAATGACAGGTAACTACAGTAAGTATAATCTGACCGATAATTGCTTTTAAAGGTATAACCTTATATAAGGTAAATGTAATTTGAACTGTTGAAAGAGAGGATATCATATGTCAGAAGAAGAGAGAAAGTTCTTAGAAATAGTGGATTTGAAAAAGAGCTTCGGAAGCGGCGAGACGCGTCAGGAGGTGCTTCGAGGCATGAATTTTTCAGTGGCAAAGGGTGAGTTCTGTGTGCTGCTCGGACCGTCGGGCTCCGGAAAGTCCACACTGCTCAATATCATCGGAGGCATAGACAGCGCCGATTCGGGATATATCAGCATAAATGGTGACAAGCTGAAGGATATGAGCGAGAAAAAGCTCACACAGTACCGCAGAAAGCACCTGGGATACGTATTTCAGATGTACAACCTGATTGCCAATCTGAATGTAAAGGAAAACATAGAGGTAGGTGCATATCTGTCAGACAACGCACTGGATATCGATGAGCTGCTTCACACGCTGGGCCTTTACGAGCACCGCTACAAGCTTCCAAACCAGTTATCAGGCGGACAGCAGCAGCGTGTGTCAATAGGGCGCGCAATCGTGAAAAATCCGGATATACTGCTCTGCGATGAGCCTACAGGAGCGCTTGATTACAACACCTCAAAGGAGATTTTGAAGCTCATAGAGGATGTCAACAAAAAGTACGGAAACACCATAATCATGGTCACACACAATGAGGCCATCAAAAACATGGCAGACCACGTGATAAAGCTTAGGGACGGAGCCGTGCGACACAATGATATCAATACTAATAAGGTTTCGGCCGAAGAGCTTGAGTGGTAAGGAGGATTTGACCTATGAGCAGGAAAAAGATAAAAAATCCTCTGATAAAGCGTATACCAAAGGAAATTATCGGTGACTGGAAGAAATATCTCGTTGTATTTATTTTCCTCGTGCTGACAATCGGCTTTGTATCCGGAATGTATGTGGCAAATGACAGTATGCTTACCTCTGCGGATGAGGGGGTAAGTAAATACAAGCAGGAGGATGGACATTTTGAGCTTAAGGATAAGGCTGACAGCGAGCTTGTTACGGCTATCGAGTCAGGCGAGGTAAAAACAGCTCCGGACGAAAAAGACAGCGATAGCAGCAAAACTCCTGTCACGCTCTACGAGAATTTCTATCGCAATGAGACTGAGGACTACGACGCAGACGGCAAAAAGGACGGAACCATTCGTGTATATACAAAGACCGAGGATATCAACCTCGCATGTCTCATCGAGGGTTCTTTTCCACAAAATGAGACCGAAATCGCTGTGGACAGAATGCATGCAGACAACGTGGGCATGAAGGTCGGTGACACAATAAAGGTCAGCGGAAAAGAATTCAAGGTATCGGGCCTTATCGCATATGTCAATTACTCCACACTACATGAAAAGAAGACCGATATGATGTTTGATGCGATAAAGTTTGATGTGGCAATGGTGACAAAGGAGGGCTTTGAGCGCCTGGACAAGAGCATTCACTATACATATGCATGGAAATACGAGGATGAGCCGGCTGATGACATAGAGCAGAAGGAAAAATCAGATGATTTTCTGGAGGCGATGGTGTCACAGGTTATGGCAGCAGGCAATGAGGTGGAGGACTACACACCGCGCTACTCAAATCCGGCAATCAATTTTGCCACGGACGATATGGGCTCAGACAAGGCCATGGGAGGAGTGCTTTTAGACATTCTTATCGTGATAATCGCATTCATTTTTGCAGTGACCATAAGCAATACGATAGCAAATGAATCATCAGCGATAGGCACGCTTCGCGCGTCGGGCTACACAAAGGGAGAGCTTATCAGGCATTACCTTTCAATGCCTGTCATTGTGACATTTCTGGCAGCAGTAGTAGGAAATATATTGGGCTATACTGTATTCAAGGATGTGGTTGTGGGCATGTATTACAACAGCTACAGCCTGCCGACATATCACACAATCTGGAATCCGGGTGCATTCATAAAAACAACGCTTGCTCCGGTGATTATCATGCTGGTTGTAAATCTTATTGTAATAATTCGCATGATGCAGCACACACCGCTTCAGTTTCTGCGTCATGACCTTAAGAAAACAAAGCGCAAAAAAGCAATGCGGCTTCCGCACTGGAGCTTCATGAGCCGTTTCAGACTGCGAATCATGTTCCAGAATGTGGCAAACTATCTGATACTTTTTGTGGGAATATTTTTCATCATGGTAATGCTCGCGATGGCAGTCGGCATGCCGGATACACTTGATTATTACAAGAAAAATACAGACAGTATGATGTTTGCAAAATATCAGTACGTACTCAAATCCTATGTCGATGCAGACGGAAACGTGCTTGAAACCGACAACAGTGACGCAGAGAAATTTGACATGACATCGCTCTTAAGGAGAACAGATGAGTTTGACGAGGAGGTGTCTGTCTACGGAGTGGAAACAGACAGTGCATACGTAAAGCTTAAGGACATGGATTCGCTTAAGGATAACGAGGTGTACATATCAGACTCATTTGCAGATAAATATGGTATAAAACCGGGCGATACCATAAAGCTCGATGCACAGTACGAGAAAAAAACGTACAAATTCAAGGTGAAGGGAACCTACGATAAATCCCAGAGCATCGCGGTATTTATGCCGATAGAGCATTTTGCGGATACCTTTGATTTTGCAGATGGCAGATTCAGCGGATTTTTGTCGGATACAAAGATAAAGGATATCGATGAGAGCAATATCGCGACAACAATCACGATACGCGACATCACCAAAATGGCAGACCAGCTCGACCACTCCATGGGCTCATACATGCAGTACTTCCAGGTGCTTTGCATATTGCTATCAGCCGTTATGATATATCTGCTCACGAAGCTCATCATCGAGAAAAATGAGACAGCCATATCTATGACCAAGATTTTAGGCTACGACAACAGAGAAATTGCAAGTCTTTATCTGGTCTCAACATCCATCGTGGTGGTTATATCAGATATTATCAGTGTAGTGCTTGGTGCAAAAGTAATGGATATTGTATGGCGCATAATGCTTCAGACCTTCAGCGGATGGTTTTCATTCCATATGACACCTGTCGGCTATGTAAAGATGTTTGCGTTTGTGCTCATCGGTTACCTGATAGTGACAGTATTTGATTTCAGTAGAATAAAGAGAATCCCGATGGACATGGCACTAAAGAATGTGGAATAGGTAGTATAACTGTTTATGATTGAACATTAACCCTATTTGCGCGACAAATTAATCAAAGGCAAAATGTAGATAAATTTTTTATTTACTGATAAACTATTGTATAATTTCACCAAAAATGGTAATATTGTCTTATAATTTTAAGCTAAAGGAGTAGCAGTAGCAGTAGGATAGGAGAGATGGTCATATGGAACAGAGTAAAACTAAAAAAAGAGGTACATTTGCAGCCAAAATCATAGTAATGGTGATTTTAGCTGTTATAGTTTCAAATGTAATTTGTATGGTATTTATTCTTGAAAGCTCCAAAAAACAAATTACAGACAGCACAAAGCATACCATGGTAGATGTTATCAATACAACATCAAAAATTGTGGAGAATGAGATCAGCAATGCAGATACAGAGGATTTAGACTATGATGAATACGCTAAGAGTCTTTCCGATGTAAAGCTCGAAGGTATGGACAGCTCATATGTCTATGTGGTAAAGAATGATGGCACAATGCTTTATCATCCAACAAAGGAAAAGGTTGGACAGCCTGTTGAGAATGCCGTAATTAAAGGAGTTGTACAACAGCTTCAGGATGGCAAAAAACCGGGCACGACTGTTGTAGAATATGATTTCAATGGAACAACAAAGTATTCGGCATATACGATTTTGAACAATGAAAATATACTTGTGCTTACAGCAGATGAGTCTGAGGCACTTGCAGGAATCACTACTGTAACAGGAGTTGCCGTTGGAATCATTGCTATTGTTGTGCTTATTGCAATTATTATCTCATTCATAATGGGACGCAGGCTTATGAGACCGCTTGTAAAGGTCAGTACAATAATTGAGGATGTTGCCAATGGTAATATTGAGGCAGATTTCAGTGTGGTCAAGGAGTCAAATGATGAGATAGGCCTGATTATAGAAAAGATGAAGGAGCTCACACAATCGCTTGGAAGTATAGTCGGAAAGATAAGAAATTCCAGTGATACGATGTCATCAAACAGCTATGAGCTCAATGACACAAGCAGTCAGACACTTGCTGCAAATAACGAGATATCCAAGGCAGTCGAGGATGTTGCAGAGGGCTCTACAGGCATGGCAGCATCTATTTCCAAGATTAATGAAAATCTTCTGGAGATGAGCAATGAAACAAAGGACATTAATGCCTCTGTTGATGAAATCAAAAACCAGACGACAGCAGTGCAGGATAGCAGTAAAATCATGAATGACAAGATTAAATCCATGCAGGATAGCAGCCACAAGATGGATGAGGGTATCTCAGCAATTTCAAAACGCATAGAAACTGTAAATACTACGGTTGACAAGGTGAGCAATATTGTCTCTGTCATTGAGGAAATATCCAGTGAAACCAATCTTTTGTCACTCAATGCATCTATAGAGGCGGCCAGAGCCGGCGATGCAGGAAAAGGCTTCGCAGTAGTGGCACAGGAGATTCGAGTGCTCTCAGACAATACCAATACGGAGCTTGAGAATATCAAGCAGATAATATCATCACTGGTTGAAGAGTGCAGGTATTGTGTACAGGCATCCGGCACCATCGTCGAGGACAATGCCAAGCAGAAGGAAGAGATTAAGGCAGTACTCGATGAATTTGGCTCACTTGATGAGCAGATTCAAAAGACAGCAGAAAAAGCTGATGAAATCGAAGAGCTTGTCACTGCGATGATTGAGCTGAACGATGACATCACGAAGAGCAGCAACAGCCTGACAGACGTCAGCGCAGCAAATGCCGCAGCAACCGAAGAGATGAATGCCAATATCGAGGAGCTCAATGCGATGATGCACGGAGTTTCAGAAATGGCAGGACACATGAATGATGAGTCTGATGGATTGAAGGAAGCATTATCGTTCTTTAATAATTAATTGTAAGTATTCATAAATGAACATTGACCTCCTTTGCGCTTTAAGTTTATCATTAAAGCAAAAAGGAGGTTTTTGTCAGTTTTCAATGTAAATCAGTCGTAAAAGCAGTAAAATGCTTTTGTGGCTGATTTTGGTATTTGGGGGATTATTGATTATATCAGCAAAAACACGTATTATATACATATACAAAAAATTTTACTGTTCACGCTTGAGAGTGGCCGGTAACAAAACATATGATAAACAGAAAAATGAGGTATAAAATAATGACAGATAATTTTGAATTTAGAAGTATAAACCCAGACGAGGTAGAACAGGCAATAGCAATTGAGCAGATATGTTTCCCACCGAATGAGGCATGTTCTCCAAAGGCAATGACAGAGAGAATTGCAAAGGTACCACAGCTATTTCTCGTGGCAATTGACAAATCAACCGGTAAGCTGGCGGGCTTTTTAAATGGTGTGGCAACAGACGAGGAAAAGTTCAGGGATGAGTTTTTCACGGACATCGATTTATGCGATGAAAACGGTAAGAATGTGATGCTTCTGGGCCTTGACGTGCTGCCGGAGTACCGTGGACAGGGCCTTGCCAGAGAGCTCGTGTACCGCTACAGTCAGCGTGAAAAGGCAAACGGACGAAAAAAGCTGTTTCTGACATGCTTAGAGCAGAAGGTGGAGATGTATAAGAAGTTTGGATTGCAGGATTTGGGAATTGCTGACTCTACCTGGGGCGGAGAAGAGTGGCATGAGATGGTGTTAAAGGTATGAATGTGATAATATGGAAAATAAAGTATCAGATAACGTTATAGAAAAAAACTATAGGGAGTGCCTTAAATTCAATGAAATCAACGAAAGTGGGGCTTGCAATTTTGACATGGCAACAGCAAAGGCTGCCCTTGAAAATCTGTATGAGCTATACAAAAATGGCATATTAACAGGTCGTTTCACAAAGGATAAGGACTATGTAGTAAGGTGTGCTGACCTGGTAACATTGGCTGAGGAGAACAAGGACAGCTTGTTTTATGATGCATGGCGCGTATGGTTTAGATACTTTGTATCGATGGGCTATGCCGGATGGAATGAGCTGTGGGAGGCAGTATGAACCAAATTTGCAGGGATATTTTCAGAGCCATACATGAGGGTAAATGGCTGAAAATAGAATATCGAAACAAGGCAGATCAGGTGACGAAATATTGGATAGGGATAAGAGACATTGATCCAAGAAGCCGAACTATGAAGGTTGATGGACTTCATCTGGGACAGCTTACGATTGGAGAATATGACAGGATATTTATCGATTCAATATTGTCTACTGAGATAATAGATGGGACATACTGCCCTGAAAACAAGATACTTGTTGAAGATATTGAGATGCATCCAGAGCGTTACAAAAATATATTTGACAGCTCAGCAAATTTAAAAATATTAAATTATCTTGAGATATGTAATAAGCTTGATACGACTCCGTATATCACAGATTACGATTTGATTCATTACATTGACAGAGATAGGATTAACTGTGGTATGTATCAGCTTACAGACCAGCAGTTCAGGGAAGTGGTTGCGCAATTTCAGTATTTTTCATCGCGGGAAAAAAGAAAAAGCGGATCATTAAAAGTTAAGAGGCTGGCAATAAATGTCCTGAGTATAAACACTAATAAAGGACTCTATGTTCTTGCATATAGAAATCTAAATCTTGATGTAAAAAATCATATTTTTAAACCGGATGAGGAGATTACGGTGTGTACGCAGTTTTCTATAGATGGAAAACAAGAAAATGCAAGGAAATTTTTAGATGCCGATGAATATGAGCTTTTGGAGGATTTTGAGAAAAATCTGGAAAAAATAAAGGATGCAATAACAGAGCATGGTGGCAACAAATCCATAGTAGATGATATGCCGTATGTTATTGGACTTGGCATGGACGTGGTTCTCAATCTGCACGAAGAGTATAAGGCAATTATGGATATGTTTGAGGCTGATAATGTGACATATCCAATAAAGGCTTTTTTTGGAGAGCTTCTTGAGAGACCAAGGAGGACAAAAGCATATCCGATTGCTCTGATTAATAAAAATATAAATCTGGATCAGTTGCTTGCGATAAACAATGCTATGAAATATCCTCTTGCATATATTCAGGGACCACCCGGCACTGGCAAAACAAATACTATAATAAACACGATAGTAACAGCATTTTTTAACAATGTCACAGTGCTGTTTGCATCATATAATAATGTCCCGATAGATAATGTTTTTGAAAAGCTCTCATCCATGAAGTATCGCGGGAAGACAATCCCATTTCCGGTGCTTCGCCTGGGGAATACAGAAAAAGTAATGGAGGCAATTAAATATATTAATGAGCTGCGTACACAGGTGCAGTCATTGCAGATTTTTGCCTCTACACTTGATAAGCGGAAGGATGATCGTATAGACAGGGCAAAGCGTTTGTCTGCGCGTCTAAAGGAATATGAGGAAATTCTGGATTTAAAGGAGAGAAAAGAGACACTTACACACCTGATGAAATATCAGGAGCATATGAAAAATACTATGAAACTTTTGCCTTTTCAGACAGACCTGCAAGGTTATCAGATGCAGAAGCTTGATAAAAGGATAGCTGCTATCGGTGAGATATCTGATGCTGATGCAATGCAGCTTCTGGATAGAAACGAGGATGAATTTTATCAGTATCTGTTTTACACATCTGCACGCTATATAAAGGCACTCGAGGAACCTAAATTCCAGGAGCTTAGACAGATACTGGATTCTGATGAGACACCAGAGAAGCTGGTGAATGAGTTTAACAAATATATGAGCAAGTCTGAAAATGTAAGAAAGCTTCAGCGAGTTTTTCCTATAATCATAACGACATGCATTTCTGCGCACAAAATAGGTGAGCCTGAGCCTTTATTTGATATGACAATTATGGATGAGGCAAGTCAGTGTAATGTGGCAATCTCACTTGTGCCTATAATCAGAGGAGAAAAACTGATGCTGGTGGGAGATCCGCAACAGCTAAATCCGGTTATCCTGCTTGGAGAACTGACAAACAAAAAGCTTCGTCGCAGGTATCATGTATCAGATGAGTACGATTATAGGGAAAATTCAATCTATAAAACGTATCTTGCCTGTGATGCAGTAAGTGATGAGGTGCTTCTGAGAAATCACTACAGATGCAATAAAGAAATAATAGGTTTTAACAATAAAAAATACTATAACTCAAAGCTCAAGATACAGTCAAAGAGTAATGAGCCTGAACCGCTTGTCTATATGGATGTGAAAAGCGATAACACACAGATAAAAAATACTTCTCCGGCTGAGGTTGAGGAAGTGGTGGAATATGCGCTTTTAAATAAAGATAAAAGCATTGCCGTGATTACACCGTTTGTCAATCAAAAGCAATTGATTGAAAATGCAATAAAGCAGAATAAACTGAGCAATCTTGTCTGTGGAACGGTTCATGCATTTCAGGGCGATGAGAAGGATGTAGTACTGTTTTCTACAGCAATTTCTGAAAGGACAAGCTCAGGTACATATAACTGGCTTAAAAATAATAAGGAGCTCATAAATGTTGCGACATCCAGAGCAAAGGAGAAGCTGGTGCTTTTCGCAAACGGAAAAGAGCTGGAAAGACTGCATGCGGGACAAGCTGATGATGATTTGTACGAGCTGGCGCAGTATATAAAGACAAATGGCCATTCAAAAATTACTGAAAAGCATATAAGCTCACGAGCACTGGGAATACAGCCGTTCTCGACAGCTACAGAAAATGCTTTTCTCGAAAATCTTACTCATGCTCTTGAAAATATATGGCTTTCGCAGAGTAAATATGTAATACACAAGGAGGTTGCCATATCACAGGTATTCAGAGATAACATAACCTATGATGACTTGTTTTACATGGGACGTTTTGATTTTGTTGTATACGAAAAACAAGGCAGAAGCGAATTGCCAATACTTGCCATAGAATTGGATGGAAAAGAGCACTTTGAGGATGCGGTGGTGAAAGAGCGGGACAGAAAGAAAAATGCGATATGTAAGGCACACAACATGGAAATTATCCGGGTGGAAAACTCATATGCGAGAAGATATAATCATATCAAAGGAATATTGATGGATTATTTTTCAAGGGTGCATTAATGGAGGAGACCTAAATCCAAGCAATGGTTTAATTACTATAATGGTAAAGAAATAGTATTGCCAGATAAGTTTTTACCAGAAAAAGAATTTATAGAATATCATAATGATGTTATTTTTCAAGGAGCGTGGGATAAAGTTTCAGTTTATCGATATGAAGGAAAAAGGTATGAGCAAGGGCGAATTTAATTCTGTCGCCCAAGTGAATGGCGGTCTTGACAATATGATTAACTGGGATGGCAAAGATAAGGATTTGCTGGCACTTATAAAGTACATAGCAGATGAGGACAAGCTGGATAAAGTGCTTGAAAATCCGCAGGTGATTAAGACACCGGTGGTTAGAAACGGCAGGCAGTCAACAATCGGGTACCAGCCGGATGTATGGAAGACATGGAAATAACACTAAAGGAAATGAAAGGCAGGAAATTATATATGTATTATGTACCGGATGGCACAGAGCAGTGCGGTTATTATGAGTGTAAAGAGTGTGGAAGCAGGTTCCTGGATTTAAAAATTGCACCAACATTGGTATGTCCATACTGTGGAGAAGAAGCAGATATGGAGATAGGACCTGATGAGGAGATGCCAAAAGTTGTAGAATCTGCGAAGCTTATTCAGATGGTTAGAGGCGTTGAAGAGGTAGAGAAGATGGATAAGCTGTTATCGCTTGCGGTGACAGGTGGCGATTTTAACTGGATATAAGAATGCAGATATTTGTAGACGCAGATGTAAAGTAGCTGCCGGCGGATGTGACATTGATTGAGAAGATTGGAGAGGCACTATATGAAACCAAGGACAGCAAGTGCTACATCATACGGTGTTCGACCACCAAGGCTTTCTCTTGGGGTTGAATTTATGTGGTCTACGATAGTTCTTAAATCCCATTGTGTGAGATATTCAAAGCTAGTCTTTTTAGGAAGAATCATTCGAAGCATGGTATGTGTCTGTTCGATGCCGCCTTTTTGACTGCTTCTCATCGGATCACAGTAATAGATGCTTGACTGCATAATGCCATTAATGCCGTTTTCGAGAGACTCCGGAT
>ULTI01057036.1_pt1 | contig 15320 bp, 21 predicted proteins | sample 1957291 | NCBI WGS metagenome assembly ULTI01 (sample SAMEA4835725, study PRJEB28245) | human gut metagenome | biome: gut microbiome; material: fecal sample | place: Denmark | collected 2008 | reverse complement strand
TGCTCTTCCGCACCAACTGGCTGCCCTAAACCTGCGTCAGATCACTGTGCATCAGGTAGCTGTCGATGCAGCGCTTACTGGTAAAAAGGATTATATCTATCAGGCCGCAATGCTTGATCCGCACGCCAGTGCCGAACTGAGTATTGATGAGATCCGTGCAATGGTAGACGATCTGATCGAAGCGCATGGTGATTGGCTTCCCAAATACCATTGATGTGATAAATAACTATTTCAGATAAAAGAAAAAGGAGAGGAACAATGGCAAACACTGTCACTGAAACCAGTGTACATGAAGAAGCGACAATGTGCACTAAAAAAGAAAAGTTAGGACATGCGCTGGGTGTACTTGGGCATGACTCGGCTTACACCTTATGGGCGACATGGGCAACCCCGTTTATGACGGATATTCTGGCACTTCCTGCGGCTTTCCTTGGCGCACTTCTCGCCGGTGCAAGAATTTTTGACGCGTTCACTGATATTTCGATGGGTGTCATTGCTGACCGCACCAGAAGTAAATGGGGTCGTTTCCGTCCATGGGTACTGCGTGCAGGTCCGCTGTTTTGCTTGCTGATGGCATTGAGCTTCCTGAAACCGAGCTTCCTCGGAACGACTGGTCTTTGCGTTTTCGCCGGGCTCTTGTACGTTCTGACTGGCAGTATTGCGTTCACAGCGGTCGATATTCCTTTCTGGTCTTTGCCGGCTGCGATGACCAGTAACCCCAAAGAGCGCGATGGTATCATTGGCACAACGACAACATTCTCTAATGCGATTTCTGGTATCATTGGTGTCGCAATGCCGATTGGTCTTACGCTGCTGGGTGAATTTGAATGGACTTCCTACTTTACGATTGCCGCGATCATTGCCGTATTTGCAGCTATTATGTACTTCTGCTGCTTCAAGATGGTTCGCGAGCATGTTGTTCCCGATGACACTGAGAAGTTCAGCCTGAAGCTTGCTCTTAAAAATGTCTTTACAAACCAGCCGTTGCTCTGCGTTCAGATTTCCAACCTGTGCTTCCTGCTCGGTATGATTTTGAAAGGCGGCTTCAACTATTACTATTTTTCATATAATGTTGGCAGCCTTGAACTGATGGGTGTTGCTAGTCTAATCGGTCTTGTTGCACAGATTGTCGGTGCAATCCTGTTTACTATGCTTTCCAAACGCATTGGTAAAAAGGCTTGTATGTATGGTGGCGTTGTCATTCTCGCCATTGCACACGTCTTCCTGTACTTCTCTGGCTGGACGAACGTCATTAACATCTTCATTTGCTCGGCAATTTCCTCGACGGCTCTCGGTGCCTTGATGGTCTGCGTCAATGCTATGATGGCTGATACGATTGAATACGGCGAATGGAAGACTGGCCAGCGCAACGAAGCGATGATTACCTCGACACGCTGCTTCATTACGAAGTGCGTCATGGCGATTTCTGGCATTGCGGTTGCAGCCACGATTGGTCTGACTGGTTATACGCCCGGCGTTGAGCAGGGGGCACACGTTCTGAACTCGTTCCATACCATGTACTCTCTTGTGGTTGCCGGTGTGGTTATTCTGGGTGTTATTCCGATGTTCTTCTATAAGCTGACCGAAAAGCGTCATGCTGAAATCATGGAAGAACTGAAAGCCAGAAAAGCTGCGAAGTAATCAAACTCTCAATCCCCCTTCTCCATAACCAGATCACCTCATAAAGCAGGGAAAGCCCGGTAGGTCTCTGCCGGGCTTTTCCGCACCCTAAAAAGGAGAAAAATATGACAAATTGCACAATTCAGAATCCGATTTTTGAACTTTTACACAAAAGAGACACCGCGAAAGAAAAAGGCATCTACTCATGCTGCAGTGCCAACGAGTATGTGATCCGCGCCGCGCTGCGCCGTGCGAAAGAGAATGATACGGTCGTGCTGGTCGAGGCCACAGCGAATCAGGTCAACCAGAATGGCGGCTACACGGGCATGATGCCCTCCGACTTCCGCGCATTTCTTGACCGTCTGGCAGCCGAAGAAGGTATGCCAGCTGAGCGTGTCCTGTGCGGCGGCGACCACCTTGGCCCTCTGACGTGGCAGAATCTCCCGGAAGATGCAGCGATGGCAAATGCAGAAGAACTGATTCGCGGTTATGTGCTGGCTGGCTTTGCAAAAATACATATCGACACCAGTATGCGTGTTGCCAGCGATGACCAAAATGCACGTCTGCCGGACAGTACGATTGCACGGCGCGGCGCACAACTTTGCGGCGTAGCAGAAGCAACATTTGCGGAATATCAGACAGCACATCCGAGCGCGCCGAAGCCTGTCTATGTCATTGGCAGCGAGGTTCCCATCCCCGGCGGCGCACAGGAAAATGAAGATAGTGTCACAGTCACAACCCCGCATGACTGCGAGCAGACACTTGCAGAGTTTGAACGCGCCTTTGCTGCGCACGGTCTGACAGACGCATGGAAGCGCGTCATCGCCGTTGTTGTGCAGCCGGGTGTCGAGTTTGCCGACGAGAGCGTGATCGAATACAAGCGTTCTGCGGCCGCTGAACTGATGGCATCGTTGAGCAGCCATCCCGGTCTTGTTTTTGAGGGGCATTCGACGGACTATCAGCCGCGCGAATGCCTGCGCGAGATGGTAGAAGACGGCATTGCTATTTTGAAAGTCGGTCCGGCACTGACGTTTGCGCTGCGCGAAGGTCTCTTTGCGTTGGAGCAGATCGAGCGCGAGCTGTACGCCATGCACGATCTCCCGCTGTCCTGCTTCCGTGAGACGCTGGAGCAGGTCATGCTGGAGGACAAGGGTCAGTGGGCGAAATATTATCACGGCGATATGATGCAGAAGCGCTATGCGAGAGCGTTCAGCTTCTCCGACCGCGCCAGATACTATCTGACGAACCCAAAGGTTCAGCAGTCGATTCATACACTTCTTGAAAATTTGGATACCGTTGGTGTTCCAGTTGCGCTGCTCAGCCAGTATCTTCCCGTGCAGTATGCACGCGTCCGCGCCGGAAAGCTGCCGCTGCGTGCCGCAGACCTGCTCATTGACCGCGTGGGCGATTGCATTGATGATTACCTGTATGCAACGATTGTCAGTTGACTGACTGAACGCACCCTTGGCGGTATTCCTGCGTGCGGGAATACCGCCAACTACATTCGCGGCTGATACTGACCATATCAGCAATCTTACGGCTTCATCGCATTCATTTATATTTTTATGAGGGGAAACGGAGGGGAAAACGTCATAGATTAAAAACCAGCACGAACTACAAATTATCGGCAGAAGTCTGGAAACAGACTTTATGGGCCACGGACAGAAAGGCTTACGACGAATAACCGCAGGTATGATCCGAGTCGTATACCGAATGTCACTGACTGCGTGGCACATTGCTTACATGAAATAGAGCGTTACTCCCGCAAGTCTCTGCAAAAACGCAGATCGCCGCTAGAGTTATTTCAATGCTTTGCGGCGATCTGTTGGATACGACTTCGTAAATTATTTTCTAAAGCAGCCGATCTTTCTACGCAATGCGCGTGGATCGGCTGTACTTTTTTCGCCGTTCGCGGCGGCCTTCGCTGCCGAAGTCCACCTGTCCGTATCAATCTGTTGTGACCGAACAGAACGATGCGGAGGGTGAAACATGCAATATAAAAATGACGGAAAAAGTGAAGAACATTACATTCAGAATCGATTTACCGCCTATTTGCAGGTATCGCTTCGTCGAAAAAGAATTGAGGTTCTTGCAAAGCGGTACGACCTCATGCGGCATGAAACCGCCACAGAAACGAATGAGCTTTTTCCTTATGGGCAGCAGAATGAAGATCAGCTCATTCATAACATGGAAGTACAGGCAAAGTGCCAACAGATTCTTCAGGCTTTGCAGAATATGAAGGCGCGGGAACGTTATATATTCCTAGCTCGCGTGATCGAAGAACGGCCATTCGCGGAATTAGCTAGAGAACTTGGACTCGGTTACAAAGGGGTCGCTGCAATTTACTATCGCACATTGCAGCGGCTCCGAAAAGAAATGGAGGATTTAGAATGACGTTCTTGCATCAACTGATTTCGGCAAAGCAAGGAGACAACTATGCAGTAGAATTTCTGCTTGAGATGTACCGACCTCTGCTCGTCAAGGAGGCGATCGTTGATGGGATTTTTGACGAAGATTTATATCAGGAGCTGTGTATGCAGTTCTGTGTTTGCATCCGTGAGTTTCGTATTTGACACATGACAGAGTGAGGGGATGCCCGGTATTCGGGCATCCCCTCTGTGTTTATTGTAGGGAAATCAAGTGGCATCCTTTGCTTTGGGAATACAGTGCTTCCCTACAAGGCAGCAGATCCAGCCGTCACACTGAAAAATCAGAAAATACTTTAGTTCATCCCATGGGCTGATTGCGCACCGCTGGTACATCAATGCATAGGAAATTGCACCAAACAGGATCGGCAGCAGGATCCACAGGCTTAACTGCGTGAACAGTATTTTCTCAATACTTTTTCTATCGCTTACATCGATGACGCAAAACAACACGCGGAGATTATTGAACCATATCATTGCGGACGCAAATGTGCCTAGCAGTACAAGCGTAGGTCTGGCAGTCAGTTCATCTGGTAGTTCGTCTGTCCATCCCAATGTGTAGTAAAGCGCAATAGCAAGAAGAATATGTACGAGAATTGCGATTAAGAGTATAGTAATTATTTTACGTTTCATCTTTGCATTTTTATCAATATATTAGACATCATATTCACCAGCATACCAAACTGCATCATAATTGCAGTAGGTGGTGCATATATTATTGTTCCATGCAGAATAAATGTACGAATAATTGCCTTGCGGAGACAGGCATCTAACGACAGACACTTTTCCGGTTGTGGAGCTATCTTGTGCAGACTTTAAAGACCAATATTCCAAGTTAGAAACAACCCAATAGAGGAAACTTGCAATCACTGAGACTACACCGGAAGTGATTGAGATACCCCAGACAGAATACGCGAGTGCTGCTACCGCAGCAGCGGTTAACCCTTGACCAATTTGATCAACAATCCATTTGCAGATTGTCGGTTCTGTCATCTGAAGTTTTAGTGCGTCTACAACATCTTTATTCATATACACTTGGGAATACGGCCGTGCTCCATCAGGCGCATACCACGGAATGTCGAACTCTCTGAAAGAACCACCAGAACTGCTAACGACACTTGTTGTCCGACTGCTTTGAACTGCGGCATTGAACCATGGTACATCGGAGTAATCATCAACAACAATGTGAAGTACGCCATCAACAACACGCACTTCTGCATTTGGAATCTCTTCTTGAATTTCCGCAGCCTCGCGCATGATATTTGCCTCGTTGTCGGAAATTGAATTGCTGGCAAAAGCGGTAGATCCAAATGTGAAAATGATTGCTACGCAAAGAAAAACAGAGATAATCTTTTTCATGGTGCCTCCTTTTCGCATATCAAATTAAGTTTATTTTTGCTTCTTATGGGCAAGTACCAGTAGTAGACTCTCGGAAAGAGCTACTACCAACCGTTCCATACGCAATCAGAGTATATGTTGTTCCGCTGACTGCTGCATGGCTGCCAGAAACACTTATGTAGTTCGTCCCAGTATCGCTCCAGCTGTCAACCATTTTACTGCCATTCCACAGTTCAAGTGTGACATCCAGTTTTCCGGCTTCGACCACGGTTACACTGCAATTTGCCGTTTTCCCGCTGAACGAAAGCCTTGGACTGATTCGTGTAGCGCGTGTTGCGGCCATAGCATTTATGCACAGACCAGAAACCATAACCGCTACGAGTACCAGAACAATCATACGCTTTTTCATATTACAAAACACCTCCTTTCTCCGTTCTGTCAATTAGAACGTGGAAAGGAGGCGTTTTTGGACACGATTCTCAAAAATTTTTTTAATTTGTAGATTGTAACAACTCTAAACTGTCAGCGATGTGCAACATGACGGATTTTTCAAGAGTTGAATCGACTGAGAACATGAGACCATTCTGCTCATCAATCCATACCAGATTGCTGATATCGGAGTTCCCATTAGCTGGGACAAACAACGCAGTAAATTGATTTACATGGACTTCTTCGTAGCCAGAATGATCTCCTATCAACGATAGGACCGTACCACTGTGATATACGTCAACTTCAATGACAATGAAGTCTGAACCGGAAACGTAATACCAACTGGAGCACAGATCATCCTTGTGGTGCTCCTGTTCCTCAAAGCCGTCTGGCAACCATGTCGGAGTATAGTCTGGCAACGTCTGCTGCGGCGTGGGATTCAGGAAGCGATATACGATGCTGTTCTGTGAAATGCTTCTAAACCATGCGATTGTTGCGGAGCGGGCCTCGGCATCAACCGTAAGCCAGCCGATTCCAGTAAGGAGCAATGCCAGAAACACAGCGGCGACGCGCTGCATTGTCCGATGAAAAACGGGGTGGCGTTCACGGCGGCACAGACGGCTCATTTTGCGTGTAAAGGACTTGCTTGGGACGTAAGGTGGCTGTTGCTTGCTGCCCTGTGTCAGCGCCTCCGCCAGCGCAAGACTGGCTTCTTTGGCGGCATCCCGCAGCGCATCATCCGTGATCATAGGCTTTCGCCTCCCTCCTGATAAATTTCCTTCAGTTTTGCTTTTGCCCGTTGAAGGAGCTTACTTGTGTTTGCAAGAGAAAGGTGCATGATCCCGGCGATTTCTTTTGTGCTGTATCCATGATAGAACTTCAGAAGAATGCACTGACGATAGGCAGCAGGCAGTTCCAGAATTGCCTTTGCCAGCGCGTTGTCTCCACTGTATTCCACAGAAACGCCGTTGATTGATTCATCCAGCGGCACAGATGGGTGCCGCCGCTCCGCCCGGAGCATGTCGATTGCTTTTCTCTCAACTATTGTAACGATGTAGGCGCGCGTTTTTGGACAGTCCGGGTCAGAAATTTTTGAAATATTTTCTGCGATGCTCAAAAAGGCGTGATGAACCGCATCTTCGGCGTCCTGTGAGCGTTTTAGAATCTGAAAAGCAGTATAGAACATCAACTGCTTGTACTGTTCATAAAGCCGCTCAAATTTTGAGCGATCTTCTGCGGTGTCAATAAGCTGCAGGTATACAATCATGTTTCGACAATCCTCCCCATGATAAACCTATTATAGCATAAGATTCCGACAATGGGGAGAGTAGATTATGGGACGCTTGCCCTTATAAAGCGGTGTAAATCAGACAATTTCAGGGTTTGGAGCGCCATCTTTCGAGTGTGAAATTTCGGCGGTGTCCGGGTGGATCATGGTGATGGGGATGCTGCAATTTTTCGCACAGCGAAGCGCCGTTCCTACGCTGCCGGTCAGGTGCGATTGTATGTCACAAACCGCCAACAGGAGATCTGAGCGTTCCAGAAGTTTTGTTGGCATCAGACGGTAGCCATCCGAGTTTTGACTAAGGGTGATCTGCTCAAAAGCGTGACGGAGGATGAAGGATAGACGTGTCCGGCTTCTGGCATCCCACGCAGCATCGTGACCGGAATACGGCAAAAGGACGTGAAGTTGGATTGCCGAGAACGCTGGATCTTCTTTTAAGCGAAGAAGAATTTCGCCGGCCCAGATCTCAGTGCCAAGAGAACTGCCAATATAAAAATCATGAACGCCTTGCTGGTACAGTAAAATGAACTGCTTCTGCATGACACGCTTCAGGCGTTTGCACGCAGTATGCTTCTCGTTATATTTGAATTTGAATTGACTCGGTGGAGCGCCAATCACGGCACAACTTTTCAACAGACTCAGTCCCTTCTCTTAATATTTGTGTCTATTATATATGTCATAGATAATAAAATCTATCTATGGTATGTTAATTTCTGCTGCTATAGAGGATAAAATATCAACCATAGGAGTGGAAAGCAATGGATGATCTTTTATTACAAATGGGAGCGCGGATCAGCGCACGCAGAAAGCAGCTCAAGCTCACACAGGAAGAACTTGCGGAACGTGCAGAACTGACCTGCCAAACCATTTCAACAGCGGAGACAGGCAAGAAGGCGCTGCGCCCAGAGAATATTATCCGGCTCTGTGCGGCATTGGATATCAGCACCGAATACTTGCTGCGTGGTAAAATTTCAACAGAGGATACCGATTTGCTTTCCCGCAAAGTGTCCAAGCTCTCGCCGGTTCAGTACCGGCACTTGGAGGATATTATCAACAGTTATATTGCAGCGGTATCCGATCCGGCGTCGGAGAACATTGTATAACAGAACAATACAGAAAAGTCCGATAAGGCGGGCGGCAGAATGAATCTGTCGCCCGTTTGTTATTTCCGAAAGGATTGCAGGGTTCCGACGATTGCGGACAGGCTGGCGTTATCCAAAGGAAACGTCTCCGCTTGGCGAGTAGAAGCCTCCTGCTGCATCGAACAGTCCTGCGGCGTATGAAGATGCTGGTCGATCATACTGCGGATCAACTGCTCCAGAGCATCCTTTGACATCGGCGCAGCGGCGCTGGAAACGCCATCCACATAACACAAAATTGCATTTGTCAGAAATTGTGCTTTCTGCCGCCCCTGCTCATTCAGCAACTGCGCGGCACGTCGCTGCTGCGGGTCTGAAAGGGCAAATCGGAGCGTGAATTTTCCAGGATCTTTTTTATCGACCATTGCGACCAAGTCTTTCTGCCTGATAGAGCAGCTGGAACCCGCGCACGTTTGCAGCAACATCGTCGATAAATACGGGGTGGATGACTTTGCCGGATGCTTCGATTTGCCGGCGCAGAAGCAGCGCACCGCCGCCGGAAAAAACGATGTGTCCGCTTTTCAGTTCCAACTTTCGTTCCCGCAGATCGCTGAGCAGATCGTTGGCAAATGCCTGTGCCTGCTCCAGGATGATTTGTTGAACCATATCCGGCTGCGCCGTCGGCTGACCCAGCAAAACAGCATCAATCTCCGTCTCATCCAGAAGCAGATCCAGCTCGGCAGCAACTTTGGAACGTATCTTATTGTAGAGCAAAATGACACCGTTTTCCAGTGAGTCACAAATATTTAGATCGGCACGGCCGTTGCAGAGCTGGAGGTAGTCTGCGGTGAAGCCGCCGATGTCCACGATCAGAGCGCGGGGAGAATTCTGAAGTGTCTGGAATACGGTAACTGCTGCAGCATAGGATTGCGGATAGCAGGAAACCTCATCAATCAGAATGTTGTATTCGATCCCTTGAAATACAAATTGGATGGGCCCACGGTTCAGAAAATAGGCTGAGAATTTGGCTTGCTGCGCGCCGTAGTGCGCAGGAGGCAGTCCAACTGCCAGTTGGATGTGAATGATGCCGGCATGATTGAGCGCCGCGTGCTGCAGCTCATATGCGATTGCAAACAGCGTCAGAATGAAGAACCGATCATCGTCGGTTTTGTCACGGCGGTATGGAATCCGCTGATTGGACAGAGCATAATATGTTCCCTGATATTGCAGGGTTTCTCCATTGAAAGGCTCCGTTCTGCTGGAGACCAAACCAGATGTGAACGGCGCGTGATGGATGGTCTTGATTTGTTTGTTCCCATGGTCGATTGAAATTAGCATTTGTCTTTACCTCCTATACTTCTCTTATACGTATGGAGTACGGCTAATTTCAACGCAAAAGCTATGGTTGGTGGCGGGAGCCACGGTATGAAAAACCACCGTTGGGAAGAACTTTTCCAACGGTGGTTTTATCTTGGCTTTTGACAGATATTGTTATCAATGATGAGCGCGCAGCAGCGCTGTTGTTTTCAGGCTGACGCCCATCAGGTCGCGTTGCGCTTCTCTGGACAGCTGGCAGGTCGGCATCAGAAATGTCAGTGCCTTTTGGATCTGCGTGAGATCCGCAGCAGAGACTCGACCAGTGTGCAGATGCTCTACCACGCGCATATAGGAATCCTTCAGTGCGGCGGATACAGTCGGGCGAAGGAAGTAGGTGGAAATCAATCCGCCGATCAAAGCGGCTTCGTTGTCAGTGTACTGCATGATACTCCTCCTTTGAATACGGATGTCAAACAAACGGGAGTATGATACCACAAGATGCTGTGGCTGACTATGCGCGAAGTGACGAAATATGTGATGAAAAATTGGCGTAATTCAGACTTGACAAATGCCTTGAGCATAAAATGACCGTACGGTTTCTTTGAAACCGCACGGTCGCTGTTATTCCATGTTGAAGAAATGGTAGATATAGACCGCGTCAAACTTGATTTTATAATATTGGTTGATAACCAACGGCCTGAAATCATGCTTGCCCATCAGTGTATCGCATTTCAAAAACGCCTGAAACTCATTTTGAGTCTCATTCAGCTACTGCTTTTCATTGGATAATTTAAGCAGCAGCAAGCTAGAAACCATTCCAAACCATTTTTCCATGATACTGAAAACACTCAGCATCGCAGCAGTCCATCGGTGTCAAATCTGCAAGCCGTTTCCTGCTCCGTGAGATGAACAGGTCAGAATCCATGGGTGGATGCGGCGTTTGATCACGCAAGAGTTCATCGACAGCGACCAGCTTGCTATATATGAACGGCTCGTGTTCCTGTAAATACTGAAAAAAGTAGTTCCTGTGAAATGGACAGAAGCAGCAGGCAGATGCCTTGGTGTCAAGACCCCATACGTCAAAAATGTAGGCGTAGTTATCTGCGCGTGTTAATTCCATCTCGACCAACGGGAAATGATTGGTCAGCATCGGATTCGGGCTTTCTCTGCAGCGATGGCGCTCTTCAAAGCTGAATCCCATATGCATCTCGTGCGCTTTCCTGTCTTCATCGCGGAGCTTTTGACCTTTCCGATAGCCAAGCACCTCCCAGCGGAGGAACTTCGCAATCTGTGCGACTTTATAGTCCAGCGTACAGTTTCTCGGCATTCGGGATTTATGCCCATCAGAGCGAAGCGTCCACCATGGAATGCTGACGACGCGCCGTTTCCCAAAGTCCTGCATGAGATCATCGTATAGTGGCGTATGCAGCATTTCATACCGAATACCAGAGTCTTGGCAGGCATGATGAACAAACTCAGCCTGCCGCATGACCCACGGCGGCTCAAAGCCGAGATCGCAGAATACAACAAGATCATATACGGGAACCAACGGATATGGATGGGTGCGTCCCTGCCGCGCTGCGTTTGCGTTTTCACAGGACATCAGAGCAAGTGCGGTAGACTGCATACCAGCTCCAAACGAGAGAATTTTCATAGCAGTAAGCGCAGCACAGTGGCGCTGCGTATGATGCTTGAAATGCTCCCCAATATACTCATGCTGCGTTCACCGCCTCTTTCGGTCGGACACACTCCACAGAAAAAGGAACGCGGGAAAAGGCTGGAGCATTCTCCTTCATGTACTTCTGCGCTGCCTTTTCCGTTCTGAATTTCCGCACGGTTGCAACTGTCGGATCGTCGGTGCGGATGGTCATGACGCCGTGCCGCGTCCGCTTTACAAAGTATCCGCTCCATGCTTTCAGAACATAGAACTGCGTCAACTTATCAAACTTTGACGACTTACTGACCCGCGGCGGATGATAGAAATTACGGCAGGAGTCAAAGCGGATGTCAACATTCGGCTCTCCGAGACGGGATAGTTCTTTCAGAAAGCTATCTGTGGTAGAAACATACGTTGCTTTCTGCGTATGCCGGTCTGTGAGGACAACGGAATTTCCATATTGACGATATTCTTCAATGGTGTGTGCGTTCTTCAGGCCCGCAAGGAACCATCGCTGAAACTCGCCAGCTTCGAAAGCATTGTTTCGGCTCTTACGCATACCGCCGCAGTTGCCGCTGCTGAAACCTTCATAGGTTTCAGCAATTTTCTGAATCTCCGTGCTTGTAAACATGACCCTGCCACGGTAGGGAGAATTCAAAACGGACCAGTAGCGCTCCGCAACTTCACGGCCGTTCCAGTTAAATTCATAGGTATTATTGGAGCCGTGGCAAACAAGCGGGATAAACCGATTCTCGATAGAAACAAATGCTTTATCGTAGTAAATTTCACTGCTCATATTCGTGGATTCCTCCGTTTTCTTTTGATATGATTTGTGGCGCAGAGGATCTCTGCGCCACAGGTATGGTATTATGCGAATCGCCATTTCTTATAGGTCATCGGATAAACGTGACAGCTTCCCAAATTGTCAAAAGCGTATTTGGCAAGGTAGACAAGATACGCTTCTTTTGGTTCGATTGCATCTGCGTCTGCAATCGCGGCATCCTGAAGAAGAATACCACGCTGTTTCAACGGTGCGAGTTCTTTGGTCAGATATGCAATCGGACCATCGCCAATTTCTTCAAAAGCACGGTCATCATCAACTTTCAGATACGCAATGATGGTGCGTTTCATTTCAATACCTCCTTATGCTGCGGTTGTCATTTCTTGAACTGCTGCAATCAGCTCTCGCATACAGTCAAAGAATTTCTGTGAGCATGGACTCTTTTTTGCGCGGTAGTATGTGACCGAGCCGCAGAAGTCCTCCTGCACATTTGCGGTTGCCAAACGTTCCTTGATCCAGCCCTGCGTGCGAATGGGTACATTGACGTGGTACTCCCGCATCAGATACAGGATCAGCGAGGTTTCGACAAGTGTGCCGTTCTCTTTATAGTAGCGAAGCGGATCATTTTGCAGTGTGCCGCCGCTGCGGATGATTTGTAGCGCGGCCGCAACAATCTTTTCCTTTTCTGCGTTGACAGATTGCTGGTGTGCGCGTTCCTGCTCGGCGATCCGTGCCTGCCGGATTTCGTCCTCCTGCTGTTTATGTGCTTTATAGGTTTCAGCAAGCTGGATACAAGCGTCAAGCTCATTTGCCATCAATGCGCCGATATAATCCGGGAAGGCTTCTCCGCCGCTTTCTTTGCTGGCGGCATACTGCTGAAGGTGCTCATCGAGAATGCCGCGAATATAGTTCGCTTGCAGGGGCGATTTTTTGCCAAGGTGATAGATTACCGAATCTTCGCGTTCAATGGCTTCTCCTACGCCATTTTTCTGCAGGCTGTTAAAATATGCGCTCCGATTCTTTACGCCGCCATACAGCTCTTGCATAGCGGGAAGATATCCGCAGCGCTCAGTCAGGCGATATTCCGTCATGCCCAGCGGAACAAGGTACCCTTGAATTTCAACATATAGCAGATACCGATCGGATTCACTTCGCGGATAGTCCATATCCGGCTGTCCAACCTGTGTCCAAAGGCGATAGGAATACTCGCCATCGGAAACGTCATAGTTGTGGACAGCGCGGATCTTGCGGCCGTCGCGGTTAAACATACCGTTATAAAACAGCGGCAGCATCAGTTTTGCATCAGACATCTTGTATTCCTCCATTTGTGGTGCAGTATTCCGGGATGGCAACAGCTGCGTCGATCACCATCAGATATTCCTCGGTGAGATGCTCGTAGCGCCAGCTCGCGTGTAAAAAATGCTGTAAAAGCGCACGAGAGAACTCCATACTGAATGAGCGCGTCTGGTCGGAATCCTCCGGGATCAGATCCGGAAAGTCTGCCGTGGCTGCGGAAACCGCATCCAGCAGGACATGAAGCTCCGGGATGGAGAATCTTCCGGTTTTTAACGCGACGCACCAGTAGTCGTAGTCTTCTACCATGCTGCACAGCTGAATCGGACGCTGCAGCAATGTTGTCAGGTGCTTCGAAAGAATGGATGTGCAATCTTCCCAGCGCAGAAGAACTGCACCGGTGATTCTGGATCGATTCATGTATAACCTCCGTTTTTGGTAAGCTGCTTTTCCAGAAATGCAGGCAGCTGATTGATTTTTACAAATTGCGCTGCCTGCTCCTGTCAGAACAGGGTAAGCTGTCCGGCTTTCGTTTCCTGCAGAGGTAGCGTTGGTACAGCAGTGTTCACTTTACCGGCTGGCTTATTGTCCGACTGAAGCAGCAGATCCATCTGCGCGCAAATACGGCGCCCTTGCCAGATATCCCGAAAATAGAACGGGGTGTACCAGATATCCATGTCCGGCTGTGGGATAAGCCCCCGACGGTCAAGCGCAGTAATCGGATGCAGAAGCGTATCGCCAATGACAACGTATCCGGCGCAGCCCAGAAGTGAGAGTTGTAAATAGCACATCAGACCTGCAATATAGCTTACGTCCTGTGCCACGAAGAACACAGAGGTCTGGTAATTCACGTCCTGCCGCAGACAGGCGTTTGCAAACGCGGTCAGTATCGCGCCAGACCCACAGGCAGAATCGTTGACGGATACCCAGCCATCCTGCGCGATGCGCGTTCGGATATCCAGAGTGGTGAGGTCGGCCATCAGACGGCAGGCATCGTACGGTGTAAAGCACTGTCTGATGTGTTTGTTTCCCAATTCCAGCACCATGTAAAGCTCACCGAAAAAATCCTGATCCGAGTTCTGCTCCATTCCTGCTATGACCTCCTGAAGCATCAGCGCAAACCTGTGCAGTTCGTCAGGTTTGTATTTTTCAGCAATCATCTTATACGTTTTCCCACGTTCTGCGGCGTGGCTCCGGTCAACTGCGTTTGATATCTCGATTGCGGCAAGCGTTATGAAGTCCTGCCAAATCTCCCAGCGTCCGTGCCGGCCGCAGAGAGAGCGGAAGATCTTCACAAATTCTATCTGATGGGTGTTTCTCAAATAGGATGGTACACTTTTTCCCACGCTTCACACCTCCGGACGCATCCTTGCATACCTCATACAGATCCTCCGCTTTCTGTAATCTGCTCTTGCAGAAATGCAAGAAGATTTCGTTGATTGCGCTCAAACTGCTCCTGGAAGGGCTTGCTCAGGTCATAATTCCAGTACCGGTAAAACAGGATCTGGAACAGCGAATGCTCGACCTGCGCAGGCGTCATTTGCCGCAGCAGCTTGCCATACTGCCGGATCGCCGCGTAATCGGCTTTCACAAAGCGGCGGGCATCCTTGGGGAAATTCTCATAGAACCAGTCGCTGACCCTGACGCGGCCTTTTCCAAAGTGACCGGAATCATCCGTGCAGAGAAAATACTCGAAGTCCTTGCCGCGCCGCCCTGTATCCACTGTAAATGGGTACATTCGGCAGGCACGCGGGCGATGGGCATAGACACTACAATGATTCCCGTTCAGGAAAATGCAGTGTTGATCTTTGCCTGCGGTGTTCAGCAGAAAAATCGGAAAATACGGTTCCAGCGGCATGGGGTGTGCGTACTGCGCACAGATATCCTCCGGCTTGAGACTTTGTCCTTCGCTTTGAAAATGAAGCGCAAGCTGATAAATGTCGTAGGGCTCCAGCATGACCTTGTTTTCCACATGGCGGCAGCAGGCGCTGCACCGCTGGCACTGGAACGCGATTTTTTGATTCCCAGAAACCGGGATAAGCTGTTCGTTCATAAAACCTCCTGACGGAAAAACCGCAGCCACAAAATTGTGGCT
>ULTI01034739.1_pt1 | contig 15357 bp, 15 predicted proteins | sample 1957291 | NCBI WGS metagenome assembly ULTI01 (sample SAMEA4835725, study PRJEB28245) | human gut metagenome | biome: gut microbiome; material: fecal sample | place: Denmark | collected 2008 | reverse complement strand
CCCGTGGCTCGCCCCCGAACCGTACGTACACCTTTCAATGTATACGGCTCTCCATTTATCCACCCTACGAATTGATAATCATTTTGTAGCAATCCTCGCAAACAATGAGCGTCTTTCGGCGCTTTTTCTGCATAAATCGTTCCCAGTCCGTATTTCCAGTTAGGCATTTCAGGCTTTTAATCTGATGAATTAGAACCGGGTGCTCATTTTTACAGCACAGTTCGCAATATCCGGTCATAAATCTGGCGATGACCTCTTTAGGCCGGACGGAAACCTTGTAATCCGGCATTGTATCTATATCCAGCTTGGCCGGTGTGCTTCTATGGAATCCATCATGGTAAAATTCAGCCCGTTTCCATCCCCGTTTCGTTTCGTACTCTATGCCAAAAATACGGTCTTTCGTATATTTCTTTTTGACCTTTGCTGCGGAACACCGCATTTTACCAGCAATGGTTTTATACATGCTGTACTCCATGACATAATGAAACTTATTGAGGACAGAGACATTCCGGGCCATCCGATAGTAGTTATAGATTCCGCGGATTTCTGCGTTGTACTGAGCGAGGATTTCTATGGGTTCCTTGTTTTGGAAGCTGTTTCTTGCTGTCGGCATCCAGATTTCTTTCCCTGTATGGTCTTTTCGGATTTGCAGTATCCCATATTCCTGTAATTTCCCCATCCATTTTTCCTTTGGGAGCAGTAGAACCACCCTGCTATTGTAAGTGCGCTTAGTGCCGCCCTTTGTCTTTTTTGTGGATTGGTTCTGATTGATGGTGATGTCATAGCCAAGGAATCTGGCTTTGTCATGTCCGTGTGTGATAAGGGTTTTCTCAGGGGACATGGTTAAATTCAGATTTTGTCTCAGAAAATCACCTACATCGGTCTTTACCTGTTCGGCATCTGTTTTGCTCCCAATGACGCCGATGAGGAAGTCATCGGCATAACGAACATACACGATTCTGCGATAGTTGGGGTCCATCTGGTCCCGGCTCGGGGTTGAAAGCAGAGTTGTCTGCAATTCTTTTTGCATGATTCTGGCATTTTCTCGTTCTTCTTCATTCATAAGTTCCCATTTCTTGGCGTTTCTTGCTTTGGCCCTCGCGTAATGGTGGTTGGCGTTCACATAGGCATTGCTGAATCGCCTTTTATCACCTTTATTAAAGCTCCCCCGGTACTCCTCCATAAACTGGTCCAGTTCGTTCATATAAATATTTGCCAGCAGAGGGCTGACTCCAGACCCTTGCGGCGTACCGCTGTAAGTCTGGTGCTTCATCCAATCTTCTAAATACCCTGCCCGGAGTAATTTCCAAATCAGGTCGATGAATGCCTCGTCCTTGATCCTCCGTTTCAGAATACCTATGAGGATATGGTGGTCGATGTTGTCAAAGCAACCCTTGATGTCTCCTTCTACAAACCAACTGACGCCGGTAAAGGTCCTCTGGATTTGTGCCAGTGCAGTATGACAGCTTCTATTGGGGCGAAAGCCATGGGACGTCTGCTTGAAGTTGGGTTCGTAAATGCTTTCCAGTATCATGCGGACAGCTTCCTGTACCAGTTTGTCATCCGCTGATGGTATGCCCAGCGGCCGTAATCCGTTTCCGCTTTTCTTGGGAATGTACTGTCTCCTGGCCGGGTGCGGCTGGTAGCTGCGGTCACGAATTTTCTTAACTAAATCTTCAATTCGCTTCATACCCATCCCGCTGATGGTTTTTCCATCTGCTCCAGGCGTCATACTCCCTTTGTTTGCATAGAGGTTTTGATATGCCAAAAGATAGAATTGCGGGTTATACAGATTTCGGTACAGACGTTCATACTGGTACTGTGTTTCCTGCGCGTGTTTTCGTAGGGTTTCCAATACTGCCTGTGGACTTCTCATAGTGCCTCGCGCACCTTTCCTTTTCAGTATTAGGGGATAAACTGCCACCCTTCGCCATGTGGACGCCATTAACGCCCTCGAACTACTACGGTGGCTCCGTGACCGTGCCGGATATTCAGGCCCGGGCCATAGCTGTTTCCAGCGTTCCGGTTTAGGTCATCTCCGGTTAGAAATATGAAAATAGGCTTGTTTTGCTTTCGGATGCGACTTCCGTCATTTTCCGCTGATTGCGGATGGCCGACATGGACATGCACGCATCTGGCGATTTATCTTCACCAGTTGCCCACATCGCACGGCGCATATAGTCATCTTTTCGCCGTGGCGGACGATAACGCTCCTCTGACTATCGTTCAGGCAGTTTGGCTTTCATCCTTTTGCAAAACTTTTCATTTCGACATTCAGTCGCAGCATGATGACTGGCTGACTTATGCCTTTTCCAACGTGCTGTGTTCCCCTTGGGATTTCTCTTGCGGGTAAGTTGGATAATGACAGGGTTCAGATTTCATGTTTTACCTGCCACTTGCCCAGAGTGGAATTTTCATATTTCCGCGCTGCTCGAATAGCTTTCAAGCAGCTTCCGGACGCACATAGATCTCATCAATATAGATCCAGGTGTTGCGCTTCAGCCCACGGTTGCGGATGATGCGGTTGAAGATGCTGTCCAGCACCACCAGCATTCCTACCGGCAGAAGCTGCTTGCCAAGGTCCCGGATATCGTAGCAGAGGATACGGGCATTGGTGTCCACATTGGTGGGCTTGGCAAAGGTGTTGAGACTGCCGTCCGTAAACAGCTCAATGGCCAGCGCCACATCCTGTGCTTCCTTTTCCGGCTGGCGGAGCAGCTCCGCGTGGAAGTCCTGCAAGGTGGGGACCGCGCCGTGATAGCCGCTGCGGATATAGTCCCGGTACACCTGCGCGGTACAGCGGTCGATGACGGATTTTTCCTTGGCAGACAGCTTGCCTGCCCCAATGAGCTGTTCACAGAGGGAGAGCAGGAACTCGGATTTCAGCACCACGGGGTTTTCTCCGTCCCCATAGCCCTGCTCCATATCCATGGCGTTGATATGGTTGGGTGAGGTGGCGGAGATGTTGATGACCTGACCGCCCAGTCCTTCGATGAGGGGGCGGTACTCCGACTCCGGATCGATGACGATGATATCGTCCTGCGTGGACAGCGCCAGTGACACCATCTCCTTCTTGGCGCTGAAGGATTTGCCGGAGCCGGAGACGCCCAGAATGAATGCGTTGCCGTTGAGAAGCTGCCTGCGGTCCGCCACGATGAGATTTTTGCTGATGGCGTTCTGCCCGTAGTACACGCCGCCCCGGTCCCAGATCTCCTGGGCCTTAAAGGGCATGAGAACAGCCAGCGCTTCCGTGGTCAGTGTGCGCAGGGCATCGATGCGGCGCAGGCCCAGCGGCAGCGCCGTCACCAGCCCGTCCGCCTGCTGCCAGTTCAGCGTTGTGAGCTGACAGAGGTGCTTGCGGGCAATGGACTGGAGCGTTTCCGTATCACTGTCCAGCTCTTCCTTGCTGTCTGCCAGATGCACCAGCGTCACCACGGCAAACATCATCCGCTGGTCGCGGGTGGTGAGATCGTCCAGCATCTCACGGGTCTCCTTGCGCTGCTGCTCCAAATCGTAAGGTACAACGGCAGAAAAGTTATTGTTGGCGTTCTGCCGGCGCTGCCAGTTGGTCACATTGGTCTCCACACCCAGCAGGCGGTTCTGCATCTCCCGCACCGCCTCATCGGTAGGGACAGGGATGATATCAATGGACAGCATGAGACTGCGGTTCAGGCTGGTAAGCTCATTGATCATGGAATCCTTGATGTAGCTGGCATACTCCTTCAAAAAAAGCACCCGGCCATATTTACCGCCCATGATAAAATGATCCTTTTTGAATTCCATGCTGTCCGGGCAGATGGCGTCCTTGAAGGAGCGCCCATTTTTCATGTTCTCCCGGAGGTCAAAGCGGAACTCGCTTTCCTCACCCACACGGTAGAAATCATGCAGGATATGGAGGCGGTCTGCCGCATCCAGTTCCTCGCAGCGAGAGTCCATGTGGTTCAGACGGGAAGAGGCGTCATGGACCGTGCGGTCAAAAAACGCGCGGGCTTCCTCCACATTTTTCTTGTGGACGGACAGGGTGATGTAGCGCTCCTGCACCACGCTGTTGGATGAATCGGTAACCTTATCCAGCAGCATGGCGTTGTATTCCTTGCGTCCGCCGTCCAGATCATCTCCCTTGGGCGGGATGAGGATCTCCTGCTCAAAATTGCGCCGGTCCAGGCGCTTATTGTTGATGGTGATCTTCGTGGTGGAGCCGGTGTCCAGCGCGTTCAGCAGCTCGGAATAGCTGAGAAACATGGCTGTCTTATCCTCTTTCGAGGCGATGGCGTAGTTGATGTCGCTAAAACGCAGTGTTTTAGAATACTTGCTGCCAAATTGAAAGACCCCATCCGGCCAGATGCGGCGGATGGGGATGATGTCCTGTACAGATCTCGGAACCGTAAACCTTTCTTTGTCCTGCTTCAGTGTATTTTGCAGAGTTTTAATCAAGTTTGAGAGCCTCCTTTATCGTTGAATTTTCCAGAGCTTTGGCGTATATGTTGTCCGATTTGAACACGAGCCTGCGGGGAAACGGGAATTCCGAGCGGATATACGCGAGCAGAAAGCGTTCCAGCGTCATGCCGTTATACTGAAAAAAGCCGCCCAGGGCAAAGGGAAAGGCTGCAAGCACGCAGACCCAGCCGATCTCCCCATTCCCCAGCACAGGGCGCAGGCCGAAATATACGCCCACTGCCACGGCGACCGCCAGCAGTGCGAACAGCAACTGCCGCAGGGACAGCCCGAAGAATAGACTCTCCTGGTAATTTCGTACTTCTTTGTTGATGCGGACCTCCAATGGATCACCTCCGAGTTTTTTCTGAGTTTTGCTGAACAGACTCTTGCTTTGTCTGTGCAGTCATGGTACTATGCCACAAACCCGATGAAGGAGGTCGTGACACATGATCGCTTTTCTGATGATCGCCGGGCTTGGCGTCCTGGCGCTTCTCTCCCGGTTCGCCGTGCTGACGCGGATGACCATCCCGCTGCTGTACACCGTGTCCATGCTGACGGTGTTCCACGGCTGGTATCGCGCCCATACCGTGCTGGCAGACCGCATCCTGTTCGCCCTTGTAGGGCTGGTGGTGCTGTCCTGGCTGCTTTCGCTGATCCGCTTTGTCTGCGATCTTGTTATGCAGGCACGGGATGACGCTGCCGCTATGGAGTATTTCTCCTACCGTGTTCGCAAAGCACGGGAGAACGGCGAAGACACCGTCAGCACAGAGGGTCTGTGGCGCTGAATCAGCCAAGGCCCATCAGCTCCCGGATGATGCGGTCGCTCATCTTGATCGCGCCTACCAGCACCAGCATATTGAAGATCAGCTCGCCCACATAGTTCCATACGATGGTGGCTGCCGCCAGCGTATCGTCCGCGATGGCAGGCGGTGAAGACGCAAACGCCGAGAAAATCACACAAGCCAATACGATGACACAGCCCTCCAGACAGATGGCGGCATAGCTTTTCAAAAAGGCTACGCCGATACTGCTGGAGGGCTGTCCCGCAAAGCTGGCCAGCGGGATGGGTGCGATGGCTGTGGCGATGTAGAGCTTAAAAAAACGGCTATATACCGTCAGTATCATGACAAGGGAGAGTACCCAGATAAAGAGCGAGCCCAGCAGCGTCACCGCCCAAAGGGGGATGGAGTCAATAAAGCCCACATCCTCGATGACACTCACCAGTTCATCCGGTAATGTGGTGGCAGACATCGCCGTCAGCCCGGAGGAATCCATGATGGTCGTCACCATGCCCTGGGCAACGCGAAACGCGCCGGTCATCAGCTCCATGCCCCACGATACCGCCGCCTGCGCCAGCACAAAGCGGATGAAGCATTTGAAGGCCACTTCCGGCTTCTTCATCTCGGTAAAGCTGCCGCAGGTCTTGACCACGCCCATCACGAAAAACAGTACCAACAGCGCATACCCCACAGCTTTTAATCCATCGTTGATGTTCACGATGACATTCCAGACACCGCCGCCCTTAAAGGACTCCGGCGAGGTGCTGATAAGCTGCCAGATCTCTGCCAGCCTACCGTTCCACATTTCCAGCGCAGAGTTTAAGTTGTCTACGATCCAGTTTCCACTTCCCATTCAAAATCACCTCCTACGGGAAGAACAGGGTGAACGGTATCATGCCGTTCACCCTGCCGCGTTTTTCAGCCGGTGATGAGGGAGAGGATCTCCTTAGTAAAGGTAATGACGATACCGCCTGCCACCGTCAGCATACCGTTGGCGCGCTGGGAGGGGTCGTGGCTCTTGAGGGACAGGCCCACCTGCAAAATACCGAAGCCCAGCAGGATGAGGCCAATGGCGCGGATCAGCGAGAAAATGAAATCAGACAGGTTGTTGACCACCGTCAGCGGGTCATCTGCCGCCAGCGCAGGCACCGCGGTGGCGACCAGAAGCAGGGCAACGCAGGCAAACACGGAATAGACGCGCTTTGCCTTTCTCTCGAAATTTTTGTTGTTCAAATCATGTTTCATGCTGCAGCATTCTCCTTTTCATTGTCAAAATCAATCTGGAACAGCGGCTCTCCCATAATAGGAGGCTCCGCCGTCCCGTGGTGGATGTAGGGCGGTCCACCGCCGTCCATCGTATAGCGGATGGCGGGATGCTCCATGAGCTCATACTTTTCGTCCATCACCGGCCGTGTGCCGCGGATGAACAGAATACAATACCGGTTATCCAGCATCCGCACCTCGTCCGGCGTCAGCAGTTCCCGCCCACTGATCTGGAAGTTGGTGGAGTAAGACCCGGACCGCCCTTTGGTCTGCCCGTGGGTCTTGGTGTCGATGGTAGACTTGCCCAGCGCCTCGGAAATGTACTTGTGGGTGCTTGCCTCGTTGCCGCCGAGATAGAGCAGCGTGTCCGAGTTGCCGGGGATAGTTTCCCACGAGTCCTTATACAATTCCTTGATTTGCGCCATGTTCTGGATGATGGTGCTGCAGGAGATGTTGCGTGAGCGCATGGTCGCAAGCTCCCGCGGCAGCCCCGGCAGATTGACTGATGGCGCTTCATCCAAGATGAAATGCACATGGCAGGGCAAGGCTCCGTGATGGATCTGGTCTGCGCAGTAGTAAAGGGTCTGGAAGATCTGGGAGTACAGAAGACTCACTAAAAAAGTAAAGGTCGTATCATTATCCGGGATGACGGCGTACAGAGCGCACTTTCGCTCTCCCAGCGTGTAGAGATCCATGTCATCATGGTCGGTGACAGCTTTGATCTGCGGCAGATTGAAGGGTGCCAGCCGCACAGCGGCAGACACAAGAATCGATTTTGCCGTCTTGCCCGCCGCCTGCTTGAAAACCTTATATTGCCGCAGGGCAACACTTTCCGGGTTTTCATACTCCATTGCCCGGAACAGCAGATCCAGCGGGGAGACATACTCGTCATCGTCCTCCTTCACTTCGGCATATTCCAGCACACGCATCACCATGGAAAAATTCTGCTCATATTCCGGCGCTTCCTGGAACAGCATGAGGATGATGGCCTGCAGCAGTGCTGTCTCGGACTTCGACCAGAACGGATCGGACTCGTGACTACCCTTGGGCGTCGTTGCCTGGATCAGCGTGTTGACCAGCTTCAGCGCGTCTTTTTCATCCCGCAGGTAGCGGAACGGGTTATAGCCGTCCGACTGCGACAGATCCACCAGATTCAGCACTCGGATGTCGTATCCCTGCCGTTTCAGATACCCTCCGGTGGCGGTCAGCACCTCCATCTTCGGGTCCGTGATCACATAGTTGCTGTTTGCTTCCAGAATGTTGGGCTTGACATAGCCGCGGGTTTTGGCCGCGCCGCTGCCGCCAATGACCAGCACATTCAGTGAGCGCCGGTGCTTGTGGGTATCCAGCCCCAGCCGCACATGGCGGGTGAGGATCTTGTTCTGCTTTTGACGGAACTGCGCGTTGAGCTGCCGGGGAGAGCCCCATGCGGCGGAGCCGTGTTCCTCTCCGTCCCGTGTTCTGCCCTGTCCGGAAGCATAGAGACACAGCCCCATGAGATACGCGCCGGTGCAGACGAGAATGGACAACAGACTCTTGTCTGTCCATTGGATCTGGAAGGGCTGTTCCAGCGCGGCAGTTAAGTTTGATAGCAGCTCCGGCAGACCGCCGCCAAGGGACTGGGCGATCAGCAGCGCCGCCCATATCACAGGGATATAGAGGAACAGCGCAAATACCAGATCCGTTGTTTGGGATGTCTTTTTCAGCCGCATCACCTCCTGCATGAAAAATACGAGGCCGGCAGAGCATTCCACTCTGCCGGCCTTACTGACGAAACGGCTTTCTTACTTTGTCCTGTCCGGTCGTACTTTTTGACGGATCTTTTCCTTGGCCGGGGCAGACTTCTGCCGGGTATCCAGCTGCGCCTGATAGCCTTTCAGCCGTTCCAGAACCGAAGGCCGCTCATTCGACATCGTCCCGGCAGCCGTTTCCCTGCCGCTGGATGAGGTCGATCTGCCTTTGGTATCTGGCAAGTCTGTTCCCGACCGAGATTCTTTTTTTGGCGCCACCTCCTGCCGCTTGCCCACAGGCGGTGTCACAGGCGTTTCCCCCTGCCGAGGGCGTTGCTGTTCGCGCTGCGGCGCCTCCTGTCCCACACGGGCTTCCTGCTCCTTAGAGGGGGCATCCTGCCGCGCCTGTTCCGGCTGCCCGGTATATCGGATGCGCTCAAAGATCATATTGGCGCGGTCGATCTCCGTTACCGGCATGATCACATCCACGACTTTTCCCTTGTTATCCGAATCACGGATGGCAGAGAACAGGATCTTCTGTTTTCCTGCCCGCTGCCTGAATTGCTGATACTGCTCCGGAGACATGGCGAACCGCCGCACATCGCGGGTCTCCTTCAGCATCTTTGCCAGATTGACTTTGCCGGAAATGGTCTTGTGTTTTTTCGCCAGCGCCATGGTGAGCGCCAGCATGTTTTTAATGGCGGAGCCGCTCAGCCGGACAGCGACCTCGCTGCCGGAGAGCATCATGCGTACCAGCTGGTCCGCCGCTTCACCGCCTCCGATGTTCATGCTCCCGCACCTCCTTCTGGTGTTCTTCTGTTTTCTGGATGTCCTGCTCCATTGCAGGCGTCTGCTGGCAGATTTCCCGGCAGAGCTTCCGCTTTTCCCGCTCTGCCCGGATCTTCCGATTCACCTCTGAAAGCTGTTCATACACTTCTGCCTTTTCTTTCTTCAGCACCTCCTGCGGAATGCCGCTATCCTCCAGCAGCTTCACGGCTTTCATATACTGCTCGAATTCCTGCTCCATTCCGGTGAGCCCTTCCTCGTATAACGCCCTGCTGGGTTCCAGCGCCTCCGCGTCTGCCAGCGCCGCGTAGAGCGGCTGGTGTTTCTTCTTCCGCACATTGAGGATGGTCCGCTGCTTTGTCAATCTGCCCAGCGTTTCCTCTGTGCGTTGTTCGAATGCCGCCATGTCAGCAGGCGTTGTGATGTCATTTTCCCGCAGGAACGCGAACTGTGCCTGATACCGCTCGAAGCGCATGACCGCCTGCCGCAGATGCGGCGTCATGCGGGGCGGATACTGCCGCTTTTCGATCTTGCCCAGCAGATAGAGATAATGGACATAGAGGGCGAGAAAACCGCTGTATCTGGGATGCTTCCGGTACGGCTGATACGCCAGCCGCGCAGGCAAGACAGGCCGCAGTCCCGCTTCGATCTGTTCCAGGTTGCCCTGGATGGCAGCACGGATTCCGTCCTCTGTGAACAGCGGATCTCGCCTGCCGGGGTACTGGAATCGCTCCTGCCCCCGCAGGCGGAAGCCGAGCCTGCCGCCATGATGGATCTCATACCCCTTATGCTCCATGAGCAGGAAGAAGTGGCCGAGGTCGTTGGCGTCCCGGATGGCATCCCGCAGATCTGCCTCCAGCATGGAACGGAAGGTGGGCTGCCCCTTGGACTGGCGCAGCCACTCAATGTAGCTGACCGACCTGGCGGGCGCGCCCTGCACGATGACGGATAATCCATGCTCTCGGCAGAGCCGGTCTGAAATGGCACGGATCTGCTGGTAGTAGCTTTGCTGCGTACTGTGATACTTTTCACCGGTATCTGCATTTACCGAATTAAATACAATATGCGAATGGATATGATGCCGGTCTACATGGGTCCCAATCACAACCTCAAAGCCGTCCAAGTGTTCCTGCGCGAATGCTTTAGCAATTTCTAAAGCAAGTTCAGGTGTGATTTCACCAGGCTTGAACGATTGAATGATGTGATAGCATTGACGCTTATCCAATCGTCCGGTTTCCAGCTTTGTTTTCATCATCTCGCGGTACTCTCTCCCTGGATCACAATTAAAATGTGCCGTTAAAATATGCCCATCCGTTTTGTCACCGTTCAGAACATAATCAATGGCTTCTTTTAAGCCGCCGTTACGGGGCAGGATTTTCGTAACAGCCATTACTTATTCGCTATCCGGAACATAAGCTCATATACCTGATCCAGAAGATAGAGTCCCCGTTTGGCATCCTCCGGCTTCGCAATTCCTGCATTGACGCTGCGGGCGATCTGGTTGATGTTGTTGCCGATATGATGTATTTCCGTCCGGAGCTCTTTAATTTCTTTTGTTGGGCGGGCTTTGACCGGTCGTCCCTCAATAAGCCGTGCAAGATATGCCCGTTTTGTCAGCCTGCACTCTTTGGCCTGACAGCACAGCAGCTGATACTGCTGTGTTGTCAGTACGATGTGCAGATGGTGTTCTTTCTTGTTCTCATCCACATTTTTCTCCTTCCTGCGGCGTATAGCCGCAAGTTTTTCCGCCAGCAGGCGGCATTGGGGACTGGGGCTTACCCCAGCAAGCTGTGCAAATGTACATTTGCGCGATGCTTGCGCCAGCGCCGCCCACGGCGGCGTTGGCTGTTCCCCGCCGTCGGCGGGGCGTTTTTTGAGAGGTAGGTTGATTCCGATACAGGCGGACACGGTCCGCCCCTTTTCCAGAAAAAAGAAATGTCTGGCAGCAGCGCCAGACATCCGGTTTCGCAGGGTCCTTCCGCACAGGGTGTCAATGTAACACCCAAAATAGAAGAGGCAGGGTGTCTTGATGACACCCTGCCCGTTCAAATATTGAGTCAACGCTCGATCTCTTCCGTTTTCTGCCTGCTGTTTCGTGCAGCGGTTCGAGCTGCGTCGAAGGGAAGGGCGAATCCTTCTACCTGTTGATAATAGCTCGTTTGTTCCTCTACAAAGAATGCCTCAAGAGGCGCATAGCAAGAGTGCTGTTGCCACACAGCGCAGGCTCAGGCGGCGCACGCCAGTTCCTTCCGAATACGTTCCCGCGCCAGCTCCGCATAGGTGTCTGTGACTTCGATGCCGGTGGCGGTATAGCCCTCCTGCACAGCCGCCAGCACCGTGGTACCGCTGCCGGCAAAGGGGTCCAGAATATGCCCGCCCGGTTCCGTGATCTTCACGATGTCCCGCATCAGCTGCAGCGGCTTCTCCGTCAGATGGATGCGGCTCTGGGGATTGCCGTATTTGAACACGCCCGGCAGACACGGGACCGGACGGCTGATGGGCATATCGCCGTTGGAGCCCCAGACGATATATTCCGCCTGCTGGCGGAAGCGCCCCTTCTGCGGGCGGCTGTTGCCCTTATCCCAGACAGCGGTGCCCCGCCAGATCCAGCCAGCCCACTGCAGGGCGTCGGTGGCTGCCGGAAGCTGCCGCCAGTCAATGAACATACAAACCGGCGCGCCGCTCCTGCATACCTTTCTTGCCTCATACAGCCACTCTGCCGCCCAGCGGGTCCAGGAGCGCTGGTCTTTGGCGTCCCCATCAAAGGGAGGCGGCGCACTCTCCCCCATGCTGGAATACTTCTTGGCGGTGGACTTGTTCTTTTCGGCTTGGGTCCGTCCGCCGGAGGCATACGGGGGATCGGTGATGACGGCGTCAAAGGTGCCGGGTGCAAAGCCACTCAGCACCTTCAGTGCGTCACCTTGGAGGATGCTCCATTTCTGATTATCGCTCATGCTCATGCTTCTCCTTCTTTTTCGTTCGATTTTCGCGGGGCGGAGACAGCTCCGTTTCCACATATTCGCTGATGATTCCCAGTGCTTCCTCGTAGCTGTGGCACGCTCCGCCCATGATGCGGGTCTGCATTTCCTTCGCTTCTGCCGCCATGCCATTCTGCCGAAGAACTCTGGCGGCAATACCCACCAGATGGAAGATATTGCCGTCCTGCCCCAGCAGAGGGCAGAGAGGGCGGGGGGTCTCCTGCCGGGCGGAGCGAAATCCGCCCAGCCTGTTGGGAACATAGTCGGACAGCCATGTGCCGCCGAATGCGCCGTGGGTCTGCAAACGCCACATCGCCAGTTTCCCCATATCCACCTGAATGTCCTCGAAGGGGAACAGCAGATTGGTGAGTCCATCGTGCTGAAAAACCTTGACCGTTTCAAAGCGGCTGCCATTCTGCAGGATGCCGTCCTGCGTCAGCAGGTCGTTGATGCCATCCAGCCACTCCTGCGCCGCGCCGCCACAGCCCTGCAGCACCAGTCCCTCCTGATGCTCCATATCCCGCAGATCGTCCGCGGTGATCCTCTCAATTGGCATTTATCTCTCCTTTCTTTTGGGATGCCGTGCAGGCGGCGTCCGGCCAATGGTTGTCTGATCCGTCATCACGGGGATGCCCAGCTCACCGGCTTTATAGATCTCCTGCCACATCCCATCCGTCCAGACCGGACCGTACACATTCATCTGCTGGCAGGATTCCAGCAGGCGCAGTCCCATCGCCCTGGCTTTCTCGTCCTGGGCGGGATTGGTGGGATCTGCGACAGGCGGGAACAGCAGATGCGGACAGATGGGGATATTCCCCTCCGCAAACACCTCCTGCGCTTTCTGCCGCGCAAACTCTACATTGTTTGTCACATCGTCCCGCAGCGGAGCACAGATATAGACCAGCTTGGGGCCGCTCCGTTCCAGCTCCGACGTGCGCTCCCGGAATGCGGACAGATACTGACCGACGGCATCCCGCAGAGCGGCATAGTCCGCGGCAGTGGGGTGATAGGCGTACCACTCCACTTTTCCGTAGTCATCCCACAGGTGGGGAATGACGCCGCTGCGGAAGTTCGGGTTGTTCGGCACCTGCTTTTTGCCCCAGACATCCTGAAAGCGCAGCAGCGTCCGGTCCACCACACCCTCCGTGCGGTTGAGCACCGTGAGGCGGATGGCGTCATATTGGCTGGAGATATGGGTAGAGAGAAACTCCGCCCGCACACGCAGGTCCTTTCCGAGATCTCCCACGCACACACGCCCGGAAAATTGAGGCCGATCCACGAGATTGCTATGTTCAAACAGCTTTCGCAATTCCTGCTCATATACGGTCATCGCTCCACACCTCGTTTCTTTAGCGTTTTTGTTTTCATGTGACTTACTTCTTTTTGCAGAGGTTTCAAGGTCTCACGCCCGATACCGCGGATCACGCTGCGGCTCTTGCCGCTCAGGACAAAGGTATCCCTTGTATCGTTGCGGACTTCCTCGCAGGGTAGGATCACGGCGGAGCCGGTGACGCGGACATCACCCTGTATCGTGCCATACACCTTGCAGTTGCCGGACAGGATGGGAGTCCCCATCGTATGGGAATCGTGAATGATCTGCGCGTTTCCGGAAGCCAGCGCTTTTCCGGTCATGGAGGCTCCGCGGAGATAGGCGTTGTCCTCGGCGCGGCTGTGACCGCTCATCACGCTGCCTTTGGAAATATAGGCTCTGTCACAGGCAATGGCATCGCCCCGCAGACAGGCATCCCGATCCACATAGGCGTCACCCGCTGCAATGGCGTCATCGAAGATCCATGCGCAGTCTCCCGGCTCCGCGGACAGATTGCTCTCGCTTCCCACGAAACCGCCTATGTCGCCTGCGCGGATCTCGCCGCAGATATCCCGCAGCGCACGGATGCGGTGCAGGAACGGATATTCCTCGTGGGCCATGTCTGTGATCTCATATTTTTGATTGCTGATGGTTCTCATCTCCTTTTCTTTTTATGCCGCTTTTTGGCACAGGGCATCTTCTTTTCGGAATGCCGCATCGATGTCGGAAAAGCGATCCGTGCGGTTGAATTTCTCGGACACCTTTCCCGGCATGGCCTGCAGCTCCAGCATTTTCGCCCACAGCTCCGGATGGTTGTCATAAAGGTGCCGCAGTTCCTTCCGCTTGGCATTCGGGCAGAACCAGCAGCCGCCACGGTTTGTAAACGCATAGACAGGTGAAAGCAGCCCTGCCGTTTGGCAGAGCTGCTTTGCATCCTCTTCGGTGTAGTGATATTTTTCCAGCAGGGACACCTGATTTCCCTGCAAGCGGCGCAAGCGCACCGGCTCATCGCTGGCGATGCCCACATACTGCACAGTATCCGGCGTCAGAGTCTTGTTATACCGGCGGATGGGACGGAGCTTGCAGTCCCGCTGAATGTAGCAATGCCCACACAGAGGGAATCCACGTCGAAGTCCTTTTTTCGGACCGCGGGTAATGGCTCCGACAAACAGGTCCAGATAGGTCTTATCCGAACGCAGCACACGGACAGGGATGCCCAACTGTTCCAGCCTGGGGAGCGCGGTCTCATAGATGAATGCCCGATGCTCCGGCACCTCGCCGGAGGTTGTCTTGTCGAACATCACCTCACAGTAGACCGCTTCATCCAGCGGTTCACCATGCTCCAGCGCCAGCAGGATCGTGGCAAGGCTGTCTTTGCCGAAGGAGCAGGACGCGATATGCAGGGTTTTCTTCTTTTCTTTTGAAATCGTGATCATCCTCTCTGATTCTGTTTTTTCTGGCAGTATTGTCAGCAGGCGGGGAGTCTGGTATAATAACGCATATCATTTCCAGTCATTTTAGATATGAAGGAGACGAAATACGATGAATAAAACAGAACTGATCACCGCCATGGCGGAAGCCAGCGGCCTTACCAAGAAGGACTGTGACACCGCTCTGAATGCGTTTGTCGACACGCTGCAGACTGCGTTGAAGTCCGGCGACAAGGTACAGCTGCTGGGCTTTGGCACCTTCGAAGTGAAAGAGCGCGCCGCCCGCACCGGCAAGAATCCCGCCACCGGAGCCTCTATTGAAATCCCCGCTTCCAAAGCGCCGGCTTTCAAGCCTGGCAAGGCATTCAAGGATTCCGTGCAGTGATAACACGCCCGCGAGAGACGATCTCTCGCGGGCCTTTTCTGTTATCGGTGCGATACGCCCATGTCCTTGGCACGACAGGCACATTCCAGCACCTCTGTCATGTCCGTGCGCTCCCAGGGCGCGTCCGCATGGGTGAAGTGACCGTAATTGCAGAACTTTTGGAACATAGGCTGATCCAGTCCCAGCGTTCCAATCATGCCATCCGGCGTCAGGTTGAATACCGTGCGGACTGCCTGCTCCAGCACGTCATCGGAATAGAT